>JAABUY010002675.1_pt1 | contig 20758 bp, 18 predicted proteins | sample 5560271 | NCBI WGS metagenome assembly JAABUY01 (sample SAMN10711886, study PRJNA513374) | rock metagenome | isolation source: Antarctica rocks | place: Antarctica: Victoria Land, University Valley | reverse complement strand
ACGCCAGCAGCTTCGAGTCGTGTGAGAAGGCAACGGAGCTGACCGGACCGCTATGGCCCTTGAGCGTCTGCTGGCAGGAGCCGGTGCTCGCGTCCCAGATCTTGACTGTCTGATCATATGACGCTGACGCCAGCAGCTTCGAGTCGTGTGAGAAGGCAACGGAGCTGACCGGACCGCTATGGCCCTTGAGCGTCTGCTGGCAGGAGCCGGTGCTCGCGTCCCAGATCTTGACTGTCTGATCATATGACGCTGATGCCAGCAGCTTCGAGTCGTGTGAGAAGGCAACGGAGTTGACCAACCCGCTATGGCCCTTGAGCGTCTGCTGGCAGGAGCCAGTGCTCGCGTCCCAGATCTTGACTGTCTGATCATATGACGCTGACGCCAGCAGCTTTGAGTCGTGTGAGAAGGCAACGGACCAGACCCAATTGCTATGGCCCTCGAGCGTCTGCAAAACGGCATTCCAATCATCTTCTATAGTCGGCTTAGTCGTAACCCATTCTGGTTCCTCCTGCGTAAACAATTCTTTCGTCAGGCTACGGGCTGGACTGAACACAAGTGCTGAGGCATATACCTGAAGAGGACTATTCTCTATTGCCCACTTATGGTGCAAAATAAAGCGGCGCGCATCTCGAACTAGGTTGATCAATTGTGATGCCTCTGCCTTTCCCTAGAGTGGTGTTAAAACGTATCCTAGATAGTAAAATAGCACCACTGATTTAAGGCTAACCTGAAGTAAACCCTCGAGTTTGGCCATTGAAAGTACTCCCTCGGACATGCTTCTGAGAAGGCTTAGAGCCTCGAGCCAGTAAATGGATTTTTTTCTCAGAAAGTTATCAACGGCGCCACTGTCTTCAAGATTGTCCAGGTGCTTTGCGCTCTCACTAGAATGCCAGTCATGCAGATGGTCAACCCAGAAGACACAGGAGTAGCGTACCGTGGCCAAGGGGTCCGGGTTAGGCGGTTTGACATTATCGATGGAAAATCCAGGGGCGCCTAAGCTGTATATGTCGCGTCGTAGCGTCATAGACATGACCTCAAGTGATCTCAAGAAGATCACATAGTGCACCTTTTCCATCCCAGAAGGAAAGATTTCATCGGATGCCTTTTTGAGCAAAAAGTCCTTCGCTGACTGATGCACAAAATAAACGGTGCCATCTCGAATAGTCAGAAACGAACCGCAAAGCCCAATGACCTCTGTCCACGATTTAAGATCATCAGGAGCGCCATTTGGAAGCTTGGCAAAAGATGTCAGTTCATTCAGAGTGATAGGGCGGTATACAATAGCCACGAAGGCAAGGATCTGCTTGCAGAGGTGAACATTGTCTGAACTGCATATTAGTCTTATCATTCGCTCATAAAGAGGATCAAGTCCAGGTGGAAATGTGTTCAACATCGCGAGAGTGTTTAATCGTGAGCTCTTCTCGAGATTTTGACAGACCAAAGCCACCCACAGGAACGTGTCTTTCGCGTTTAAGGACAAATGGTCTTGAACGTCACTTTTTGTTTTGTTATCGTAGTCCTTTAGCTGCGCCAATTGAAGCACTTTATGCCGGATATATGTGCTAACAGCAGCGGAGACAGAATCTGCGTTTAACTCAAGAGATAACCTCACTTTCTGTCCTGCTGTTTTCAGTCGCTCCTCAATGGTCGGCCAATTACGACTAGAGACTATCCACTTAACATGGGAAGATATAGATGACTTCTGGACAATCAAGTTGAGAAGTTGCAGCAAGTTTGTTACACATTCGTCAAGCGCATCAACGATCAAGTAGGTACTCTTCAAGCTCGGGTCTTGCAAAATGTTTTCAAAGATCTCGGATAAGGCGAACCAGGCATTCACGCCCTCAAAGGGCTCTTTGTCCCCCTCATCGTACTTCTTTCGCAAGTGCGAGATGAGCGGTGGCTGCTTCTTGACGAGCAGATAGATCAGGCCGCGCAGCACAGCCGTGGCGTTGTTGATTCGTGAGTCGGTGCCCTGGCAGAAGAAGTACGGCAAAAGGCCTGTTTCGGCGGTTGACTTCTCCAACTCGTCAATAATACCGCAGAGCAGCATCGTCTTGCCCTTGCCGGGATCGCCCTTGATCCAGAGCAGTCGGCTCTGCTGGTCGTCGCGCCATCGTCGAAAGTCATCGTTTTCGAGGATCCATCGGTACGAGTCTTGGAACAGGCCGCCCTTGGTCTCCTCGATGCGCTTCTTGTCGTCTCGGGGATCGGTCGCCCGCAAGTCCACCAAACATTGACGGTCCCTCTCATCCATCTTGTATGTATAACAATTGCTGGTTGCAGTGCTTAGGACTATCAGATGAGTTCTATCAATTATGTTGGTTCACAGGCGACTAAATACCTGACTTGTCCTTCCCATCTAATCAGCTCTCCTAGCAACCTTTTGAATCCATTATCTTCCGCGGAGCCAAACTTGACCATGTCTCTATGGTTGGCGTGAATGCTGATCGGATTATAGCCTTCAAGAGTGGCTGATTCCTTAGACACAACTTTCCCAAGTGCAGTCAAAGGCAGTTCTTCGAAGAAGCATGTGACCTGGAGATGCCTGCCGCCTTCTCGCAGCTCTCGAATCATTGCCCAAAACCTGACTTGAATGGACTCGAGAAACTGATCATCCGTCTCTAAGATTTTCAACAGCGACTTGTTGGTGGACTTCACGATACCAAGAGCCGAAGCCGGTATCTTGGTCCAGTCAGCCATCCAGGCTCCCTTGTGAGGAGTGCCCATGAATATGATGCCTTTGATGCGATTGAATATGCCCTGAAGATGAGCTTCAGGGTTATTCCGCGAGAGCAGAATGACCTCCTTGCAGACAAGGCCACCCAGGCTGTGAGTGACAAAAATGAGGGGACGGGATGACGCATTGCAACAAGCTCTATCTGTCGTCAAATCATTCAGAAGGTTCGTAGCATGATCGATCAGCCGATTTGATGATGCAACCGATTTTCGCACTATGTATGCGTCGTAGCCGTAAGTGAGTATGCGAGCCTTACTGAGCTTGGGCGGGAGGAGCGTCTTGGGCCAGGGTGTGGACTGTCCATCGGCGGTCCAAGTACTGTCCCGGTTCCCAGTCAAACCGTGGACAAAGCAGATATCTATCGTGGCTTCGGAACAGTCATACAACACTTCAACTCCATATGGGAAGGAGGAAACCGGCGGAGGGCTCTCCGAAGACGGCCCGGAGTATTCTGTCTCGGGGTGTGATCGCGGCGGATTGGGTAGGGTAGGGTCACCGCTCCTTTCTCGTGATTGATCACTTCCCAACGGGTTGTAGGCAGTTTGAGGCAGCTTCCGCCTTGGATTCACAAACCCCTTGAGTTTCTCCATCATCCAAGGTACGTTGTGGAATCAATCAGAAAGGAGTGCTCAGGATGAAGTAGAGACTGTTGCTGTCATGCCTGATAATGAAGATTGCGCAGGCAATGGGAAATAGCGGGCAGAAACGGTCAGGAAATAGTTGGCGAAGAGAAGGCGGGGTCGTGTTCAGCTAAGCCATCCTTTTAGCGTGACCGGCTAGCTCGCAAAGAGACATAAAAGGCTACTGCTCGCATTAGCAACGGCTGGGACATACATCAGCCAGACAGCAGACAGCTTCGGTGACTACTTATAAATGTATGAAGAGAGCTGGGACGACTTGACGGAGAACAGCGATGAATTACGCTACGTACAAGTTTATAACAAACGAGACACACCCCCAAACGAGACAGCGCCCCACCCCGACGCGACTAAAGGCGCTGAAATCACAGTCACCTCGCAACACGGAGCGATCCTGGCGCACATCGCTCCACAGCCCCCGATGACTGATCCACAGAACGAACATGCCGGTGACGAAAATGTTCAGGCACTCATGAGCCAAGTTGCAAGTCTCTACACCCAGCGGCAAACCTACTTCCCTGTAGCAGACACCTTTGTCGTATGTGCATTCTATGAAGGAGAGGTGGCGCTGCCGGATCAGAAAAGAATCATTGAGGGCAACATATCCCAGATGGGCCTGTTACAACCATCGTCCCTCCTCTACGATGTCCCCACGAACCGTGCAAATCCGGGCCAAGGAAGCACTCTTATCGATGCCAAAGAACATGTGGGACAGAAGCCTGCAGTTTACGTGGAGGATAAGCTGGTATCTGGAGGAGAGGTCATACAGTCGCAAGCGCCAGCTTCTAGCTCGGAATGGGTTCTTGATCCGACCTATCAGCGTTACAGGAGGCTTGTTGATGGAAAGTGGGAGTGGGCGCCATAGGACTGTAATCAGGCGTTGCATGTGAACGATATAAGTACAAGCAAAAGTAGGTGTAATAGGCAAGAGCATCAAGCTTACAACAAGTTAACAAAACTAATGAGTGGCTTAGGTTCGAGCGAAGACATGAAGATAAAAAAGACAACTCATTCTTCCAGAATTAGAAGCAAGAAAGTACCGCAGTATTGGATTAACCAAATCGCCATTCATCTGTGTGTTCCCCAATCTTAACTCGTCTGAGCCTTCTGCGCACTCATCATGTCCGCCACCGCCTTCGCAATCAGCGCCGCGATCTGTTCAGTAATATTTTTCTGCATATCCGCCATCTGATCCGATAACAATTTGTGCTGATCCTTGGTCTCCTTCTCAAGTTTGTCCAGTCGTGTGCGGAGTTCTTCCTGACCATCAGTAAGGGTTTTGATCTCTTTCCCATCAGTAAGGGTTTTGATCTCTTTCTCGGGCAAAGCTTCATCCTCATCGTCTGCTCTTATTAATGCTCTGGCGCGCCCGGGGAGGACACTGGCGCGCCCGGGGAACGCATTGGCGTACTCTGGGTTTTCAATGAGAAACCTCCTAGGCGGAGCTTCAAGACTGGTAACAAATCCATGTTTCTTGGACCAGTCATGAATGTCAAGATCTGCATCTTTCTTTCCTGCCACTCTCCTCAAAGTGGTTCTGAACACCCAGTGTACTGCGGCTGGGTTCTTAAATACCACCCGGGCAACGGTCACTGGGAACCGGTCACTGGAGTTGGCTGACACTACCTGAAGTGGCTTATAAGCCACACCTGTGACCTCGACATACCTGTCAGCATCATCTTTCGTGATATCTTTATCTATCACTCCAAGCTGCACCGCATCGGGTGAGGCTTCATATAATCTTCCAGCTTTTCTGCCAACGCCATCATCCCCTGCTTGTGACCGAAGTTCGAAAGCTTGATGCTCGGGACTTCCTTTCTGGACAAGATACTGTCTACCGTCTCTACCGACTTTCCTCCATCCCAAGATCGGTTCATTGTATCTGGTTCTGATCCCTTTGAACGACGGATCCGGATCATATGACTCAGCTGCAACACCTTGACCTCGTGCCTGACCAGCAGCGGATTTACCTTTTCCAGGTTCGCTCGAATTCTTTGGATCTTCTGGCCCCTGAGGTGGGACCTCTGCAGCACCTTGACCTTGTGTCTGATCAGCAGCGGATTTACCTTTTCCAGGTTCGTTCTCTGAATCTTCTGGCCACGAGGGTGGGGTCTCAGGGATCCATTCTGAAGGATACCCATTGCGGGTATTCAGCCGCCTCAGAGTGTCGGTTATTCTCTGAAGCTTAGCTCGGGATTTTCGAGTGTAAGGTTGCTTGAGCTGATCCGCAAATAATACCCAATTGGGAATTAGAGTGAAAAGATTGATGACATTGTCCTCCAAATCCTCTTCTGGTTTCTTGAGTTGTTCTTCATTGTACTGTATGATCTTATTACTATGCTTCATGACCTCGTGTCTGAGTTTTATATTTTTAGGGTCCTTCATCAGGTTCAACACGTCTGGTGTAGCCTGTTTATAGATTGCCTTATGAAAAGCATCTGGAGGTGGAGGAGATTCCTCTTGAGGAGGAGGTAGGTCCGGACCAGAATCATCATTGTCCTCAACATATGCACTCTTATGAAACCAGCCGAGTCCAACGTCACCCTTTAACTTCTGACAGGCCGTATGAACACCTAAGACAGAATTGCACGTAAGCTAATGAGTGAGAGAGAAACCAATGAAAGAGCTTCTAAACATACGATCAAAAGCAGCGTTTGCGTTTGGCTCTTCGCATTTGTCAGGATGAACTAGCAACACCATCTTTCTGTAAGCACCAGTAATTTCGTTCGGTTTAGGAGTATCATTTCTGCCAAAGAATGCTAGTATTTCCGGATACTGGTCCTCCGGAAGTGCCATTATCCTGTCCACAGCCTCTTTCCGCTCTTGTTTGGAGTAAACATGCTTAGCACTGGAGCCAGAGGAAGCTTCTGGTTTGCCCTTTTCCGGCACCCCATACTCAAGGGACTCCAACGAAGCTTGCGGCATGACGAAGCCAACAATTATTGATCGGTTTAGACTCGATGTAGAGAGAGGTGACGATCAACAATCGGTCCGAACCCCGACAGAGAGAAGTGACGTATAGATTTGATAGTGATTGGGTATCCGTGAGACCCTACAGCTTTCTGCTAATTGGCCGCAGAATGTTACAAATATGATAACAAAAGGATCTTGAGAAAAGAATTTCTGCGGAAAGGCACGCTTTCACGATAAATAGGCAAGAGAAGCAATTTGCGGTCAACGCTGTTGGGTCAAAGATCAGATCAACTGTCTTTGAGAGTGTTCAATGTGTAGTGATGTCTCTGAGGAGGAGATATCGTATTGGGGATTAACTCGGATTTATAGAAAAATTGTTCGGTATCTTGCATCCTTTAACTGATCCAGGTCTCACCGAACGGTCAAGACACCAGAAAAAGCTCCTAAACCCTCACCAAAGAATGTTCAAGATGTCCACTTAGTTGAGAAATAGTGCTGCTGCTGGCCCCCAGGCTTCTCGGCCTCAGTATTCTCATCCCCTGCACCCCAACCTCATATTGTGGCTTGTAAGGGGCATAATTTTCGGGATGCTCGCAACGCTATATTAAGCGCCCATTAGTCACTCGATAGCTGCCTCAAATGTTGGTGATAAATTCGAATTTTTCGATTCGACTTCCTGTCATCAACAAACTCATTGACAGAAGACAAGAGCTCAAGTCTCACGAACCAAAGTTGAAGCGAAATGCTGGCATTTCTCTTATTCGCCTGCTTCAGCGTTGCCGTTCTTGGTGAAAAATGGATGGGAAGGTACGTAGTGAACCACTCGAATATGATATTGAAAGCCGCACTGAGCAACGTCATAGCGAGATTTCCACTGCAGTTCATGCGGATTCTGGATCCCTTTCCCTTGGTCTGGACTTGGAATGGGGATCGAGAGTTTCGACAACCACGACTGGGCCGTGTGCATTAACAAGCACGACTTCCGAACCTACCACCATAGCATCTGCTACTGCGACGGGGCCAACTTCTTACATGGTTGACGTTGGAGCAAGGGGAGACACATTGTTTGTCCCCAATCAATTGAATGCCTCTGTCGGGGATGTAATCCGGTTTCGGTTTTTGAAGCTGAACCATACCCTAACTCAATCGACTCTCGAGGATCCATGCACTTCGAACGGTGGCTTTGACACGGGCTTTCAATTCTTCAACCCGTTGAACCAGACCAACAAGACTCTGGATTTTGTTGTTCCGAATACGGATCCTGCTTGGTTCTTTTGTCATCAGACCATTGATACGCCCCACTGCCGAAAAGGTATGGTGTTTGGACTTAACCCGGCAGGAAACATGAACCAGTATCTCGCCAACGCTCAATCTACAACGGTGGGTACCGCTGTCAGCTTCTATCCCACTGGCAGTGGCGCGAGCTCGTTCCCAACCGGCGGCACTCTTGTGTTCCCTGCATTGCCTTCGGGGCTGAAGTCAGTACCTTCTGGTGTCTTCTACACTGGCTATGCTGGAACTTCCGGTGCTGGCGGTGGGTCTTATGGGTCCTCTCCGACGGCCATCTCGCCGATAACTGCATCATCCGCTATGACTTCTCATATATCTACGGCGACATCAGACGGTACCGTATCGTCACCAACAGCTAACTCGTGGGCACCTCATTTTCAGGGCGTCTCCTTTTACTTCTATGCAGTCTTAATGGCGCAGGTGGTTCTTGTTGTGGTATAGGCACTTATGATTTTAGTTTTTGCTTTGTGTCTGCGCGATCTCATGTATGTAACTTGTATTCAAAGTCATGAACCTCTCTCGATTCTCGATCCCAATCGTAGACATCGAGCAGCTGTGAAGACCTGCTCCTATCAAGAAGCACCCTTTGACCTTCAGTCAGCAGAGGTTGAGATTCTTCTTGACGAGTGGTTCTTACCATCAAGAGCTATTCAGAGTCAGGTGGTGTCGATCCAACACACACTGGACAATTGCCGTTCACAGTATCTCGTTCATCAAACCCCCGCCCAGGGTTCTGACATGCTGATTTACGGTCCATTGCAGCTCTGCACCACATGGTTTCGCCTTCTGCGGAATGTCCACATCCCAGGTAATGAAGCATTCTGATCTCGCACATCTGTACATGCTCATCAGTATGCAGGATTGAACGGAATGTTTAAAGAGTGTACCATTACAGTAACCGAGTAGCAACAATGACAATGATACTGTGCTGAGCCTGTTGTAAAGTTACTTGTTGTGAATCAAAGGACGGAGTACTGTCCTCTGTGGGACTGTGAACCATGGTTCTGCCTTATCTTCTAAAATTAGATACGGCGGCTACTTGCGTACTCGTATTTCGGTACATCGGTACGCTTACATTATATAAAGTCCTCAGGATAAGGTACCTGTGCTTTCCTGACTTCATACTCACGCATATTAGGCACTGTGCAAGAAATCGACTGGATGGCTTTTGCAGAGAGAGTCTGGATTAGATGCAATTGGGGGGATATTCCTGGTGAAGATGGACAGCGATGTATTCGACTAGCGAATGACTTTGCATCCATTGTTCTAAAACGAGATCTCGATCTCTTTCGAACGGATTATCCACATCTGCTAGGATTCATCAAGCGTCAACGTTTTATAGCTCTCGACCTCCACTGTGAGGGGTTGGAAATAAGTGTTGATCAAATTCCTTTTCGATGCTTTATCGCGAAGTATGATGTGGACCACAATGTGTAAGAGGTCTCGACTTCTTTCAGGAACATTGTGAGCTTAACGTATGCAGAACGTTTACGAAAGTTAGATTCAGCCATGTTCAGCGCTTCGGGAGTCTTCTACGATGGGGTGGTGCTGGACATCCAGTGTACGTGTACTAAGACTGATCCCTTCTGGTGATTCCTGGCCAACACCCCACTAATTCTTCTTCAGCATCCTGGAAGCAAGATCCAGATCACCGTCAGTTGACAGGCTCAAGTCAAGCGAGGGAGCTGGAACGGATCGAAAATCCTAGGACAGTCTTTGATCCAAGCGGAGATGTGCATCGCGCTTGAGTTCTCAATAGCGGGTTGAGGGAGATGCACGACTGCAGTTACAACAGGGGGCAGGCCAGGGGTATGCAAGTGGCGATGGGCCTAGCTTGCAACCTTTGTAATACAAGGCTGCGAGGAGAAACGGCAGCTCAACTTCCGTGTAAGATAAATAACTACTACATGGCTCTTTCAGCGAATGTCCTTCCTGTGCTCTTGAGTGAAAAGGAACTGGTTGGTCAAGGTCGACCGAGCTTTCCCGCCAAGGCGCGGCTAGAAGACAAAGGCTGATCCGCGAGCTCCGTCATCGATGAGTCGTTAGTGACTCGATACCAGAAACGGCAAGGCTTGATGGAGCAGCTATTGGGTGCGACACAGGGCAGCTGAATAGGATGCGTGGGAAGAATATGGATCTATAACGGCGATACTGGATGCTCTAGTCATAGTTATAGGGTAGGTCCACAATTCTCTTTTTCTCCTCTTTCTCTATTCTCCATTTCAATCTCTCATCTCTCAGTCTCAGCCCTTCTGAAATCTAGTTCTCGACACGTCCTGATATTACAGGAGGATACCATCACTCCATACAAGGTGGGAAGGTAGACTATCAAAAATTTGGATTCCATCGATATTGACTAACGGCCACAGCTCCAACATGTGCTTTGTTCTTATTATCCGTCCCGTATTGCGACCCAAGGGGTACGAAAGGCCAAGCAGCCTCTTCAGCCGAGTCCGAACCAAGCTCTGGAGCTGGTGTCAGCGAAATCATCCTCGACCGGATGCTGTCGATGCCTGCAGAGGGGCTCTTTCTCCGACCACGTCAACCATGTCTCCTCCTTACCATGATTCGGACACATCTGATGACGATTCCATGAACGAGCCTCCTCCGTACGACCCCGTCATTACAGTTTCTTCGCAAGAGTGAAGACTGAGATTTTAGTTTCGTGTATATGTAGCAGGGACGAATGCGCGCGGAGGTTCGAGTAGAGATTTGGTTTTATGGTGGCTCGTTTTACAGTTCTAGGATGCGGTAGAAGCAAGCTGGTATTTGTTTTGTCATTCTCTGATATAAATCTGTCTGTTTCTATTTCATGATACACAGCTAGTATACATCTACAAGTTTGCTATCCAGAATGTTCTACACTTGACCGCTCCTCAACGGGTGATACCTGTAACAGCGGAGGCATCGACACCCAAGTTAACTCTTGACTTTTTTGCCGTGTGGCAATCTCCTTGTGGCCACCTATCAAATCAATCTGCGTGCTCCCTTTGAGTCCTACATCCTCGATCACAGGCTTCTCTTCTGTCGTATCGGAGTCTTTAGTGCTACCATCGGTCTGGGCCTCAAAGTCTGATGGGTACTTGCGGTCCGGAAGTGGATAGTGGTTATCCTGTTCGGACAGTCAGTCAAGCTCACAGTCGTTGCCTCTCAGTTTCAAAGATGGACCCTACAATTTCGGATTCTGGTGGTGGCCAGTGAGGTTGCTTCGTCGATTTGTATGTGTAGTATTTGTCGTTGCGATGAATTAGGATGTAAACCTCTGCTTGACACAAGGACCCCAGTTCGTGAGCTTTCTTGAGACAGTTGGCTCTTCTCTTCCGGAATCTCTCCCTCGCCATTCTCTTCGGATTAGTCTTTGGCATGGTGGATTTTTTGTCGCCTCGAAGTGTAGCTGTTTTCGTGGCAGGAAAAGGGTCCTTCAGGTCGAACATATATAGTATTTGTAGGTCATACAGCTAGCCGCGCGCAGTGATGACGGATCACCGTTCTTTAAAAATAGTGACTGGCTTGCAGAGAGCCCTCTTTCCGGCGTCACGCTACTGCTTGATCAAAGTTGCTGCCTGGGCTCCAGAGATGGCTCCTCAGTGCATACTTAAACCTCAAGTGTTGTTCCGCCCTTCTTCATTTTCTCAATATACCTCTTTGGATAATTCAACTACTGCTTTCTGCCCTTTATGGAACTAACCCGTGTTTACTCTATCATCATCGGTGCTGTGTTCGTTCTTCTAGTACTATACCGCACAATCCTGAACTTGTTTCGCGCTCTACAACTCCATACACTTCACTTCATCCTGAAGCATCTAGTGTATGCGGTTGTTCTTCGTCGACGACGTTTCTTGGGGCCATGGACGCGCTGGTATTTGATTTTACAGTTTGTTCATTGGGGCGTCACTCTGAGTTGCGTCAGCATCGGGGTCAGAACATTGGCCCAGGCAGGTGCTAGGGCTGGCACCCTCGCGGTTATTCAGCTAGTGCCGCTATTCTTCGGGGGACATCTCGGTTTCGCCGCTGACTTGCTCGGAATGCCGTTGCTCGCGTATCGACAAGTCCACGGTTCCATTGGAACTTCGGTCTTTGTGCTGAGCTTGTTCCATGCACTTGTCATCGTGATCACTGGCCCAGGCCTTTCCTTTCAGAACAACCTTCAGCTCTATGGTTTCATTGTACGTCTTACCCACCGTTGAATTTGAAAAAGAAACTCATATCGATCTAGGGTGGCGTCTCATTGACACTGTTGCTTCTCCTTACCTTCTCGCTGTTTCGCAGACTCTCTTACGAGTTATTTCTCAGAATGCATCAGCTGTTGGCTCTGGTCACAGTGTATGCCTTGTGGCGTCATCTCTCAGTCAAGAAGCTTTTTGCACAGATATACGTTCTGATTGCTGCTGGGCTATTCTTTGGAGTGACGGCTTGGCAAGTCCTGCTTGTTGTATTTCGTAACTTGGTTTTTGGTCACGCCTTTGCCCGAGCAGATGTGACTCAAGACAATGGCATGGTCAAGATCAGCCTGACTCTACCACGGCCCTGGAAAATACGGGCAGGTCAATACGTCAATCTTTGCATACCATCCATCAGTTTCTGGTCATTTCTGCAAAGTCACCCATTCATGATTGCCTCATGGACTGAAGGGACAGCACCTGGCCTGTTCCTTCTCGCAGCGCCGAAAGCTGGATTCACCACGAAGTTGTTGCAATATGCTCGGCCCCACACCGGCGATCCGACGGAAACAGACTATCGTCTTGCTTGGTTCAGCGGCCCTTACGGTCATACTCTGAATCTTGGAGATTATGGGAGCGTTATCATGGTCGCAACTGGGTTGGGCATTGCTGCACAGTTACCCTATTTGAAGGAGCTGATCAAAGAGTATAAGGACTGCGACGTGCGAACAAGACGGATACATCTCATATGGCAGATAGCAACATGGGGTAGGTGGATTAACTCGACCCTTGTACATGGCCATGATTTTAACGCAGAGATGCAGATGATCAGACTGGAGCTGCGGATCTAGTCAATGAGGCCTTAAGAGAAGACATCAGAGACAATAACTATGTGAGTTCAACCTGTTCTCAGATGGCGCAACAATGCAAGAAGCTGATGTATTAGATTCTCCGTATCTCGATCTACGCCCTAAAAGGTTATCCTTACGGGTCATCTCCAAGAAGTGAAGGAGGACATGAGCGTCTGAAATACTATGATGGCAGAGCAGACCTGGATGCTTTAATGGCAAAACATGTGGATCGATGCAGAGGCAAAACACTTATAACCGGTAAACCCATGTGTTCTGGAATTAGTGTCAACCACTGACGCTCCAGATCAGTTTCCGCCAGCAACGTTGTGCGTGACCAGCTGCGGGAGTTGGCACGGAAGTATGTAGATGAGGGTGTCCAACTGCTAGAACTGGACTTCCAACCGGTCAAGACAAGAAGTTTGTGGTCATTACGAAGGAGGAAGGCACAGGATCAGACTGTCTGACTGTAGTCAATAGGTGAGGAGATCAAAGGTGAATCAAGTAGATCTTCATAGTTACTTGAAATATACTTGAGCATTCATAAGTACGCACTTCAGAATCCTACTTTAGACGGTAAATTTTGGTAACTAAGGGCTGTACTATGCGCTGATGCATCATCACCGGGGCTTGTGTCGCCCAGAGGAGCAATTGACGTTCTAGATCTGCAGAGTGGTGCCTCAGGCTTCACACCGCCAATGATGGGAGCAGTTTGCGAATGCAAACCCTCCGTATCTGGATGCTACCTCCTGCGACATGGTGAATCCCACTACCTACAATCCTCACTCGCTCGAGGTTCGCCCCACAACTTCTTTGGTATCTGAGATTCTCCGTTTTCGACTGTGAAAGGCGCGAACAAGGTCGCCGCAATTCTTCATATTCTTGGACGGTTGCCATGATGGTGGGTAACCTTGCCAGGCCACAAGGTATCTGAGCTTTCCACGAAATCGGCGACAATCCAAGATCTGATCCACTTCCCATTCCTCCTCGGGCTCCACAAAGGCTTGCTGGACAGGGTGGTGAGTGAACGACGCAGCAGACAGATTGTCGATATGGGCCGATGTGGAGTCATGAATCAGGAGTGATTGCGTCTGCGGCAAGACCATCCTGATCGATGACTCTTCCAGTGCCTGGCCCTGTTCCTCAGACCTACCCTTTCTTGAGCTCTGCTCAAAGTCTGCCCTCGTTTTCCGCTCTGGAATTGGGTAATATCTGTCCTTGCATCACCATCATACATCAGATGCAGTTATCGGTGGAGGACCTTCTAACTTACAACCTCTTCTTCTGCCGGTGGCCACCCTGGGTGCTCTGTAGACTTGTATGTGTAGTACCTGGCGCGATGATGTGTAAGGACATATATGTCTGCATCACACATGGAGCTCAGCTCATGCGCCTTCTTGAGCAGAACTTTCCTTCGGCGCCTGAATCTTTGCTGCAGCAATTCTTGGGGGCTCCTCCTTCTGGCTGTGTGGCTTTGTGACATACTCGGAGGACAGGGTTCAACAAGGAGATATGTTGAGATAGGGATCCTATGAACAAGCACAATGCTTGGACTCACACCCGTCAGCTGTGCCTGATAAAGAAGGGTAGACCATCTCAACTTCCGTGTATGCTCCTTCAAGCGAAGTTATGTATATGTATTCGTGATACGTCTCAAGCTGAATATTGGCCGTGCTTAATTCAGGCTACCTTACAGCGGCGGTGCCTAGTTGGAGGTTTACGGAAGGTATACACATGGTGGATTGCAAATCTTCTCATGATAGTTAATGGTAATGAAGATCTACTGCTCAACTTTAGGGCGGGAGGTGGAGCTTAGAATGGCAGCGAGTTACCATCATACCTCAACTTCACCGTGTAATGAAAGCAAGATGACCATGAGTAACACACCAACATTGTGTATAAGTCGACAGAGCAGTCACACAGTAAATCGTCAGTTCCACCTAAGCCGTTTCCATCTCGCACCTGTGCTGCGGATGACAGCGATCTCTTGAGAGCTCCTCAGTTACCGGTCAACAGCACTGTCACTCAGACCCTATCACTTATCACTTGAGGCTGGTGGGTCCATCCCACAGGAGGCACGGAATCGGTGGCGTCGCGCTGCAAGGGAGGAGTCAGACCACCTGACCTCGCCGGGCTCTTCAACAGGGTTGGTTTGGCCAGGGATGTGCCCGTATTCCTCCAGAACCGCCGAGAGAGTTGTGTTGATGGGCACTGTGGCCTCTGCTGATGTCCTGGTACGTCTTTGGATGCGGGCCTGGCGGCTGTTGGAGGAAAGAATGGAGATCTCCGTCTCCACCTCACTGCCTGATCTGAACCTCACCCGTCGTGACTCTGTCTCACTATCATCCGCCTTTCGCTTCGGCGCCTGATGGTTTATATCCCGCACCTGCAACGTCTGAAGCTGTCCATACTCAAGGCCCCATTTCACTGCAAGCGCGCGTAGACAACGTTCTGGATGCGCGGCGACGGCGTCGTTGAGGCAGTGATACTGAGTTGCATCTAGGTCCTCGGACTCCATCATCTTCCACTCTTCGTAGCCCTTGACCACATAGTGCTTTGCCAGCTTTTGGAGGGCGGAAACTACAATGATATTCAGTAGTGGTCTTCTAACTAAGGGAGAAAGAGGTAAGTGATGATGTTTATGCATACTGTTAGATTTCAAGAGCCAGAATCGCCAAACTGTCGTGGGAAACGCATCAGCCACCTCATTTCTTTTCACACCCATTTCATCCACTTTGGGCTCAGCAATCCGTTCGATCTGAGCCTCCAACACACGGACTAGTCGGTTTCTCTGAAAAGCTAGATTGTGCTCAAACTGCTTGTCGATATTGTCCTTCATGGTCTTGAGGTGGCAGTCCACGTTGGTGAGGTGGCAGTCCACGTTGGTGAGGTGGCAGTCCACGTTGGTGAGGCGTCCATCGAGATCTTTCAGATGTCTGTTGACTTTATCGAGGCGTCCATCAACGTTATCGAGGCGTCCATCAACTTTTCCGAATCGCTTGTGAACATACTGGAATTCAAGGTCGACCTTGGACTCAAAGGCGACCAGATCACCCTGTATCTGTTGGATGCGATGATCTGTACTATCACGATCAACATATGCCTTATTGGTGGCTGTACTCAAGAGGCCAATAGCTTCGTCAAAGTATCGAGGCACATCGACCTCGGATTTGGGGGATGTCACAGGTCGGGCCACGGCGTCGTCAGGTGCCCTGGAGCGGAATGTGCGATAAAGGTTGAGCACAGCGGTAAGAGATGACACATCTGTTGATGAGGCCGTTGCTGCCATCTTTGCTGTAATAAGCAGAGTCTTTGGGGCTGGGGTGAAGTTCAAGCAAGATGTGGGGTTTGAAGTTGACGCTGTAAATGGGAAAGCAGTGCCTCATCGCGCAAGCACACATCAGGTGATCTTGCCCAAAACAAGATTTTACCAAGGTACTTCGTACATGTACATTACTATTAGCGTTGTATGGATCCAATCGATAATATGAAAGGTTACCTAGGATTATATTATTAATATGAAAAAGACTCGGCTGAACATTTTCCCGGGCCCCTCGCTGTCGCCCACATCGTCACCTACATCGTCGCTGTCCACCTTTCTATACTCCTTGTCAAGAGCAGCGACAAGGGCCGCGACGAGGACAGTGAGGACAGTAAGGAGAGTTGAGTCAGCAAGGTAGATACTAGCTACTGTGTATATACATTGATTATGGAAGTTTTTTTCGGCGCCAACTATCCAAGTCTTCGATGCAGTTGCATGGACCAGCGAAGTCTTTTACCCTTAATTTATAAACTAGTCACCTCTCTCTCGCTCTCTGTCTGAATCTCTCAACCAGCACATCGTCTTTGCCCCCACAACTTAAAGCTTACCTTGAGGACCTGTCACAACCGGAAAGGAATGAGTGTCCCTGGTTTGGCACTGCGCCCCTGAACCTTCATTATGGATGCCCTGACTCCCAGGTCTGACTTGTGGACCGTGACCGCGTGGTTGGCGAAGTGGTTGGGGTCCAGGACGATCTTGTCGCAAGATGGTATTGGGCATGGAAATGCGCCTATCTGATACTGAAAGTGAACCATGCGATAATGGTTGCGTAAGCTGGCGGTGGTTGGAAATCGCTGAGCCCGCGAACGCTGCGGATTCCCAAAGCAGAAGAGACACGTGCGAGTGGTGAGCCGCTTCTGCGCTTGCGGGATTATGCGTGGGATGGCGACTTCGGTGATCCCGGTGGGTTGATCGCATTGCTCAGGCCTTGCCGTTTCGATCGCCGGTTGGGTTGGTCGGACATGGGCGTCAGACTCAAGGATGGGCTTCGATGGGCTATCGCAGGGCTTGGAGCCGTGAGTGAGAGAGTTGACGTCGTGCTTGGGGTCGCTGGAGCTCCGTTGACCTTTGCCTTCTGACTGTGAGCAGAGACGTGACATTGTCTCCACTATGTCAGCGAAAGACTCATCGGTCACTGGGAGGAACAAGTTGGCGGCCAGCCAGTTGCGGTCAGCGATGGCGTGTTCGACCGGAGCGAGTAACCGAGAAGATGGTTCCTCTCCCTTGAGCTGCGCAACCATATGATCGAGATCCGCAGTGCTGTGGTAGTGGCGCAACGCCTCTTTCAGGGCCGCACGCTCTTCCCGCAGCTTCATGGCTCGGATTTGCGAACGAAGCCGCTTATACTCGATGCCCTTCGGCGAGTCAGCGGCCTGCCTGCAGATGCTGTGGACTAAGCTGACCTTTTTCTGAAGCCCAACTATCGCCTGCTCTGCACTGATGATGTCTGGGTGTTGGTGTGCCGAAGCCCGTTGGCTGTCTGTAAGGCGCCTTGGAAGATTAGGATCCCGACGCAGACAGAGCTTTCCAATCTCTTTGATCATGTTCGACATGGAGTCATGTCCCAGGAAAGCTGCCTGCACATCAGCTACGACATGTTGAGACAAGTAAAACTTCAGGAATGTCTCAGAGTGAGCGTGACCGAGAATTTGATTTCGCTGTGATTCACTGACACCACGATCTGTCAAGACAGTCAGCCAGTCTTGCTCTTCGGATCAAAGGCTCAAGAGAAGAGATCCAGGACGGACCTGTCAGCTCTGTCCCCACTTCCCGCCGAATGCAGTAGGGATAAAAAGACTGCTCGAAGCCGGCGTTTTGGCCCAGCCTCCTGGTCCCGTATGAGAGGGCGGTGCCCGACATGGCTCTGACTGGATCGACTGCCACACCCTCCATGGTCTGCCGGGAGCGGCGGAAGATCGGTGTGTCCAGTATGTCGTCCCGAAGGGCAAATCTGATGGTGGTCTGACCGTCTGGGCAACGAAAGCTGTGCATGGTGCGAACCGTCAGGCCTGCGTCGATCAGCCTGGGATGGAATGCATTATCGGCAAAGGCGATCGCTGTGAAGTGGATGACAGGACACATGGCAGGACACATTCGATTCTCGTAGACTGTAATCCATTTCCTGTACATTTTCGTCAGTGCGTCCGGTCCATGGCCCACCGACCGCTCCGAGTGTGCAGTGAGACTTACGGCTCGCCTCGCTTGCGTTTGCCCTTGTCCAGGCGGATCCTCACCTCCAAGACGAGAAGCGACGGCCCCTGTTTGGGCTGCAGAAGCTTGAGCACGAGATCTCCGTAGCACAGCGCGGCGTTGGTGCCGGCAATCCCTGGACTGCTACTCTCGACTATCGCACCAGGTCTGGATCCGGTGTAGGCCAAAAGCAGGAGCACCGCTGCAAGCTGGATGCGCTCCCGCTCCAGGTCGTAAACCTCGGTGTCGAATACCCAGTGATAGTAAAGCGCTCCATGAAGGGCAGTGTGACCGACGACGTGCTTCTCCCTGTTGCCTCGGATCAGGCCGTGCTCGTTGCAGAAGTCCCCATGCAAGTACTGGTTATCCGGTCAGCCTCAACGCATGCCCCATGAGGGGTCGGCCAGCGGGCTTACCGTGGTGACAAATTTCCCAACGTCCTTGTCGACGACTTTCCAGGTCTTGTCGTAATACAGCTGCCGCAGGATCTTCCAGTGACTTTCGAAGGTGTTGAGGCGCCGCGCGCGTGGGTGGTGGCTGCGATACCACATCAGATAGCCCCCAAAGGCCGCGGCATCACACTTTTTGAGCAGCTTCAAGGGGTCCCGACGCAGGACGGCACAATAGCTAAGGCCAGGAGCCAGAGAACCAATCAGCTGCGACAGACCGACACTTCGGGCAAGCTGAAAGCTGGGGGCGGGGGGAGGAGAGGGAAGAGAGAGGGAACAGTACCGCTCCCATCGCTTCATGGCCGCGGCCTGCAAGGCGATCGTTGCGTCCGCCAGATCGCGCTGCATCTTCTTCGGATCAAGCTTCTTGAGGGACCGTTGGAGTTCCAACAGCTCGGCGTCAGACACATCAGAATCGATCCCGAACTCAGATCCACTGTCCGAATCGCCGTCCGCCTCCCCAGGATACGCATTCTGGATCCTGAAGGGACCCATGATGCACCGCAACAGCACGCCGCAATCCACCTGAAGTTGGCTCAGCGGACCCTATTCGACGGGCAGTGGAGGGCACGGCGGCAGATGAAGGGCAAGGCCACAGAGGGGAGCAACGGAAGAGCTGACGTGGGAGGGATGATGCAGGGCGGAGATCTATGAGAGAATGAGGATGGGGACGGGCACAGAGGGGCACTTTGCGGTTCTTATGTGGGAGAGAAGGCGGTTTGAGGCCCTCATGCCACGGGGACTCGCGAGAGCGTAAGGTAAGACCCGGCCAGGGGGGCACACCGCCACGGCGCGTGCAGCGACGACCCCCCCGCTCATCGCAAGCGAGCCGAAGTCGGGTTCGGGGCGCAGCGCTGGCGAATCCGATACGCAACGGTACGTATGGAACTCGTAAGGTAGCGACAGCGAACGGAAAGATTACCACAACACCAGAGGGAGCAGGATACCACGGCGTTTTCGCCGGCGCGCTGGAGGGGAGCCGGAGGTGGAGGGGGTGGCAGCAGGAAGGGGCGGGGAGGGGAGCCGGCGAAGGAGGGCGGCGAGGGGACGCTAAACCCCACCGGGCGAGCGATCCCGTAACGGGGAATTCGGGCGCACCGAGATTACGCGACTGCTTGGTGCTGCCACAGATCCTGTACTGCTGCTCAGCCTGATACAGCCCAGACAGCAGGCACAGAACAATCATACAATAGAAATGAATTCTTCAGAAACTGACAGTCATACAGTGATGAACAGAAGTCATTATAGTGAAAATCTTTCACATAACAGCAGATTCAGCACTGAACATGAAATTCTTTTTTTTTTAATGAAACAGCAGCTAAAAAAGACATTGAAGAAGTTTATGCTTTACATTGTCACTGTATCAATTTATATTTTAATGAAGAAAATCAGATCTGACTTTATAAAAAAACTTTGCTGAAAGAGCTCACTGAAATGTCTACAGCTTTATTATAAAATATAAATATAATTTTCATTAAAAGTTAACTTAAAATTCAGAGTGCTCTACATTGTATTATTATAATGAAATAACTTAATTATTCATATAAACAACAATGCAGATAAAGCTATCTGCAGATATAATATTAATAAACTTTGTTGAGACTGAAGAATGTTTTATTTATATGAATAATAATGACATTAAGAATCAGATAAGTGCAGCAGTAATGACACTGAAAAGAGATCTGAAATAAATGATATATATAAATATAAATGAGATATTTACAGTGTATATGATGAAGCTACAGAGTCTGATCATGACAATAAACATAATAAATATAGTAAAAATAATGAAATTAAAGCTTTAAACAGTAAATATATATACAGATAATTAAGTAGTAATTTAATTAATTATTAAATTGAGTATACAGTTAGATCAGTATTTACTGCAGCACATAATAAAGAAAGTAAATGATCTATAAAATTAAAAGATTTAGATATGAATCTGATGAATATTGATGCATATAGAAGTATCAGAAAATGAAGAAATAGATAAAGTGATTAAGACAGTAATTTAGATTAAAGATTTATATATTGAAAAAGAATAAATCATAAACATTTGACATTTAATTACTATTTGTAAGATGTTACATCCCAATCGGAGATTCCTCTGATATAGGGTCTAGGGGTTAGAGCTTGTGATATAAGAGGGTTTCCAGGCACGTTAGGGTTAACCGGTAGATAGCAATATGCTAGGTAAAGATTGTCATT
>JAABUY010002672.1_pt1 | contig 20776 bp, 27 predicted proteins | sample 5560271 | NCBI WGS metagenome assembly JAABUY01 (sample SAMN10711886, study PRJNA513374) | rock metagenome | isolation source: Antarctica rocks | place: Antarctica: Victoria Land, University Valley | reverse complement strand
GAACAGGAAATGGAGCGAGGTCTGGTCGAAGTAGCCGGCCGCGGCGGCGTTGCTGGTGAGGTCGGAGAGCTTCTGCGAGACGAACATGGGGACCATGCCAGAGTGCCGCCCGGTGCGCCCGATGCCCGCCACCCACTCCTGGCCCGCCTGGTGGCGCAGGATGCTCCACCCCTCATCTATCGCCAGGAGGTGTTGCACCGTGCCCTGCCCCGCGCGCCGGCCCCACGCCTGGGCCAGGGCGTCGCGGCGGTCGGCGATGTCGGTCATGGCGAACATCACGAAGGCGTAGATGGGCGTGGTGGTCCCCAGGTCCTTGGGGTCGATGTGGAAGGCCAGCAGGCGGGTGTCGAACGCGAACGACGTGGGGCGGTCCACCAGGGGGGCATAGCGGCCGGCGCGCGCGTAGGGGGCGAGTTCGGCGGCCACATCTTTGTACAGGCGCTTGTCCTCGTGGTCCTGCTCCGGTTGGCGGCCCTGGTCCTCCAGCCAGGCCAGTAGATCGCGCTCCAACGGCGGGTCGGCCGCCGTGCGCAACGGACGCGGCGTGCCGTCGGGGTGGCGCCCCGCGTCGGTCGCGTCGCGGTGGCCGGCGTAGACGGCGGCCACGCCCGCGTCGATGAGGCCGCGCACGCGCCCGGTGATGGCCTTGCCGCTCTCGGCGAGCAACACCTCGTGGGCCTTGCCGACGAAGTAGAGGCGGGCGGCGCGCTCCTCGTCGGTGGCGCGGGGGCCGTCCCAGATGTTGATGGCGGCGGTGCGCGGGCCGCCCAGGCGGATGGTGCGGCCACCGGCGACGGCGCACAGGGTCTCGTAGCCGCCCACCGTATCGACGGCGGTGGCCCAGCCGTGGCGCAGCAGGAAGGGCAGCATGAACTTCTGCGCGAAGAAACTCTTGCCCTGCCCCGAGCCGCCGAACACGTCGATCAGGCGGTTCTTGAAGGCACGGTCGGCGATGTCGAGGTAGACGAGGGAGCCGTCGTCGGCGGCGCGGCCGATGAGCGCGCCGCTGGCGGTGCCCGGCGAGCGCACGATGGCGGGCCAGGCGTTGCCCACCGTCTCGGCGTACATCTTGTAGGTGGTGTAGCGCGGGGCGTCGGCGCGGCCCAGAGGGCGCGTCGCGCGCAGGAGCGGCCCTTGCACACCGCGGGCGCGGGCGGCCTGGGTATCCATCGCCCCCATGCTGGTGAGGAGCCCCCAGAGGGCGTCGGCGCGCACGGCCAGGCTGTCCTTGTCGGGGGCGAACACGGTCACGTAGATGCCGGCGCGGACCACGGAGAGACCGCCCGTGCGCATCCGCTGCGCCTGGGCGCGGGCCTCGGCCTGGGCGGTGCCGGTGTCCACGTCGGCCTGGCGGCCCTGCACGCCCGCGCCCACCACCAGGTCGCCCAGGGAGCGCCCGCGCCTCTTGGCGGTGGTGCGCTCCTTGTCCTGGTCGAGGCCCACGACGGAGAAGGACACCCGGAGCGGGGCGGGGAAGGCCAACAAGGGGGCGGGCCAGCCGGGCTGCGTGAGGATCGCGGGGACGCGGATGTAGAACGTGCAGGCCCAGGAGCGCGCGCCCTGGCCGGGCGTATACACGCTGTCGAGATATTCCCGATGGGCCGGGTCGGCGAGCGGGTCGGGGAACTGGGCGTACAGGGCGCGCACGGCGTCGCCGTCGAGGCGGCGGGCGGCGACGCCGAGGCGGTGCAGGGTGCGCTCGATCTCGCCCACCACGCGGGCCAGGGTCGTGCCCTGCGGCGCGCGCTCCGGGCCGGAGATCACCAGCAGGAAGCGGTGGGTGGGCACGTACTCCCCGGCCAGGTACTCCTCCCACCAGGCGCGCTGACGGCCGCTGAGGTCCCGGAGCGCGGGCGTGGGCGGGTCCACGTCGGCGAAGGCGCGGGCCACGGCCGCCTCGGCGGAGGTCGGCGTGGAGAGCACGGCGATCTGGACCGCGTAGGGGACCGGGGGCGTGAAGGCGTCGGCCGCCCCGTCGGTGAACTTGTCGAGCAGGTCGCCGGGCAGGCTGAACAATTGGATGCCGTCGAGTTCGAGTCAGATGCACGCGTCCTTGCCCTTCTCCGTGCGCGTGCCGTCGTCCGCGATTGTGACGCGCTCCAGGCGCGCGGGGCGCGCGAGGCGTGCCCGCGCCTTCGTGGCCGGCGTCGCCTCCGGGCCCGGGCGCGGCGCGTTGCCCCCCCGAACCACGGCCCAGCGAGCGCGGCGCTCCGCGTGCGCCTGTGCCGCCCTACCCATGGGTCACGACCTCCCAGCGGGCGGCGCGGCGACCGGCGCGGGTGCGGCCGTCCGTGTCGCGCTTGCGGACCAGGCCGGCGGCCTCCAACTCGCGGCGGCGCGGGCGCACGGCGGACGGGGTGAGGGCGGCCCCGTCGGCGATCTCCTCGTTGGTGGCGCCGGGGTGGGCGGCGAGCCAGGCGAGCAGGCGCGCGCGCTGGGCCTGCGCCAACGGAGTGGCCATCAACGGGGTGACCGCCACGCTCGGGGCCGGGACGAGAGCCGGGACCGGGGCGCGCGTCGCCACGTCGTCCGTCCCGGCGGCGCGGATCGTCCCGCTCATGTTGGTGGCCCCGGCGGCCCCGGCGGCACCACCGATGCCGCCACCGACGCCGGCCAGCGCGTCCCCTCGGGGCGCGTGTCGGCGGCCGGCGACGCGCCGGGTCGCGCGGTCGGCCAGGCGGCGCGGGGTGGCGAGCGCGGTGCGGCACAGATAGCCGGCGATCTGGCGCGCGTAGGGCTCGACGGTCCCGCTGCCGGCAAAGGTCACGACGAGAAGGGTCAGCAGTGCGGGGAGGCCGACGATGAGCAGCAGATGGAGTTGGCCGAGCCCCGACTGGCCGTACGGAAGCCGGCTCGTCGTGGTGATGAGTCCGTACGTGAGCACGATGATCCCGGCAACGTAGAGCGCCTGGCGGATCGTGAAGACGCCCGCGACGATCTTGACGGGATCGTTGATGTAGAGGGCGCTCTGGCTATTCCGCGCCATCGGCCCCCCCTCTCTCCGGCGGCCCCTGCACGGCCCTGGAGAGGGCCGCGCCGTAGAGGACGAGGAGCGCGCCGGCGAACAGCAGGCCGATGTCGCGGCTGACGACGGTGAGCAGCAGGTAGCCGAGGCCGCCGCCGAGCAGGTACGGGTACGTCACGCGGGCCGCCAGGCCGACGAGGGCGCGGGCGCGCGGGGGTGACGGGGATAATGGGGCGGCGACGGATGGCGTGGGACGGTTGGCGTGGGCCATGGTGATGCTCCGGGCGCTAGACGTGAGGAGGGCGAGGGGAGGGCGAGGTGCCCGCGTGCGGGCATCCGCTCCCCCCCCTGCCGTGCGATCGACAGCCGCCTACTTGATGTTGGCCTGCAAATACGACGCGGCGCCGGTCGCGCCGAACATGAACACGCTGGCCAGAGTGGCGGTGACCCAGGCACCCTGCGCCCTTGGGTTGTGCAACGCTTGCATCGCGCCGGCGATGATGAAGGCGATGGCGGCGAAGGGGATCTTGACGGTGTTAGCCACGTCGAGGAGGGCCTGAGCGAGCCCGGCGAAGGGGTCGGTGCCGGCCGCGATGACGGCCAGCGCTGCGGGGCTCGTCAGGGCAAAGTGGGCGCTCGTGACGATGGCGACGGTCTCGTGAAGCATGGTCGGGTATCCTCTGCACTGGAACGGTTTATGCTCCCGCTAAAGACCGGGAGCGACCTGAGCGGCGGCGAGCCCCTTGCACGAGCTGGCCGCGGTGGTGACGGTGGCGGACTCCCTCGCGTGGAGGCGGGCGTCGAACTGATCTTCGCTGAGGAGCAGGAGGCGCTCGCCCGTGCGGGTATCTTCGGCCGTGACCTGCCACGCATAGGCGGTGGACCAAGCCCGGCGCACCTCTAAGACGTGGTAGCCCGGCGTGTTTGCGACGCGTAACGCCAAGGCATTCGCCCGCTCCTTGGTCAAGCAATCATGCGTTGACTTTCCCCCTTTTCACTACGCCTGTTGCCATTGCTGAGGTCCGCGTGCTAGTGTGAGCTAAGGCGCTCAGACTTAAGCGACGTATGCGGACCCCAGCAATGGCGTACAAGAATGTACACGTACATTCTTGTACGCCATTGAGTGCATCATATCAGTAGATTGGAGAGATCGCAAGGTATGCCATGAGTGATCGACCGATGAGCAACCATGACGATGAGGATAGGCGCTTTGTTGACCGCCTACGCGCTCTTGTGGAAACTATGCCCGGCCCCCACGGGAAGCCCTACACTCCCAAAGAAATCGCCGAAGGGACAGGGCTAACACAGCATTACGTGCGGACCCTTCTACGCGGCGGTGTTGGTATGCCTTCAGGCGAGAGGGTGCAACGGCTCGCGGCTTTTTTTGGAGTGGATGCCAGTTACTTCACTCATGTGGAGCCAGCGGAGAGGCGCAGCGAGCCAGACATTGATGCGGCACTCGAACGCGCCCTCTCCGATCCATGGGTACTCCAGGTTGCGAAGCGTTCGGTGGGGATGGGTCGGGCGCAGAAAGAATTCCTTCTGGACCTGATCGACGCTGCGTCCCACCATTTGACCAAGAGCGACAAACCGGCTCCACAAGATGAAGGAAACCCCGACGAATTGGAGATCCGTGAACACGAGAGGCGGCGCGGCGAAGAAAGGCGTCTTGGTCCTACGCAAGACGCCTTTCCTAAAGGGGAGGGGAACAAGGAAGACCGATGAGAAAACGACAGAGGAGTGAGCACGACGAAGAAGCTCGGGGGGACGCTGAAAAATACGGTCTCGGCACCGGTTCTCAACCCATCGACCTCCTGATGATCTTGGCTAGGCCCAGGGGCCTCAAGGCCCGGTTGCGAGCGAAAGGGATGGCGGGCGAGGATGACTACGGGGTGTGTCGAATGAGCCTGGAGAAGGGCGAGCTTCTGCTTGACTATCGCCCCGATGTGACGCTTATCGGGGAACTGAGGTCCCAATGGCACGAGGTCCGCGAAGCCATGATTATGTTGAGGAACCAGGATGCGGGAATACCATACGACGGGAAACCGCGCCATCGAGGAGGGATGTTCGACACCCCGCACGAAATCGCGGTGGAAGGATGGGCCACTGCCATGACTCATTTGTGCTTGTTCGGCGACGAGGAGCCCGACGCTGAGGACGCAGGTTTGGGCGACGAGCCCTCGTATGACTCGATGCTTGAGGAGCTTGATGGATGATTGGACGCCTTGCACTATCGATGATCGGTCTGCTCCTCTTGCCGCCGGCGCTCTACCTGTTGCGCCGTTTGCCGGTGCGCGCCTCGCTCCTGGCTCTGGCGGCGGGACTCTGGATAGACGTGTCCTTCGCGCTCATGGTCAACACCGACCTTTTTGACGAAGCGACGCAAACGGTTGGGCTCGCGCGCATTCTGATTGACGTGACAGCGAGCGCCGGCTTTCTAACTGAATGGGCCTTTATCCGCGTTGCCACTCGACTATGGACGCGGCGCTCGTGGCTCGGTGTTGCCGCATATGGAGTGGTGCTCGCGGTGGATCTCATTGCGTGGGCGACGCTCCATGGCAGTGCGGCGGGGCGGGTGGCGTCCGCGTACTATCATGGCTACGACGCGCATCCTCTCTCTAAGTTGGTGATGAATGTGGCAGAGGGGGTGCTGATCGTGTTCACGGGCACCCTCGCTGCGGCTGGCTACGTCTCCGCGGCGCAACGCGCGAAGCGGCGCTTCGTTCACTGGTCCTCCGTCGCTTGTGTCGTGTCCTTTACCTTCGTGATCGGGTACGGAATCATGGTGGCCCTGCAAACCGGTGCCAGCTTGTCGGGGGCCAGGCCAACAAGCATCCTGTGGCTACGCGAACCGCTAGGCATCGCGGGGATGCTGGTGGGGATAGGGGCGATTTGGTCCAACACACATGGGCGCAGGATCATGCGAGCCGTCAAGTGGGCGCTCGCATGCTATCTGGAAGCTGATCTATGGGTCCTGTGGAGCGACCTTATGAGCGCTAACTGCCTGGTGTCAGACCGCTTGGTCCACCTCGCGGGCGCGGCGCATGTCGCCTTCGTGCGCGGTGTTGAGCACGCATGTCGTCGAGCGTCCATGTCGGAGTATCGGCGCATGGTGACGGTTGAGGCGGCGCGCTGGATCGTTGCCACGCGGTTTTACCAGGCGGGCGTCAAATTAGAGAGCAAGTCGGGGTGGCGACCTGTGCAGATGCTTGACCTCTCGCGGCTAGCCCTCCAGTCTTCCGCTTTCGAGGGAGACATCTACTGTATCGCTTGGCTGGCGCTTAAACCCGATGAGCGCCCCATCGCGCAGCCACAGAGTATCGCCCCATGGCATCATCGGGCGGCCACCCTCATCGCGCAGGCTCAACCGCTTGCAGAGGGACAGTCAATGGCCGGTCTCGGAAGGAGTGGCTTGCGCATCAGCCTGTCGCTCAGGATGGTTGGTGGGGCAATGTGGTTTCACAAACACCTCGCTCCTCTCAACAGATGGCTGGACTGTGTGCTAGGGCAGCATCTGAACACGGAGCGCGCCACGTTGAGGAGAGACATTGCTCTCGCCAACAGTCTGATCTCCGATCGCATGGTTCATCTCACTGGGGCAACAGATGAGGCATTCGTCCGTCGTGTCGAGAACGTCTGCTTCCGTGCGAAGCAAGTGGAGGTCGATCATGAGGTGACGGTTGAGGCGGCGCGCTGGATCAGCTCGACCCGAGCTGTGCGTGCGAAAGAGCCGTGGGCTAGTGCGCCGCGCCGTGTTGGCGCGGCCCTGTCCGGACTCACGCCATTGGCCATCGATGAATGCAGGACGCTCGCCGACACGTACCGCATCGGCTACCTCGGGCTGGGACCGGAGGCAAGCTTAATCCGCGCGCCTCGACTGGTGACGCGACGACACCGCCAGGCGGCCGCGCACATCGCTCAGGCGCGGTTGGAGGTTTAGGGGTAAAACGGATAGTGAGGTACGCTGGGGTTATGAGACGATTTACCATCTTGCCACTCGCCGCATTCGCGGCCGTGTCTATGTCCGCTATCCTACTTGTCGGCACCGCTCATTCCGCGCCGACGAGCGTCGCCCAGGTCTACAGTGTTGCCACCGTCTACCGTGGCCTGACGCACAACTTCGCTCAATGGCAGGGCCGTGTGGTCCTTGTTCGCGGGAACCTGCAAATCGCCGGTGGAAGTGGCTTTATGCCCGAGATCGCCGTGCTCACCGATCCGACCGAGCACTTGCTGATCGGCAAGGTTGACCTCTTGCGCCTAGCCGTGGTGCGCCGGATATTAGAGCGAGATGACGAGGGCGGCACGCCTGGCTTGTTCTTCCACCAAGCCCTCACCTCGCGGCAGCATCTAGACCTACAGCACACAATGACGTATCGGGTGCGCCTAACCCGTGCGCCCTTCAGTGGCCAACTCTACGCCGTCGCGACAGCCGTATAGGTGAGAACGATGCAACATAGGTGCCTCCTCATAGCTGTGACGCTAAGCCTAACCCTGACCGCAGCGGCACCGGCTTTAAGGGCAAGTCCCATGCACGCCATCCATCTGCCGGCTGATGAGGCGATGCACCCGAACGCCACGACCGAGTGGTGGTACGTCGTCGGGCACCTCGCCGATGACAGCGGCCACACATACGGGTTCGAGACGAGCGCCATCAAGGCGAGCGGGCTACGGCAATACATCCCGGCAAGTCCGATTGACACGGTCTATCGCTCCGACGTGGCAATAACCGACGAGACGGCGGGACGCCTCTACGGTGGGATGCGCTATACGGCCCCACTCCTGGGAGCCGGGGCATCCACGACTCACCTTAACGTCAATGTCGGAGGTATCTCGCTGCATACGGCGGGGCCAAACAGGTATGCACTCATGGGCCTCTCGACTGACGGCCAAGAAATTGCGCTCACTCTCGCGCCGGATCGCCCGGTGTTGATGGTGGGCGGCGGTTATATCGCGTGGGGCAATAGTGGTTCGTATTACTACAGCTTCACGCATATGCGTGCCACTGGGACAATTACGCTGCACGGGCGGCGCATCGCCGTCCATGGGATCGCCTGGCACGATCATCAGTGGGGGACATGGGACCCGCGGACGGTTGGCGCCTGGACCTGGATGGGGGTGCAGCTCAACGATGGGACTGATGTTGCCCTGACGGTGCGTCAACTCGGGCAGCACCTCGACCGCGGCGCGTCGGCGCTGTTGCCCGACAATACGACAGCCAACGTCGAGGGCACCACGATCACGCCCCTGGGGACATGGTACAGCGCCGCCTCGGCTCTCACCTATACCTCGGGGTGGCATGTGCGCATTGCACGGTTGGGCCTCGATCTCACTGTGCGTCCGACGGTACGCGACCAGGAGCTTGTTGATCGCTTGAAGGTTTTCGGCTACTCGCAAAGCTATTGGGAAGGGAGCTGCACCGTGACCGGCACGCATAACGGCAAGCCCGTCACCGGACAGAGCTACACCGAGCTGGTAGGGACGAAATCCGGGGGCAAGGCGAGCACATAAAGTTACAGCGCCTACTCGCCGTCTTCCACGTCCCGTCCGGCACATCCCATTGCGGCGCGCACATAAATTTGCCTGAGCCTGCGTGAGGGGACCGGCGTGTCGGACTGAATCATGAGACCGGCGCCGCCGTTCGCTTTCAGGTCAGGGTGCGTGCAGCGCACCCCGACACGGAGGCGGCAGGACACGCACAGCCCCATCGTGCCAGCGAACGGCTCATTGAACGGCAAGACATAGTAGAGCCGGGGATGCGGCTCGATGATGCGAGTGCTGCACGATGGGCACAGCAAGACCGCGATGGGCTCGGGTTGGTCCGCGTCGTCGCACTCCTGCCAGACATGCACGCCACGCACCTCGGCATCGAGCACGCGCCTGAACCGATCGTGCAGCGCGCTCGTATCGGTGGCGGCAATCGGGCTCATCTCGCCACCTGGATCGGCAGAGGGAACAAGCTGGACGTTCGTGGCCCCGCACGACTGACAGACACCCGGCTGCTTCGGGCCGGTCAAGCTCTCCGATAACCGGGGCCAGGGATAGGGGACAGCGCGTGCTCCTGTTGCCGGCGTTGCATGTGAATGGTCTGAAGTCTGAACAATGGGAGGGACATCTTCCCCTGTTGGTGCCTGCAGTTCACGCTTGCGCCACAAGCGTGAGAGAAAATGGCCGGCCATTGCACCCCCTGATCGCACTCACGCCTAGCTGCTACGGGACGTGTAAAACACACGCCCCCCTTCCCCCCATGATACGATGTTGACCGCCTGCTGGACGACAAAGACGCGTGTAAGGCCGTCAATTGGCTGGCGTGCGGGTCGTGCTCACGTTGCCGGCGACGGTCCCCTACTAAGACCCGGTAAGCGGGGCGGCGACGACGGGTGGCCTCGGCACCGTCACCGTCCGCGATAGCCCGTAAGCGCGGGAGTGGCCCCTCCCCTCTGCCCCGTCGCTGCGCGCGGGGCCGGCCCTCTGGTGGGTCTAGGCCCAGCCCTCCGGTGGGCCTAGACCCAGGGGTGGGGACTACCCCAAGACAAAGGGCAGGTCACAGGAGGTCCAACGGGCCGTTTTCACACAGAAAACAGGGGTTTGTCGTGGACCCACGGATGTGGACCTAGACCCCCCAGTAGGCCCACGGACGGGGGGGCTGTGGACCCACGGCAACGGCCCCGTGGTCCCCCCATGGGTCCAGGGATCTGTGCCTCCTGGCCCCCTGTGTCACGGCGTGTCGGGCCACGAGAGCGCGCCGTGTCGCGCCACGCTGAGGACCGCCCCCTCGTTCCCCCGCTGGGCGACCACTGGTCGGTCGAGCAGGGCCGCACGACGTGCAGGACGGCGACGGCGAGGACCGCAACCATGAGGGTAAGGGCGGGCGCGGAGGCGTGGGCCAGGAGGGTAAGGAGGCCGACGCGGGGGCCGGTGAGGGCCGCGAGCGCGAGGGCGGCGAGGCAGCGCGTCCAGACGCGGGCGCGGGGCTGGGCGTCGGTCATGCGTCGCCTCCCGCGGCTCGCCTGTCCCCTTATCCCTATGATGCCCCGCGTGTGCCCTGGCCCCTTCTCTCACCGCAGGTAACACCTGCCCTTGTCGTAACCATCGCCCTAAATTGTTACTTTGCAAAGATAATTGATTGTGGGTGTTGCCGCCTACTGACATCCGCGCATCTCGCATAGAGCGGCGAGGGTCGCTATCCGCCTTGCGCCTGCCTCACTATGCCGGCCGCTCACGGTGTCCGTGAGAAGAGTGTTTTCCCTCCGTCGCATCGATGCGCTGACCGGTCAGCACAGCCTACATCGAAGAGGTCGTCAAACGTGTCACGACGTGAGCCAGCGGCCGTACCAGCTCCTCACGCGGCATACGATGTCGATCTGGTGGTTGCGCTCGCCGATGCCGTGCGGCTCGCGCGGGTAGACGACGAGCTCGACCGGCACGTCGGACGCGCGCAACGCGCGATAAAGGCCGGTCGCCTGGTTGAGCGGGACGCGCTCGTCCTTCTCGCCGTGCAGGATCAGCGTCGGCGTCGTCGCCCCGCGCACCGCGTAGATCGGGCTCAGCTCGATCGGTCGCCGTCGCTCCACCCCATCCCACGGCGCGCCTCCGGCAATCTCGCTCTCGAAGCACGGCAGGTCGCTGGTCATGGCCATCGTGCCCCAGTCGCTCACGCCGGCGCCCATGATGGCCGCCTTGAAGCGGCGCGTCCGCGTCACCGCCCCCGCCGCCATGTAGCCGCCCTGACTCCAGCCCCCGATGGCTAGCCGGTCGGGGTCGGTGATGCCGCGCGTGATCGCCGCATCGACCATTGCCATGATGTCCCCGAAGTCAGACCCTCCCACGTCGCCGCGCACGGCCGCCGCGAAGGCTTCCCCGTGGCCGTAGCCGCCGCGCGGGTTCGGCAGCAGGACCGCGTAGCCGTCCAACGCCAGCCACTGCGCCCACGATGCCCACCCGAGATTGAAGCCCTGCCCCCATCGTCCGTAAGGCCCCCCATGCACGAGGACCACCGTCGGGAGCGGGCGATCCGCATCATCGGGTGGCGTCACCACGAGCCCGTCCATCTCCCAGCCATCGGGCGCCGTCCAGCGGAATGGCTCCTGCCGTCCCCAGGCGATCCCGGCGAGGGCCGTCTGGTGCGCCGAGACCTGGCGCATCCCCGCGCGCCGGGCATCCCCGGTCCACACCTCGGGCGGCGTCCCTCCGGCGCTGCGGGTCGCCGCGACGATGAGGCCATCCGCCCCCGCCGCCACCGCGATGTCGCCCAAGTCGCTCGCCCGATCCGCCTCGGTCGCCGGGTACACCTGCGCGAGAGCTCCGCTCGCGGGGTCGAGCAAGCACACGCGCGTGTCCAGCCCCGCGCCCACCAACACGGCCGCCACGTTGCTCCCGCGCGACTGGACGAGGGCACCCGCGCAGGTGTCCTCGCCGCAGGCGATGCGCGCCGGCTCGCCGCCGCGCGACGGGACCGCGAAGATAGCGTGGGAGGACTGGCTCGTCCCGGCGACCGTGGCCATGAACAGTAACGTGTCGCCTTCGCCGGGCCAGACGAGCGCGTCGATCCAGGCCGGATAGCGGCACACCTCCTGCGGCTCGCCGCCGGCCACCGGGACCCGCCAGAGCGTCAACTCGCGCTCCATGCCCCCGATGCCCGGGATCTGCTGCGTCACGTAGGCGAGCGCGCTCCCGTCAGGCGCCCACGCGAACTGGGCCACATGCCGGTCGCCCGTCGCGAGCGTCGTGACCTCGTCCGAGGCGAGCGACACCAGGCGGAGGCGCGCGTAGGGCCACCTCTCGCCGTAGACGTCGGCGTCGTCGCGCTCCCTCTCGCGCCGCTCGTCCTCCGCGTCGGGCTCGTCGGCGCTGGTAAAGGCGATATGGCCCCCGCCCGGCGACCACGCGAAGTCCTCCACCGCCCGCTTGCGCGTGTCCGTGCCAGGGATGACCGCGCGCGCCTCGCCCCCGTCGGACGCGATCACGTAGAGCGCATCCGTCCCGCGCGTGACCCGGTCGGACAGGAAGGCCAGGCGCGTCCCATCCGGCGACCAACGCGGGCGACGGTCGTTGGCCGTCCCGGCGGTGAATGGCCGCGGCGGGTGCGCGCCGTCGACCGGCGCCACCCAAAGCGCCGCGGTCGCGTGCTCGTCGCGTTTGCCTAGCGGCGTCAGGGCATAGGCGAGGCGCGTTCCGTCCGGCGATAGGTCGAGCTCGCGGGGTAGCGCCATGTCGGCGATCAATTCGGCGGTCAACGCTAGCATGGAAACTCCTCATTCCCTCACTGTCGGTCTACGGTGTCGACGCCTGGTGTCTTTCTTCCTCCTTCCTCTCTACAATCTACACGCGGGCGGTCCAGTCAGCCTACACCCTTCGAGATATGGCCAAACATGTAAGCATTGGGCTCGTCCGTCACTATGTGTCCCACGCCGGACGCGGGGATCTCACGGCGGCGTCGCTGGTTGGGCGGCGCGCTTGGCGGCCTGGGTGTGCTTGGTGGTGACGCCAGTGGCGTAGACGGCGATGCCGTCCACGCGCGGGTCGAGGGCGGCATAGCCCTCGATGATGGCCGCATCCTCGGGGTCCGCGGCGAGGGCCTCGGCTACCTTCGCCCACGGCTTGCGGGCGACGAAGACGGTGTAGCGGGTGCCGGCGGGCGGCGCGGGCAGGCCCTTGGGCAGGTCCGGCACCTTCTCGCTTGTGAGGGCGACGACGATGGCTTGGCCCTGTTCGATGGTCGTGCCAGGCCGGCCAATGACGGTGATCTTCACGGCGGTAGCCCTCCCTGGGGTGTCCTGCTGTAGCTGCTGTGCAAGCGCGCGGTAGGTCTCGTCCGTCCAGGCCAGCGGGGCCGGGGGGGTGAGCGTTGCTAGCGCCGGTGTGCCGCGTCCCACTCCCTGTGCCTGGTATCCGGCCTTAGGGAAGATGTAGGCACGGTCATCCGTGCTCAGGTCGGCGGTGCGCACGAGGAACAAGAAGGTGCCGCCGGGGGTGCGGCGATGGCCGTCGGGGAGCAGCACGCCGCCGCTGGCCTCGCTGGTGAGGGTCTGTCCGAGGAGAGCGCGGGCGCGGTCAGGGCCGAGGCGGTCCACGACGCGGGTGATGGTGCGGATAGGTGGGGGCAGGGTCTCGCCAAGGACGGCGGCGATGCCGCGGGCCAGTGCCCACACGGCGGGGGGCACGGACATGTACGACACCGGCCGTGGTGCCCTCGCCTCAGCGCTGGGCGCGAGTGCCGCGTCGGTCTCCACCGCCCTACTGGTCTCTGTCGTCACAGCGGTCTCTATCGCCCGCGGGATCTCGGTCGTCGCGTGCGTTATGTCGTGTTCCGCCGTCGCGGGCGCGTGCGTTATGTGGTGTTCCACAGCGTGTTCCCTCTCATGGGTCGATGCGCCAGGCACCTTCGGCGTACACAAGCCGGCGCTCCTCGCGACGCGTGTCCAGGCGCGCGAGGTGGGCCGGGAGTTCGTCGAGCGTCCGTGTTATGTCGATAAGATCCCTGCATCGGACGGAGACAAACACGCCATCGGCCTTGAGTTGGAGCGTGGCCGGGGCCGGGCGCTTCCCAACCCCGAGGGCGGCGGCAAGGGCAGAAGCGACATCGGGCGGGGCTGTCGCGGGGGCGACGAGGCGGGCCAGGGGCAGGGGCGGGCCGTCCGTGGCCAACAGGAGCACGCCCCAGGGGTGCTGCTCCTCATCGCGCACGGGCAGGAACGTATGCCGCTCGACGGCGACGCCGGCGGCGTGCAGGGCGTCGGCGAGCGGGCCGGCGGCGGCGGCCGTGACGCGATCGGTGGTCAGGGTGACGTGCGCCGGTGTGGCGTCGCCCAACGAGTTGTCCGCGTACAGGTAGGCCATACCCTATCTACCCGTCCAAGGCTTCCAGGTCGGCCCACAACGCGGCCCTCACCTCGTCCTTATCTGCCTGACCATTGCCCGCCTGGATGAGTAGGACTGTGTGTAGGTCCGCGCCGCGTACCCAGGTCGTGGCGATACGGGCTAGAACTGGCGGATTATCCGCCGGCGTCGCATCCTCGTCGGCCATCCGCTCGCCCCCGTGTAGGTTGGCAGGTGACGGCACTTGCCGCTCGGCGGCCTCGCCTGTCGCTGGGGATGTGGCGAGGCGCGTAACGGCGGCATGGGGCAACGGTGGCGGATTATCCGCCAGACCGGCCCCGTCGTGCGTGATGGGCGCGACCGGCGGCGATGGCGGATAATCCGCCACATCCCGGGCCGGCTGGCGTACGGCCTGGACATCTTTGAGCTTGACCTGTTCGCCGCGCGTGGCCCGGTCCAGCAGCGCGGCGCGGGTCTCTTCGTCCGGGAGGTTGGCGATCTCGACGGCCACGGTTGGCCCCAAGGTCCCGGCGTCGACGGCCTCCGCGATGCGGGGATCGCCCAGGAGCTTGAGGCGATCCTGGACGTAGGAATGATGCTTGCCCAGCTGCTCGGAGAGGGCGCGCATGGACAGCGCATGGCGCGTCATGAGCCGCTGCAGGGCGCGCGCCTCCTCCACCGGCGTCAGATCCTCGCGCTGGATGTTCTCGACCAGGGCGATCTCTTCCATGGCGTCGTCGTCGAGCGCGCGGACGTGGCAGGGCACGGTGGTCAGCCCGGCGAGTTGCGCGGCCCGCCAACGCCGCTCACCGATCGCGATCTGATAGAGGTCCGCGTCGTCGGGCGCGCGGCGCACAAGCAGGGCCTGGAGCACGCCGTGGCGTTCCACCGACCGGGCCAGGTCCGTCAGCTTGTCGGGGTCGAACTCGGTCCGCGGCTGGAACGGATTGGGGACCAGGCGCGCCGTTTCGACCTGCACGGGCATGGTCGGCGCGTCGTCCTCGCCCGGCGCATCGGCGACGAGGGCAGCGGCCGTCGCGCCGAACATGCGGTCGAGGCGATCGGAGCCGAAGGATTTCCTAGCCATGCGCCACCGTTGCTTCCGTCGCCGGCGTCGGCGTGCCCTGTTCGCCCCATGCCATGAGCAGGGCGGCCGCCACGTCGCGATAGCCGCGCGCCGCCTCCCCGCGTGTGTCGTAGCGCAGCAACGACTCCCCCGCCTCCGCGGCCTCGCTCGCCCGGATGCTGCGCTTGACCTCGCCCAGGATCGGCGCCTGGCCATCAAGGAACGCGCGGATACGCTCGGCGACGTGGCGGCCATGGGCCGTGCGCGCGTCCACCATGGTCAACACCGCGCCGACGATCTCCAGGGATGGGTTGAGCTTATTGCGCTTCACGCGCCCGATGGTGCCCAGGAGTTGGCCCAGGCCGCGCGCGGCTAGGAACTCCGGCACGACGGGGATGAGCACCTGCTGGGCGGCCGTGAGCGCGTTGATGGTGAGCCACGTCAGCGACGGGGGGCAATCCACGAGCACGATGTCGTAGTCGTCCCGCGCGACGGCGAGGATCTCGGCGAGGACGTACTCGCGGCGGACGGCGTTGTGCAGGTCCATTTCGGCCAAGGCCAGATCCAAGCTCGACGGGAGTAGCGCGAGCGACGGCCCCAGGGGGTACGCAAGATTGGCGTAGGCGGGGACGGTGGCCTCGGCCATGTATTGGGTGAAAGCCGTGTAGATCGTGGTTTCCAGCGTTTCGGGCTCGAGCCCTGCGGCGCTGGTGAGGCTCGCCTGAGGGTCTAAATCGACAATCAGGACACGGTAGCCCCGGTCGGCTAGGGCTGTGCCCAGGGCGAGGGTGCTGGTCGTCTTGCCTTGGCCGCCCTTCTGATTGGCGACGGCCACGATGCGGCTCATGCAGGTCTCCTTTCCTGTCCATCGTCGGCGCCGGCGTCGTGCGCGTGGTCGTCTGTGGACGATGTCCGCCGGCCCCTGTAGCCGCCGCGCTGGCCCAAGTGTTTCTGTCGATATTTTTCGATGGCCTGTGCGGTGACCATGTTCAGCCGCGGGCTCACGCGCTCCACGTCCAAGCTGCCCCGTTTGATCGCGCTGCGCACGGTATTCTCGGAGATGCCAAGTTGGCGCGCCACCTCCGCGACGGTGAACAACGAGCGGCCCTCATCCTGATGCATAGGCACCCTCCTCCGCGTATCGTACCGCGTTGGAGCCTGGGGCGCGACGCCGCCGGTGGTGGCGGCGCTCTTATGGGGTGGGGGCACGGATATGGCGCGGGTCGCCGTTGTCCTCGCCCTATCGTTCATCCGCTCGCGCAGCGCCTGCAGCACCGCCGATCGCCACGTCCCGGTCAGGGTCGGCGGCCATGCGGTAGGCAGGCGGGCGCGCGGTGTCCACATGGACCGTCGCGCGCGGGCCGGTGGACGGCTGGGTCGCGTGGTTCCGCTATCCCTCCGTATCGTCATGAGCCCCCCCGCGTCGTGGCCGTGGCCTGCGATCGTGCTCACGTCTCGACCCTATCGGCGGCATACTCCACCAGGGGGAGGATGTGCTGCGCGCTCTGGACAGGGGCGAGCCCGGCCGCCTCCTGCTGCTCGCACAGCGCGACGGACTCGGCCATGGCCTGGCCGAGGATCGTCCGTAGCTCGTGTCTCGTGGTGTCCATGGCGTCGTGTCCTCCTCGCTCTCTGTCTACTCGATTGGGATGGGGCGGGGTGACGCTCCCCCCACCCCGGCGACCTGCTATTCTCTCCCGTTACGTCTCCTCGCTACGCGGCGCGTTGGTGGGGCCTCCCCCTGGCTTCATAGGTGGCGTCAAGCGTCGCGCCGAGGGCGCTGACGATCTGGCGCAGACTAGGTGTCCTCCTGGCGACCGCTGGCCAGGCGGACGGTGATGAGCGCGACGCCGTGCGCACGGTCGAGTGGTCCCGGCCGCCGAGCAGCCGGCCGATGCGCGCGCAGGGGAACGTCGTGGTGCGCGCGGGCAGGGGCCAGCGCAGGCGCGTGCGCATGAGCCACATGGCGACCTGGCGGGCCTCCGCGAGCGTGGCCGGGCGGCGGGGGCAGCGGAGGAGCGCCGGCGTGAGCGTGTATGCGTCGGCGACGACCCAGCGGATGCGGCGGGCCTCGGCGAGCTGCGCGCGTTGGAGGCGACGCAGCGCCGCGTGCTGGCCGGCGCGGCGCGTCGTGGCGGGGCTGTTAGGCCGCATCGTCGGAGCCCTCCCCGTCGGTGGCGTCGGCGTAGGGGCCTAACGCCTCCAATCCGTCGTCCATGTGCCGGACGCGCGCGCGCGGCGTCGTGCAGCGCCGCGAAGGCGGTGGCCAGGAGGGCGCGGCCCCAGAGGGCTAGGATATCGTCGTCGGTGGCGTCGAGCGCGTCCAAGGCGTGCTCGGCGCGGGTGGCCAGCGCCTCCGCGTCCGCCTTCAGGGCGCGGAACAGGCGGGCGATCTGGTGGCACGCCTCGGGCGTCGGTGTTATGTTAACGGTGTCCATCGGGTGTCCCTCCTACCAGTCCCATATCTCGGCGTCGGTATCGTCGGCGTCGCCCCGGTCGGGCATCCCCAGGACCTCGCCGACGGGGCGCAAGCCCGCGAGGTCCTGTAGCTCCTGGCTCACCTCGCCGGGTTTGAGGGCGGTCAGTGCCTCGATCAGCCGGGCAAAGTTGTCGTGGTCGATGGCGGCGAGGGCGCGCAGGTGCGCGCCCTGGGGGGCTTGCGGCGCTAACGCGGCCCAGGCGTCTGTCGCCTGCTGCACCCAGGCGTCACGCGGCTTGACAACGATCCAGGGCATGGGTCTCTCCTCCCTTGCGTGGCGCGATGCCGTGGGTGTTACACGCGTCGCAGGCGAAGGCGAACGTGGCAGGGTCGATGTCCACGAACTCGTCGCCCTCGTAGGTGGGCCACGGTGCGGCGTCAGCGGGGTCGCCGGTGTCGTCGCGGGTGCCGACGCGGCACATACGGCGCTCGCTGTAGAAGACGCAGAGGTCGGCGCTGCCGCACGCGGGGCAGGTCCAGACGACGCTCGCCTCGGGCGGCGCGGCGAGAGACTGGCCGCAGCCAGCACAGGGCGCGCCGTCGTCGGGGTCGTCGGGGTGGATGGGCGCCACGTCGAGCGCGACGCCGTGGCCGTCGCGCGCGTAGGCCGCCCCGTCGGCGTCGAGGCCGTCGTCGTCGCCGACGCACGATAGGCAGAGGGGATGCCCATGGATCAGGTAACCGATAGGGGTCATGGTGTGTGCTCCTTGTGGGAGGGACGGCCACCGTGGGCGATAGCCGTCCCCTCGACATAACGATGGGCCTAATACTCCTCGGGGAGGAGGAGGGTGGTGGCGGGGCGGTGGCCGTCGTCGTCGGCGGCCTCGGTGATGATCCAGAGGGTGACGCCCTGGGCGATGGCGTAGGCGCTCAGGAGACGTGAGCCGTCGCGGAGGGCGGTGTCGTTGGCGGCGCGATCATGGGCGTCGAGGTCACCCCAATCGTGGGCGAGATGGCGACGCAGGAGGGAGGAGGGGACGGTCTCGGCGGCGGCGAGGGCGGCGAGGGCGCCGGGAGTGGCGACAATCTGGCCCAGGTGGGCCACGGTCAGCACAATCATCGGTCTAGGCTCCATCGGTTAAGAGGGGGGGAGGGCTGGCGGGGATGTCAGCCCTCGGGGTGCGACGCACGCTACCAGGCGTACCAGGGGGTGGGCAGGGGGAGCGGAGCACGAGTGGGCGCGGAGTCCGTGTCCTCGTCGAGTGCGGCGCGGAAGGCGTCGCGGTAGACGGTGAGCCGGGTCATGGTGGTGTCGAGCAGGGCAAGCAGGCCAGTATCGTCCAGGGGATCAGGGGAGGTGACAACCTCGGTGCTGCCGACGGGGGAGCAGGGGCGAAAGGTGACGGTCACGGACACGTCGCCGTCGGAGAGCGCGACAGCGGGGCGGGGCCGGCCCGGTATACTGGGGGTGCTGGCCGCGACGTGGGTAGCGGGTATGGCTTCGAGGGTCATCTCTGTCTGTCCTTTCTGTGGTCCGTGTAAGTGGGCGGGGGCCTCTATCCCCCACCCACTTTTTTATTGGTTAAAGGCCGAAGACTTCCAGCAGGGCGGCGGTGCCGGCGGGCCGGACGGGCTGAGTGGACGCGGGGGGCGGCGCGAGGCGCGCGCGTTTGGGGGCGATGGCGCGATAGCCCTGCTCCACCATGAGGGCGAGGGCGAGTGCCCAGCAGCGCATCCCCTTCTGGCCCGCTTCGCAACTGCATTGCAAGCGGAGCGCGTCGATGGTGTGGACGTGGCCGGGGCGGGTGCGGCTGTCGATCTCGAAGGTATACACGCCGGTGCGGCGGATGGTGGCCGCGCGGGCGGTAGCTTTGCTCTGTCGCCGTCGCTCTTGTCGGGTCATGTCTCAAAGCTCCTCTATCGCTTCTCTGTCTGTGGGAGCCATACGCTCCTCACATCCTAATCATAACACCTGCACAGGTGCTTTGTCAAGGCCAAAATTGGCCGGCAATTCCTTGTTCTCTCGGTGTTGTCACGCAGCCCTACCATCACTATCACGTCGTACATAGCGTGCGCATAATCCCGTGGGGATCTAACGGACTGGTGTAAGAATGCACATAAGATGCGCTGGCCCCACACCTGAATTGGCACCGTGGGGCGCATAGCGTGCGCCGCTTATCGCACAGAAGATGCGCTGATCCTCACATTGTCGCGCCTAAGGTGCGCCGATCCGTGCACGAGGGGGTGCCCGTGGGGGTGGGCTCAGGGGACGGACGAGGCCTCACTCAGGTGTAGTGCAGCTCCAGCGAGGGGAGGTGGGAGCAGGCAGCGGCGGATGGGCGCAGGTTATGTGCGACACGGCGCAGGTTATGTGCGACACGGCGCACGTTATGTGAAATCTTACAGCGCCACATGTCAAGCGTCGGCGTGTGGGCCGGGGGGAGAACGCATAAGGGGTGACCACACCGGCGTCCCCACAACGGCGTGTCCACCCCCTACTGACCACCAGGATAGCGGCGGTGACAGGGCGTGCGCATGATGTGAAACTCACCTTCTACACTCAACGAGCGACAGCGGTGCATGAAGGGCCTGTAGGGGGCTGACGTGGCCGTAGGCGGGCGCGTAGGCGCTGTGGTGGCCGCTGCCGGGCGTTGGGGACCGTGGTGTGCCCCTTTTATGCCCTTGTAGCCGCGCGCGGCTCCTGGCGGCCGTGGGCGCGGTGGGGCGCGCCCTCCACGGCGACGGGCCAGCTGTTAGCTGGCGCCCTTGCCCAGGTGTTGCTGGAGGGTGGTTTTGGCCTGCTCGGCGGCCTGGCGGGCGTTCTGCTGAGACTGCTGGAAGAACTGCACGAGTTGCTGATCGCCGGCCTGCTGGGCGTCCTGGATGTACTGCTGGGCGTCGGCGGCGGCCTTGAGGGCATGGTGTAAGTCCCCACATTAAATGATATTGGTGGCGAAGTCGTTTTGCACCCGTGACCACGCTCCGTCGTCACCCCGTTCGACGTGTGGGCAAAACCCTGGACGGGACTTCGCCACCAATATCAGTAAATGGGCAAGGCCCACGCGTAAAACGGCGCGGTATCTCACGTTCAGTGGTGTAAGTTTTCAGGATACATGGGCAGGGCGCACGCCTAGAGTAAGGTGTTTCATCACGCTCAGTGGGCCACTTTTGTCAGGGTAGGTGGGCCAATCCGCGCTTTTCGTCACGCTAGGTGGGCCAATCCACGCGGGTCGTGGACGCGGGGAGCCCCGTCCGCGACGTGCGCGCGCCGGTGGTGTCAGCCGAGGATGCCGCCAGTCCGGGGCCAGTGAGAGACCGTGGGGATGCGCGCGCATGGGATGGCCCACCTATCGCGACGCGCGTGGCCCAGCGAGCGTGACGAACGGCCCAATTAACTTGACGCCTTACAAGACGGCGCAGGCATAGGCGTGGGTGAGATGAGCGGGGAAGAGGGGGGCAAGGCAGCGGAGGGCGCGGGGCGGGTGATGGCGGTAGGAGGCGCGGAGGACGA
>JAABUY010002671.1_pt1 | contig 20785 bp, 22 predicted proteins | sample 5560271 | NCBI WGS metagenome assembly JAABUY01 (sample SAMN10711886, study PRJNA513374) | rock metagenome | isolation source: Antarctica rocks | place: Antarctica: Victoria Land, University Valley | reverse complement strand
CTCATTATTGTAGTTAAATATATGATTTTTAAGTGTAAATACTGTCTTGTTGTACAGACTTGAACAAAGTATTTAATTAAGTTGATAGCATTGTTATTTCACTATAGTTACTCATAAATTTTGTACAAATGATAAAAATATATATTCATAATAATTCTGTCTATTCAGATTTATAGAAATAAGTGTTTAGTTGTGATTTTAACATCAAAACACTGAATTTGAGTGTGATTTTCAAAAAAAAGTTGCAAAAAGTTCTGAGCGAACCGAGGAGCCAACATTCTAGGAATAGCTGTACAGTACGTGATTGCTGGCTCCAATAATGCGCGTTCAGTCCTTCGTATTAATCGACCCCTTCGGAGGGAACCCTGTAGCCGCTACAACACATCCCTGTCGTTATTATTCGCATTCGTCGAGAACGAGAAGACCCCTTTTTCAACTTCAAGGACAACCGAACCACTCCACGTCAACATCACCTTTGGTATATGTCAGAATCGTGGCAGTTATCTGTATGATAGGTGACAGGTGCATTCATCGGAATTCGAAATTAGCGAACAAACGATCCACATTCGAGGTAGGTTGGACTCCTTCTCTCCTCGCAACATCCACGCTCCGTTCGACAACTACATCCACAATCTTCGTCTTTCCGTACTGATCTCTGATCTTACAGGTACAGGCTTAAGACACAGACATTTACTTGAACATTAAAATAACGCCTTCGTTATGGGTAAGCAAGTCCCTCCCAGCAACTCACCACGTTCTTCATACACAAGCTCCGGACCTAAGTGGCCTGTAATCATCTGTTCTCCCGACGCAGACTACGGTGCCGCAACATCCTGAGGAGTAACTTGTTGTTGGATACAAAAGACCTCTAGCATGCATATCTTGAGTTCGTCTTGAGTTCGTGAATGCAATACACGTGTGCTCAGGGCCTCAGAGATATTACAACCACCGCTAACATCTCGACCTTGCAGCCGCGAACGGATTCATACCAGCGGCGCCAACACGCGCGTCACCGGCTCCTCAGGCTGGCACTATGCCTGGCGGGTTTGAGCCCAACGGCAAGCTAATGTCACCTTACGTCGAGAAAAGCAACCCGATGGGAGGGAATGGCCAAAACGGTGCCCAAACCGTCAGTTCTAGGGACCCGAAAGCCGCAGCACAAGCCGCTAGTGATATGAGAAACATTGTGCGGAGGAAGTTGACAGGATACGTTGGCTTTGCCAATTTGCCCAATCAGTGGCATCGCAAGAGTGTGCGCAAGGGATTTAACTTCAATGTCATGGTCGTTGGTTAGCGTCTTCCAGCAGCGGCATTATGTATGTTCATGTGCTAAAGTCCTCTGCAGGAGAATCCGGCCTCGGAAAGTCTACCCTCGTCGAAACTCTCTTCAACACCTCTCTATATCCCCCGAGAGAACCCAAGGGACCTAGCCTTGATATCATCCCAAAAACCGTCTCCATTCAGTCCATTAGCGCGGACATCGAAGAGAATGGTGTTCGTCTACGGTTGACCGTCGTTGATACTCCAGGATTCGGCGACTTCGTCAACAATGATGACTCGTGGCGCCCCATTGTGGAAAACATCGAGCAGCGCTTTGATGCCTATCTCGATGCGGAGAACAAGGTCAATCGCATGAACATCGTTGACAACCGCGTTCACGCTTGCGTCTACTTCATCCAGCCCACCGGTCACTCTCTGAAACCTTTGGATATTGAGGTCATGCGACGGCTTCATACCAAGGTCAATCTGATTCCGGTCATCGCAAAGGCCGACACTCTAACCGACGAGGAGATCACCGCGTTCAAACAGAGGGTATAATTCGTCTCCGTTCGTGTGGCAATATACAACTAACAGCTGCTAGATCTTGACGGATATTAATTATCACTCGATCCAAATATTCGAGGGTCCCCGATATGAACTCGATGACGAGGAGACTATTGCGGAAAACCAAGAGATCATGTCCAAGGTTCCATTCGCGGTAGTAGGTGCCAACAGCGAGGTCACCAGCCCGGAAGGTCGCAAAGTCCGTGGACGTCGCTATCCGTGGGGTATCATCGAAGTGGACAACGAGGAGCATTGCGACTTTGTCAAGCTACGTCAAATGCTCATCCGTACACACATGGAAGAACTCAAGGAACACACGAACAACGCCCTGTACGAGAACTACCGTTCGGACAAGCTTACGCAGATGGGCGTCGCGCAGGATGCGAGCGTCTTCAAGGAGGTCAATCCAGCCGTGAAGCAGGAGGAAGAGCGCACCCTGCACGAACAGAAACTGGCCAAGATGGAAGCGGAGATGAAGATGGTCTTCCAGCAGAAAGTCCAGGAGAAGGAGAGCAAACTGAAGCAGAGCGAAGAGGAGCTGTACGCCCGACATCGGGAGATGAAAGAGCAGCTGGAGAGGCAACGCATCGAACTCGAAGAAAAGAAGTCGCGAGTGGAGAGTGGGAGACCGTTGGAAGAGAACAAAAAGAAGAAGGGATTCTCGCTGCGTTAAGCGCAACCAGCAACACGATCTTCAGACCGAGTTCTTGGAGCTCCGCAACAACACATTTCTTTCCACTACGACGAAGCGATGGTCTTTTGCTTCTCTCTTATCGGCCTGGTCCTTTGTACCCACTTCACCTACTCTTGGCAGACCGGACACTGCCACGGGTCTAATCTATAGGGTTTCTTCCTAGCCTGAACGGCCAGAAAGGAGTGGATATTGGAGTGGCACAGACCTTGCAGCGCCAGCGAAGGGATTCCAAATTGCTTCAGCCTTGTATTTCTTATGACTTCCTTCTCTCGACCAGCCAGACATGTCTCGTTCCGGATGCATTTGCTTTTCCTTACCGTAGTTAGTCCTTATATCCTGCGGCCATGCACTTCAAAAGTGTCTCTTAGAGAAACCAAATCCCAGCCCAGGTCTGGTGTCTCAATTGAGACTGAACGATGACCGTTGTTGCCGTGATGCTGTCATTCTAATTATAGGAGTATATGAAAACCACCTGGCACCTCTCGCATGTGATAGTGCAGTAATTCGTACTCCGTAAAGTACTCGTAGTCTTACGCCGCCACGCATTTTGTACCACTTGCCCAAGATAACGGCTGTGGCTGGACTTGTCGTCATCGTTCAGGTTGAAGCTCTCTCCTTCTTTCGGGGTCAGTCACCTTATCTGTCACCTTTTCAATGTTGGGATAAGTACAGGACTGGGAAGTACAAATACACTGTTGTGCAAGTAGATGTTTTCTATATACTGTAACCCGTATAATCAGGATCTATGATACCATAAGGTACCGTAACGAATACCTTACTCCGTACAGTAACGTCACCCTGATCTAACTGACGTAGCGAGCAGGACTTGCACTGAACCTAGCGCTTGCCCGGTTCTTGTTCCAGCCACCACACACAGCTCAGCTACCTTACCTTAACTTTTCCTCCACATCCACATCCACATCTCATCCCACACGACCCAACTTCTTCTGTGTGTGATATTTCTTTGCGAATTCTCATTGCTCAGCCCATTGTATCGACTTCAACTCGAATTCAACTCATTACTGACGGCCTCTCAATCGTCATGGCACCTCCACCTCCTGCATCAATGCCTCTCACGCAGAGAGTGATGCATCTCGCTCAGACACTGCAGTAGGTATAATCTGACGAATATCTCTGGACAATCTATGTTAACTTTTCATCAGGTTCGGGTGGTTTGTCGGGCACTTGACACTCCTGTTCTGTGCCTTGCGTTACGGCTTATCCTACGTTACCTTCAACTTCTACTCCGCATCGGCTAGGTTCTCATACCGTACCGCATTCGTCGCGGCTGCTGCTACCTATGGCATCGTTGTCTTCAAGGCGTATCGTGCCCGTATGCGTGCTGGCAGCAAGCCTCAGGGTGGTGCCCTAGCTCTGCTTGGTGACGAGAACGTTCAATACTTGGGTAAGTGTCTACCTTTCCAATTGCTACTTGACCCTCATGAGCAACTATCTAACGTTCCGGTTCCGTAGGTATGGCGCTTGCATGGTTATTCGCTCGCCAGATGCCTCTTGCTCTCCTCCCCTTCATGATCTACTCCATCTTCCACGTTGCAACATATACCCGCACGAACTTGATCCCGACATTCCAGCCGCCTCAGCAAAGCTCTGTTGGAAGCACGGATCCAGCAGCAAAGCCAGCTTACAAGTCATCTCCCATGGCCGACAGTATTGGCAGATTCGTCAAAGAATACTACGACGCTTCCATGACGCTTGTCGCGAGTCTCGAGATTTTCCTGTGGTTCCGTGTCCTTCTTTCGGCCATCCTCTTCACCAAGGGCTCCTGGATCCTTCTGGCCATCTACACGGTCTTCTTCAGGGCGAGGTACTCTCAGAGCACCTTCGTTCACGGAGCGATCGAACAGTTCAGGGCCAGGGTCGACGCCATGATGGCGAACCAGAGCACGCCGCCATTTGTTCGGCAAGCTTGGGAGACGGTCAAGGGCTTGATGAGACAGGCGACCGACGCTACGAACATGAACCGATTCTCCGGAGGCACTGGTGCGCAAGTCCCGAAGAAAGCCCAGTAGATGGCGAGGTGGCAGTGTTTAGATTCGCGCGCATAAGTGTATGCCGACTCAGCGCCAACCGTCAAACTTCCGTACGAGCATCAAGGGCAGGCCAGTGCTTTGATACGATTTAAGCAAGGGGGCTGCGAGCAGTGGCAGTGCGCAGCAATATTCTGTGCTGCATAAAGCACCAAAAGGAGGTTTGGAGGAAGAGCTACGTTTGTTGGGTGAGAAACTAGCTCGTCAGGATTCTTTGCGCCTCTCTTCTTCCTACCGTCAATCATAGGTCAAGCGAAGGTGTTTCACTGTGTATTGATATCCATTCGTCTTCTTCAATGACGATCAGTACCTACTGTAATGCCATAAGAATCATATTGCAATCTTCTTGCCTTTGCTGCAAGTGTTACAGACAAATCTTAGCCCTAAGTAGATGCCAAATTATAAACAATCTTTCCCTACCATCGTAGCTCCAATGCATATTTGATATCGACTTACGATGCCATGCGCAATCTGTGGTGCCGCTGCGTGAGGCGGCTCTCTGATGCGGCTACATAGCTGTATCTGTTGAAAAGTAAATGTAAATGCTGTTTCAAACAACATCAAAACATAAGCGCGGCCCATACTGAACGCAACAGCGATGGAACATGCCAGCTCCGAGACCTTCACCCAGGCTCGGGTCAGCAAAAGCTCCGACTGGATCACCAACTCCATCTCGTGCAAGTTCGGCACACAACACTACTTCCTATGCGTCTTTGAATCCCAGCCAGCTGCGTATCTCGCACGAACCAGGCACTTCACCAGAACATAGGACGTCGGCTGCGCAGTCTGCAGATGGAGACCTGCACGTCGAGGACGACACCACCCGCCCTGTTGCTTCCGAGCCGACCTCCCCATTCACAGGTCCCGCGCACATGGCAGCAGAAGGTGGCATCACCGAGCCCTCGTCCCAAGACGTGGATGCTCACACGCGCCTGCTACAATCGTATAACGACCATCCAAATTGCGGCCTGAAGAGCTGCAACCATGGCACCTTCTCGCCGCGTCCGACGATGCGGCGGAGCTATTTTAGCTATGACGGTCAAAGCGGTATCGCAGGAAGCTATGGACGGGGAGCGGGCGACTCGGTTGATGGAGGGAGCTCCGGTGCGAATGGAGGTTCTGGGGATACTGCTGGGGATTGGACGCTTGGTGGGGGGAAGGGAAAGCGGATGAGCACGACGCAGGTGTTGGCTAGGAGGCATGGAGTTAAGAATCCGAGGAGAATGTATGTGAGCCTTGGTGATATCCTACACTTGGAGACAAGGAACCCAAATTCTGTATCAAAGATATGGTGACGAGTTCTAGAAGCCACGGCTGATGGGAGCGTCCCACACAGGTACCTGACATACTACTTTCCCTTTTTCAACTGGATCACTCAGTATAAATGGTCATACTTCCAAGGTGACCTAGTCGCCGCATTGACAATGGCGTCTTTCTACATCCCAATGTCCCTCTCTTATGCCGCCAACCTCGGCCACTTGCCACCCATCAACGGTCTCTATTCCTTTGTCTTCAACCCCCTGGTCTACGCATTGTTGGGAAGCTGCCCCCAAATGGTCGTCGGACCAGAAGCGGCTGGCTCCTTGCTCGTTGGAGAGGTGGTGCGGTCGAGTGTTGACGGCGGTTACTCGGGCGATCTAGATCAGTACACGAATGCACGGATAGCTGGTGTCGTCACCGGCATGGCAGGAGCGGTGATTTTCATCGCGGGTCTGTCAAGACTAGGGTTCTTGGACAACGTGTTGAGCCGGCCGTTTCTGCGTGGGTTCATCAGCGCGATCGGGTTCGTTATACTGGTGGATCAATTGATTCCGGAGATGGGCCTCATGGATAGAGCGAAGGAGGTGGGCTTTGTCAAGCATGGCAGCAGTGCCCAGAAGCTTGTCTTCCTGATTGAGAACGCCGGGTACGCGCATCGACTGACTTGTGCCGTGGCGTTTGGGAGTTTTGCGATTATAATGGTTTGCAGGTAAGCATAGGCAGAACTCCAAAGCTGCTAATGCTCGTATTTCTAACAGTTCATCGTAGGGAACTTAAACGAAGACTCCAGCCACGATACCCTTGGGTGGCTTACGTCCCCGACCGGTTCCTCGTGGTCGCGCTCTCGACAATTCTCACATGGAAACTCGGCTGGGACAAGCAAGGTCTGCGAATCTTGGGCAGTGTTCAATCGACAACCGGATCTCCATTTCCGTTCCATTGGCCGTTCGTCCCATCATACATGACCCACATTCGGGAAGCCATGGGCACTTCCTTTCTCATCGCTCTTCTTGGCTTCTTCGAGTCTTCGGTTGCCGCTAAGAGCATAGGTGGAGGTGAGAGTAAGACCGGAGACGGAATCCAGGGGATGGCGCTTAGTGCCAATCGAGAACTGGTCGCTCTGGGAGTCGCCAATCTTGTAGGCGGATGTTTTATGGCGCTGCCGGCTTTTGGCGGCTATGGGAGGAGTAAGGTTAACGCCTCGACGGGTGGAAGAACGCCCATGAGCGGCGTTTTGCTTAGTCTCATCACTGTGATTTGCGTCCTGTTCCTCCTACCTTACTTCTACTACATCCCCGTAAGTCGTCGCGTTGGCACGTGCTAGCTTTGATATGCTAATGTTGTTTTAGAGATCGGTCCTCTCCGCCATGATATCAGTCGTTGCTTATTCCCTCATAGAAGAAGCGCCTCACGACATCAAGTTCTTCGTGCAAATCCGCGGCTTCTCCGAACTCACGCTCATGACGCTCATCTTCGCCGCTACGATCTTCTACTCCTTAACCCTCGGTATAGCCCTTGGCATTGGCTTATCCATCCTCTCCGTCATCCGCCATGCCACCAAACCCCGCATCCAGATCTTAGGGAAAGTACCCGGCACGACAGACCGGTTCGAGAACGCCGAAGACAATCCTCTGGGGCTCGAATTCATCGAAGGCTGCCTGATTGTGAAGATCCCAGAACCGTTAACCTTTGCCAACACCGGCGACCTCAAGAGCCGTCTACGTCGCCTCGAACTCTACGGCACAACGGCCGTGCACCCTGCCCTCCCTCGAGTGCGGCCACCGGAATACAACAAAAACATCATTTTCGACGTACATGGCGTGACCGGGCTCGATGGCTCTGGCACGCAGGTACTGACTGAGATCGTCGATTCGTACATCAGTAGGGGTGTGAGGGTGTTCTTCTGCAGGGTACCAAACGAGAGGAGTCAGGTGTATGAGAAATTCCAGAGGAGTGGGATCGTCGATGCCGTTGGGGGGCCGGGTCATTTCGTCAAGAGCGTGGATGAGGCGTTGAGGATGACGGAGTTGGAGGATTTGACTGATTTTTATAGAGATACCGAATCTGCGGGTTGAGAAATAGAAGAGTTGATAGATGATTGATCTGGTGTTCCGGATCTTTGCAATGGGAATGGATGGAAGGTTTCGTATGTTCTACGTTTTGTTAACCTGGACGTGGATTCTGGTGACGCTTGAGCATCGATTGTTGATCGCGCAGATACCCTGAATAAGGTTGAGATACTCTACCTACCAACGAAGACTATGCGTATACAGGTACTCACAAGTGCGAATCTTCCAGTTGAGAATCATAGCATGCAGCCCCTGAACGCACGCTAACACATCGCTGCACCTTCATCAAGATCAGATGCAATCCCTCCGACTTTCATACTCGAACTCCAAGAGAAATTCCATCTGTGAACACTGCTTGCTTCTAAACGCATATAAGACGACGTGTGAATCGGATACTAATCCAAGCCCTAACGCTAGCAGCTCGCCAACGACACACGATCACACGTGTCACCCTCGACCAACACCACAACCGATCTCACAACATCACCCAAAAACCGATAACTCATGCGACCAAACTCCACCATGCACCGCCTCTCCCTCCTCATCCTCACCACCCTCACCTTGACCTCCCACGCCACCACCCCCACCCCCAGACCCCCAGTCCTGCACTTCACCATCGCCCGCCGCGGCGGCGCCTTCCCGACCGAAAACATCGCTAACCTAACCTTCCTAACCGACGAGCTCGCACGCGCCGAGGCGAGATTCAACCTGACGCGACGAGAGGTGCGAGGGAACAAGCTGGTGCGCAAAGCGAAAGCGAGAGGGGTTGGAGGGAGGGAGGAGGGGAAGTTGATGGGAGATTTGGGGCTGGGTGGGAGATGGTACGGGTTTCGATGCTGGCTATGGCTGGCTATGGCTGGCTATGGCTGGCTATGGCTGCTTAGGAGGGTTAGAAAGGGCTGGGAGGCTGATACTGGGTGTACTATAGGTTCGCCAAGGTCAAGATGGGCCAGCCGGCGCAGGAGGTCGAGATGGAGTTGGATATGCTGCTGGCGGATTTCTACGCCGTGACGACGACGAGTGCGAGGGGGAGTCGGTATGACGATTTCTTTTCGGGGTCGTACGGTATGTCTTTCTTGTTTCGTATCAGATCTTGCCAGCAACTGTGTTAACAGGACACACGTTATAGTCAAGTCCAACGCCCACCCTTTCCCAAGCTGCACCCTACCGACCGAGCTGCTCCATCTGCCTAGGAGCAACGACTCTGTCCCGATCTCCTTCGCTCACTGCCGCCCTCCCAAGTCATCATTGAGGACACTGGAAGCGTCGGGGATGATGCTCGGCCTCGCGCCCTCCACTCACCTCAGCCAGACCAAGACCCCGACCTTGCTGCAGCAGCTGGTCGAGAAGAAGATCATCGAGCGCGGCATCTTCTCCGTCATGCTGATCAATGGGCAGGAAGGCGTCTTGAGCGTCGGCGGGACCGGCGCGGAGGCGGTGGACCTGGTCGAGGCGCAGACGAGGCGCCAGCTGGATCAGATCGGAGCGTTGGAGATGACCACCACCGGCACGGGGCAGACTGCATCGACGATCCTGAAGCGTTCAACGGAGTCGGACATGACGGCCGTGCAAGACCCAACCCCAGACTGGCGCAGCGGATGGAAGTGGAGCAAAGTGCAAGGCGCCGAAGGATGGTGGCAGGTGCTGATGCAAGGCGTCTGGGTCGACGGCAGCAAAGTGCTCAAGAACCAGCCTGTCGTCATCGATGTACGTCTGCCCCCTCCACCCTCCTCCCCTCTTCCCCCCTCTCACCTTCCTCTCTACTACCGACAACCCGCTAACACGTCCACCGCAGCTAAACACCCCCTTCACACTCGGCCCCCCCCTCGCCGTCCGCGCCTTCTACGCCTCCATCTCCGGCTCCCGGCCCCTCCCCGCCCCTCACTCCCGCTTCCACGCCTTCCCCTGCCTCAACCCCCCCGTCCTGCACTTCGAGTTCGGCGGCTGGCGCTTTCCCGCTATGCAGGGCGGCCGAGGCAGCGAGTGGCGCGGCGTGCCGGGTGGGAAGTTCAGTCTGGGTAGGTTGCGAGAGGGGAGTGGGTATTGTGTTGGTGCGGTCGTGGAGACGAGGATGGGGGTGGGGCGGGTTGCGGAGGTGGTTGGGAAGAGGGGGAGTGGGAAGGGGAAGGGGGGGTTTGGTGTGGATGGGGGGGTGGGGGCGGGGGAGTTGGCGGGGAATGGGATGCGCGATGTGTGGGTGCTGGGGGAGGGTTTTTTCCGGGGCGTGGGTGGGGTGTTTGATGTGAGTTGCCCCGTTACGTATGCCGAGTGGGTTGCGGGGATGTTGCTGATGGGGTGGGGTGCGTAGTTCGAGGAGCAGAGGGTGGGATTTAGGACGTACTGATTGGCTTGGAGGGAGCTTAGCATCTAGCTTTGGAGCACGCTAGACTGATCTGACTTGATGTCGCTTGAGCACTCTCCATGACTGGCAAAGAGCCTTCTTGATGACTCTAGAAATCCGCTTTTGAAATAAGGTAGTACTTCCTACCGCTTGCGTCTCGCCAGAAATCAACATACCCCACAGCCCACATCGCCGCAACCGCCCTCGGATATGCTTCCGTTGACTTCTAACACCGTTGCTCTGTCGATATCGGACGCTAGCAGCCACAAAAGGCTCTTCCAGCCACATAGGCTTAGACGTGTGCAGCTCACAACGTAACGCCTCCCTACAGCCAACCGTCCAGTCTCGGCAGGCTGGAGGGACCCTCAGCAATTTATGCTAATACGCCAGGGGAGGCGTGTATGACTAGGCCGGGAAGTGGAGAGCGGAGGGTGGAGAGGTGAGGAGATGGGAGAGGAAGAGGAGGGGGGCGGAAAAGAGTGGGGGCGGGGGGAAGGGGGGTAGTAGAGGTGTGGAGAGGGTTCCAGGAAAGAGATCGGATTGGGGAAAAGGGAAGGGGGAGAGAAATCAGAGGAGACAGAAGTCTAGGGGGAATGGGTGTAAAGAAGGGAAAAATTGAAGGTGGTGAGCGCAGATAGGTGGGTATGGAAAAGGTATAAGTACTGCTATTGAGCTGGAAGGACAAAGTCCTGGTGGTATGTAACTGCGCTGAGGCTTAGCCAGCAGGAGAGCAGCTCTATCGTATGACGAGGTTTGTGAGTTTTGCATTGGAGATCGACATCTGGCTGAAATGAAATAAGACTTGGAACTGATATATTGAATCAACTAGCTTTCTGACTGTAGCGCCTGACATCCCACACGATGCAGTTGCGAAAAAAGCTCCCACCAACCCTTTCAGTACTTATCATCCCCGCAGAGGGATTACCTAGAAAGCCTCAGTCTATATCCAAATGCTTTCTTGTTTCTTTGGTATCCTTAGAGACTTCAAAATCTTCGTCTGTTGAGGGTCCCCTCATAGCGGTCTGATGGAGATGCTCCCATTTATGCTCCATGTCAGGGCCAAAATCTCTCCCCAAGGAGCAATTGCGCCAATGGAAGATTGTCCCGATGTATAAACAGTTGCGATGCCATCTTTCGGTCCGCATCCATCGCTTCGACTTCAATACCGGCTTGCATGAGTAGCTCTGCGGCTTCCACATGGTCTTGTTCCATATGACCCCATCTGGGCTTCATGACGAGTGCGTGCAATGCTGTCCTCCCCCGAAAATCTTTTGCTTTCACATCACACCCTGCTGTCATAAGTAGCTTAAATGCTTCAAGCCGAGGATTGTCCCCTTCGCCGTCAACATGAAAGTAGTTCAGACAAATACCTGTGATCTGGGACGCGAAGGCCATAAGTGGCGTTTGGCCCTCGAAATTTCTGGCGTTCGTGTCGGCGCCCGCATGTAGTAAAATTCCTACGACTTCTGGATCGCTCCGCCAGGCCACCACATGTACTTCAAGGAAGAGTTAGAGTATGGCAACCCAGGTCGAGAGCGGACTCACACGGAGTATCTCCTTTGCCATTCCTAGCATTAATGTCGGCTCCTCTGCTTAGCAGTAAGCGAACAATGTCAGGATAAGCTGCATCTGCTGCGCAAACAGAATGTTCTGGTGTGTTGATGCAGCGCTGATCTCTTGCTTCGATATCGAAACCCCGGTCTAACATCAGTTCCACCAAAGACCCATGGTCAAACGAGGCGGCCATGTGCAGTGCCGTGGAACTCTTGGCGATTGTCTCTTCATCGGCATGTGCAAGAAGGAGGTTGAACACGTCGATTTTGCCTTGACCCGCAGCTGCGTGTAACGCGGAAGAAATATCGGCCCTGGCGCCGCAGTTGAGGAGAAATTGTACTGTACTGTAGTCTGCGTACGCCGCAGCGTGGTAAAGTACAGAAGGGTCGCGTTCGTCCAAGGGATGCAAGGATGCTCCGCGATCAAGCAACAGCTGCATCAGAGACAAATCACACAGACGTGTAGCTTGATAAAGCTATTTGCGCGTTAAACTTTGCCGCAACATGGGAATCCATAGTGATCACTTGCCACCCCCGATTCATTTATATCAAGCCCGTAATCGAGAAGAAGCGTAATAGTCTCGACGTGATGTGGTTCCACTTTTCGTTTACCCCATAGCACCATATGTAAAGGGGTCCGTTCGCACATGCCCTTGCGGTCCCTTTCAGACCCGCTGTCAAGTAGCAATTTGACTTTGTCCCGGTTTGCGCTACATGCTGCCATGTGAAGGGGAAGATCGCTCCCCTCGACGGTTTCGTCAAGGATATTTACGTCAGCGCCACGCGCCAGAAGGAACTTGAGTGTTTCAATGGTTCCAGAGGATGCGGCCATATGTAGAGCTGCTTCACCCTCCCAGCCGTCGCCGTGCAAGGCATTGATATCGATTTCCGGAGTGAGCGCCGTTTCTAGGTCGCGAACGTTGTCGCCACGCGCAGCTTTGAAGAATGCATCATACGCCGAGCTCTCTGGCGCCCATATTCTGTCCTCGCGGCCCATCTGGGGTGAGAATAATTGGGAGGGTCGAGATGGTGCTGCGAGCCTGGGAGTGTTAGCGACTGGCTATACACATAGCCCATCTTTTGGCAATGAACACGGGGGTGAACAGTATGAGCGGTAGGTGCAAGAAGCCTCTCTGTTCGAAGGGTAGGTGAGATAGGTAGGATTCAAGATCAGATTTCGCAAGTCGGCTTCGAATAATCATACAGAACCATGTTCCCCGTTTGCACTTACAGGGCTGCTTAGTCAGATTGAACCTCTCAAAATTTCTAACCCTAATCGTTGGGGAAAGAAGATATACTTAAAGTCGTAAAGCTGGACGTTACAGTCTTTCAGCTCAACGAAATTTCCTGAAGGCTGTGCCTTACAGTCTTGATGTTTTGTGATGGTGGCTTTCAGGCCCCAGCGCTTAGCTGTGCTGTGCCGCTTTCTGCTATTTCTATGAGCACTTGTCGATGTTGGGGGCTGTCAGAAACGACGCCAGCAGACACGAAGACCTCCCAAAAGTTCGTGAATTGAGGCTACCATTAGAAGCCTGCGAGACGATAATCTAAATTCCAAGACCCGAACTGTGTACGGTGGTATGTTCACTAGTCCAGCAAGACGACAATTCAAGAACCTCTAGGTTGCAGCAGATCACGATCATCTCTGACAGGATTTGAGTGGTGTCAGTCACCGCCAAAGGGCCTCAAAACCATAGCGCGAGCACACCAGCACTAATTTCCACGGGCTTTCCTGACAATGGGCAAGTCGACTATCACTGCCATTGTGATTGCCCTAGGCATTTTGCGAGCTGTTGAGGGCGTCGCCTTCCGCGCACCTCTCCACGTCTCGGACAGATACGCTCCTGCTGTAAGTCTACTAGCAATATATCTAAGTATTGGTCAATGAGGATTCCTAACAAATAGAACCCAGAATGCGGGTAGTAGTGAGGGCAGAGCTCAGCGGAGCGATATACAGAAACCATTGAACAGACATCATCCATACAGGGGGCTCGAGGCGGCTCAAAAGCATGGTACCGGTCACAGACCCTTTACAGTAAGCCCTGGCACTTCTCCGTCCTCTATCATGTCGTCTGTAACTAACTGCCTACCGCCGCAGAAAAATCTCACACACAACTTGGTCTACTTCACCGAGATTGCTGTCGGCAGCCCTCCTCAACCTATCCAGGCTCTGATCGACATATCCGCCCAGGACTCGTTCATCCCATCCAGCAACTGCACTTACTGCAAGCCAGATAATCAGCGATTTAATTCTTCGGCATCTTCATCTTTTCGTTCCAATTGTACCACTATCGACCTCGATTATTACTATCTAACAACATCCGGAACCATGGCTCAAGACACCTTTCATTTCGGTGATCTGCAGGTAGAGGACCAACTGTTCCAGGAAGCCAATGAGGTAATCCCCATAGGAGTTGACTGGGACGACAGGACGATTATTCAAAGCATCATTAGCCTCGCTCCTTCTAGCGCGGGATCGGTCCAGAACATCCCAAGTCCTTTCATGAACATGGCGGCACAAGGTGTCCTCGACTCCCCCACTATTGCACTGCGACTCAGAGAGCCTCGAGAGATCATGTTCGGCGGCACGAATCACGACCTGTACACGGGAAACTTCACTCGCATTCCCCTCGCCGTCCAAACAAAAGATCGCAATATCTTCACAGGAGGTTGGCAAGTCGAAGCAAAATCCATCTCCCTAGGATACGACTCAAGGCTCAACATGTCATTGGATGGCTACACAGCAACCTTCAGCACCGGGTGGGCTGCTCTTGGCCTTCCGTGGGAAGTCGCATCTAACTTCATCACTGCGCTCGACTTCGATGAGGATATCATGTTCATGCCGGCCTCCGTCGCCTGCGAGCGGCGGGCAGAGATGCCTGACATCTCCATCAACCTGGCGGGCCACGACTTCGTCCTCTCGGCTTATGACTATACGTACGAGTGGCCAATGGAGAGGGGAGAGGTTCGGTGTGTGGCGGCTTTTGCAGGTTTCGAGTTCGAGCATCAGGAGAAGATGATCGTTTTAGGATCGTCGTTCTTGCGCGCATTCTACACTGTTTTCGATCTGGAGTATCAGAGTGTAGGCTGTAAGTCGACATCCAATAAGACACTGGAGCGACTAAACGTGCTCACTTTAGCCAGTCGCAAAACTATCGTAACGGAGTGCTTGTCAGCTCCAGTTCCAATTTCTATGGAGGAAGACTCCAACCAGTTATCGAAAAGGGTTGTAGAGAGACCTAGTCGGGAATTCGAGGACCGATGGAGCCACATTAATTTCCTGAATCTACTATACAGAAATCGACGGCATAGTTCCAATTTCCACAATCTCATTGATCGTCCCAGGCCAACGGAAAATCTAGTAGCTGCCATCATCTTGGCCCAACTCCGTATTCACAGGTCAACCACAACACTCTAACCCTAGTCCATGAACATCGAGGGCCATTCATTCAGACACCGAGTCCGACGCATTATGCCCAGTCTCCATCCAATTATGCATAATTGTCGTGATACGTCTTCCACGCCGTCAGTAGCCTTCCGAGGCCCTAGGGCTAGGGCTAGGGCTTAGCACAATACCCTCTGGTATCAAGCCGTTCCCAACCCAGAGACGCATCCCCCTGTGGAGACGTAGGAATCTAATAAGGAGAACCAGAGAGACGATCGTCTTTGCCATCTTCTCTCTCTACTCTACGCTCCGCTCGCGTGAGGGCCGAATGTAGAAGCGCCCGAGAAGGACGGGGGATGGCTCGGATGAGGATTTTGGAAGTGCGGAAGCAGGGGAAAAGAGGATGAGGGACGGGTCAGAGTAGGAGAGGAGGGGGGTTGTGCGGTCGTGGTGGGTTTCTGTGGGAGCAAAGGAGGGAGGAGGCGACTTTCAGTAACTTGAGGGTGGGCCATCAGCAACATGGGAGTCTAATAGATTGCTTACTCAGCGGAAAAGCCAAGCTGAGGTACCTCAGCCAGGACATGCCAATCAAGCAAGCAAGCGAATTCCAAGCCATAATATTGAAGGCAGTGGCAATAGCAGCACATCACAGCCTAACAGTGATATATCCAGTTGCAACTGTATCGTACATTCTTGACGAGGAAGTATGTCAGCAACCTTCTTCACATCCATAATGCCCGAGAAAGAACTCTCTGGCCTGCAGACGCTGCCTCTAGAGCTTCAGTTGAACATCGCAGAATACCTTGACTACGGCTCTCTTCTTGCACTCCGTCGAACCAATCGCCATCTTCACAACCTCGCCGATCGTATCAAATGCTCTGACCTGGAAAAGTCTACTTTTGTTCGCGCTGCCGAGCAATATCCACAACATGCCAACAACTTCGGCTGCTATCGCTGCTACCGCGTCCTTCCCGCGAGCGAATTCGCGGATAGGCAGATACGGAGGGCTTACGGGAAGGGGAACGCGAAGACCCTCAATCGCCTCTGCTTCGATTGTCAATGGTGGTGTCGATATGATATGCTGCCGAGAATGTGGACGTGTTCGTGAAGGCCAATTTTGCTCCCGGTGCTGGTGCTGTTCGAGCTGCTTGCCAGTCTCAGAGTCGGGACCAGGCAATGGAACTGGCAATGGGAGCGCTATCGAAGATAACGTGTTTCCCACGATGTCACTATTAGGATTCGGCAATCGCACTGCTCTAGAGAACGCTGCCTGTCCGAGATGCTACCGTCACACGATCGAGGGCAAAGCACCCAAACCCAAACGTTGGTACGCTGATTTATGACGAGTCAAGCGATTGAAATGGCTATCAGCATGGCAGATTTCGAGGCGGAATCCAGCATGGTTGCTAGTCCGGAATGGTTCGAAGGCGGCGATTTTTGTTACCTTTAGGTTGTTTTAAAATAACGTACAGAGAAAGACATGCACGTCTTGTTCTCAAAATGCAACCGATCTGGGATCAGACTGTCGAATTGTTCGATAGAGGCACCCATTACAACGTTGAGCAAACTCTTCAGCTACAAATATAAATACATGCAAGTCTCTCTGTTTGAGAAGAGACTTTTTGATGTGCCAAAATACTACTTGAAATGGCTCCATGGGATTGGGAGCTTCGTTTGGACGTTCTTCCGGTCAACATTGGTATATGGCACGCGTCTGGCTGAACCATGGTCCTCTCCTTGGGATGACGGGCAAATCTTCGCAATGCGAGGTGTAGCCGCTTGTTATCAGGACTAGGAGCGATTAGAAGCCTTCACTTCCTCAATCTAGTGTGTTTTGGCGGCAATGATATGCTTTAATTGCTGTCATCGTGGGAAGAGGTGAAAATGTATGCATGATGGTTATAAAAAGTCCTGTGAGAGTGGCAGGACAGCGACAGGTACACTGGCGGTGATCTGAGTTCCGAAGAAGCAATGGACGGACTGGGCTCAGTGAGAGTCATCCAGTCAGATAGAGGACGTAGGCGCCAGAGCTGTAGATGGGCCCCATGTATCACTTTTTCTGATTTTCCCGCAGTAGGTACAGTATCAATTTCACACCATTCTCTGACGGTTCACGGTAAGGTGCTATGACATACATTTTATGATAACATGGAGGGCACTGTGATAGCCTCCACTCAGGATATAAAGCAATACATAGTACGCCCACCCGGCAAATCCAACCCATCATATTTGATCCAAAGCTTTGCTCTTGCCAGATCTTCCTTGTCATCCACGAGAAATGTTACAATGCTCCGATTTGAGAACAGGACCCTCTCACTATGCAACAAGGACACAATTCGACCTAGAAGGTTGTCATGATGCGGTCGGAGGACAATATTGAATGTACCGTTATCAAGGTCCACATTCGGACGAAACCCTTCCCCAGTGACACGAAGCTGCTTGGACTCTATGAGCCTAGATCCAGTCGGCTGGTTGCCGTTGGACCTCATTGACACCCGGTGATGAGAAGCCCTGAACAGGAGGTTCGCGAGATAATTCGGAGAGATATGTACGTGAAGTTTTTCGGTGAAAAGCACGTAGGAAAAAGAGATGTTGATGCCTTCGTTTACAACTGATCCATGCGTAGACTTGGAGATGTAGTGTCACCAAACAAGCTTGCATCACTATCATCAAACTCGAACTGTCCCGCGGGAAGGTAGGAGAACCGTAACGAGGTTTGCTCATCAAGGATGCGGTCATGATTCTGTGATCGTCCATTGATAGTGCCGGCACCAACGTGGACACGATAAGCTTGTTCCACTTTGTCTGTCATGTTAACGATTGTATCCATGTAACAATATATCGCTCCATCACCGAAAGCACACATGTCCTCATAATGGGCCTTCTCAAAAGTTGTCGAGAATAAGCAATGATAGGCCGACAATCTATCATTGATTTTATGAACCCATTTACCAGTGATCCAGCTCGAGTCTAGTATTGTACGACTTTGATCCGAGTCTGAATAGGTCTCAAATGGAAGGCTCATAAGCCTTAATATTCCACTTTGCGTGGGCAGACTGGGGGATTTCAAATCCAAATGTTCAAGCATACAGATCAGTACGATAATGAGCTGAGAGATCTCGACAATGCAGTACCTGGTTCTTGGACTGAACTTGTAGGGAGGCTTCGCATGTAACTCGCAATCACAGTACCTTTCAAGATCACGTCTTGCGGCATCATAACCTTCACGTCTTGCGGCTTTGTAAACTTTGCGAACACCACCACCGGACTGACCAACCTCGATGGCGCCATGCAGTTGCTGGAGCTCGAAACCTTTCTTGAGTAGTCGGTCTCGAATTGGTGTTAATTCAGGTAGCCTCGAGGGCATTTGTTGTAAAAAGCTGATCGTATCGGCGCACCTGATAGCCGGCGATGAGCTGACGATGGTCTCAGCTGCATAGACCAACATACTAAGCAATGCATCTTGACGGAGACAGTCTGCATGTATGCTTGACGGCAGCATCTTCGACACCCATGGTCGCTCTGTGACAGGTTTAAGAAGATCATCCACGACGTCTCCGAATACATCATGGAGCATGGACTGCCACAGAACTCGACCCCCCCAAACATGTAAATCAGAAATATTAATGTCGGCGCCTTTGAGAAAGCGGTTAACGAATTCCAGTCCGCTTGATATGACGTAGCTTTGTCCAGTGCATTTTAGGGCGGCTGGTTCGATATTGGTGTGACGAATAATGACGACGACTTGGGATCTCTCATCAGTGCTGTGGTTCATGGTAAGTAATTGGCCCGAATCTTGTCGTACTTGTACCCTGAGCCCGAAAATATATTCGGCAAAAACAGCAAGCCAAGCACAGTACGCTCCCCCAGTCAATTCTACATCTCGCAGTGTGCCCGAAGCAACCTTGCCGATGCCTAGCACTGCTTTCGCGAATTCAGGAGGGTTGGGCGGGGCGCCGTAATGACCTTCCGTGGTACGAATGATTGCGAATCCGCAGAGGTTGAGAAGTTGCTGCAAGCGTACTCCAAATGTAGTCACCGCAAGAACACTAGAGCACACCTTCGCAAGGGCTTTCCACTGATCATAAGAGGGTCGAAGATCCTCCGGACTTCCCAAAACCTTTGACATTTCGAACATGATAAGTGCTGCGGTAGGTGTAGAATGGCACTCTGCCAACGCAGCGCAAAGTGCCACCAAAGAAGCTCCTTGTGATGTCTGAACTAACGTTCTGAGGATATGGCGGACCCCCACACCGAACCAGATCAGATCACCATAACTGGAGAAAGCCTTGAGTTTGCCCATGGCCTCCATCAGAACTTTCTCGCCGTGCACACCGAGCGGTATCCGTGAACACATGGCCTGTCCCACGGCAACGGTAAGAGGCTCAACCCCAGCGGCAGAGAGTCTTCCTAGTACTGCAACAGATGCAGAGAGCTGCATGCGACCCAGTCCAGCCCAGTCCACCTGCCCCGTGGTGGTGAACTGTTGGCCGGACGAATCGGCAGGAACGAGCGATAGTTCTTGGTTTGGCATTGTGGAAGCTAGACTTCAAGTATCGACTGCTAGTGACAAGTCAATTAGCGGGAACCTTTCTGTGGTAGGGGCATGACCAGACATGCTTACTTCGGAGGATGATTGCCGTCCTATGAGTGTAGGATTTAGGGAGATGTCCAGACAATCGGAGTGCATAAGAAGACAACAGAGGGTTGACATAGCGTTGATGTAGAAAGAGATGAGCTTTGCTACCGAATACCACATTGCGTCAAGAAACGAGGCTGAGTCGTCCATTCGATGCAGCCGTTGCAGCCTTTCACTCGATGCAGCAAGGCTGAGATCAGCCACGTCACCACAGCCTCAACCACCATGGTTTTCTATTGGTTGATCCCCATGGAAGAAGAAGATGCCGTGTTACCTAGAGTAGCATCGTGTGAGAGGTCTCAGACACCTGCAGCCCACGTTTGAAGCAAGATGCACCTCCACGGTTTCCGGTTCCCAACTTGGCCAATCAGAAACCTTCCAGTCTGCATGTCCCGCAAGGCGATGACTGGATATGATTTCACAAGGCCTAGTCTGAAGGTGGACAGTGCCGGCTGAAGCGCTCACCCAGAACACCCTGTCTGATGGACCTGAGCAGATTTTCTACGCCAACAGAACAGCACGCCGAGCCTGACCATGACCTGGTCCGTCAACCTGTGAAATTTTGCCTTCTTCCAACGACAGGACAAAAATAACGTTCTCTCAATCGATGAATGGAAAATGCCAATGGAACTTCATAGTCTTCTCGTCAAGGTCTCCACCCGAGAGGCTCTCAGAAAATCTTGACATCGGCGACGATGTGTGAGAAGATTTAATGTTTACTCGTAGCAGTCGTTCGGCTCTGGTTACCATGCCAAGAGGTGAAGCGGTACCCTTCGCTTAGTCATCCCCTTGAAAGCAAGCGTACCATATCCCCATACCTTACCTTCCTACATAATGTGAGCTGTGGCCTGCGAAGACTCTTCCTCCACGCGGTGCAGGCTGGGAACCTGAAAGGCTTGCCTTTCAGAGCTAATAGAGTCACTGGTTGAGCTGTGGTTGTCGCAGAGCAAGGTGCCATGGTGGTGTCGCGCA
>JAABUY010002670.1_pt1 | contig 20786 bp, 16 predicted proteins | sample 5560271 | NCBI WGS metagenome assembly JAABUY01 (sample SAMN10711886, study PRJNA513374) | rock metagenome | isolation source: Antarctica rocks | place: Antarctica: Victoria Land, University Valley | reverse complement strand
GCTTAATTCTCTCAAGACTCCTCAGCTTAATCCTCTCAAGATCTCTCAGACTTCTCAAGCTGTCAACGTAAACGCACTCATCTCGAGCGAGCTTGTGATCTTTGTTGCTAAGACTGCTGCTACTCTTGTTGCTTGAAGAGCGCGTGTGTCATCATCAATGTCATCATCAGCGAAGCTTGACTGATTTGAAGATGAGAATGAGAATGAGAAGAATCTAGATGATAATCAGTCTAAGACTCAAGCAGCTTCAAAGCAATTCACGAAGCTCACTGCATTGATGAAAAGACGAGAATCAACGAAGTCAAAGTCATCGCTATTGCTAGAATTGCTCAGATCGTTTATGAACATGACAGTCAAGTATGAAGTCACTTTCATCATCAGTGATGTCTTGCAAATTACTATAAATGATGAGAACGATGTCAATCTTCAAGATCTGCATCAAGAGCAAATGTATAAATGCTCTGAGCATGTTGATTTCATCAATCTAAAGTGTGTGCTAGTATTTATAAAAATTATCATCATCTGATATTTAATAAAGAAGAATGAGCAAATGACTTTGACACTGTATGATTTTTGAGAGAGAGTAGCTTCGAATGTTCAACAGAAGTACTCAGCAAACAAAAAGAATGTAAACATTAATTTAAAGTTCATTTTCAATCATGATAAGATTGATATTGCATCTTCAGCGCTCATAACTGAGCTTTCAGCGATGAAGATATCACTCACTCAAACAGCAAAGCTGAAGAAGAAAGTCAATGAGCATGATCAACTTCATGCAAACATTGTAGAACAGATGAAAGTTCTTCAGATGAGTTGAATTTGCAAAGAAAACTGTTACAATAAGAAAAAGTATTGCTGAATCAATGAGTCAGACGTTCATCATCAACTGACTGCTGATCATATAATATGCTGATCAGAAGTAATCAATAAAGATGATGAGTCTGTGTTACTTACTAAATCTTCAAGAACGTTGATTGAAGTTTTAATGACAGTGAGATTTTAAGTTAAGCATGTCAATTCTTTCTCAACATCTTTTTCAATCATTACATCATCATCTACTTTTATACAATCATTGCAGATCACGAATGAATCAATCAGCATAATAAATGTATTGATGCTGCAGATGATACAAAGAGCAACAGCTGAAGAAGAAAGAAAGATCGAAGAGCGAAGAATTAGACAAAAGAGAAAGAATCAACAAAAGCAAATGAATAGTTGCAATAAGTTGAAAATGTTTGAGAAGATTGAGACTTCTTCTATGCTCAATTGACATTGACATACATTGTCTGTTCATTCTAGCAGTTCTGTTCAGAGCGATGATCTTCATGATTATATCTTCTGACATGTTTTCAGAGTTAGTAACACTCAAGCACGTTCTTTTTAACACATCTTTTGTGAGTAGTTCAAGAAACGCGCAGTCACACTAGAGAATATACACGTAGATAATATGATCAAATTTGATAGTAACTTAGTAATATCTATTCATATAAAAAGTTAACACTAAACTATGAAATACAGAAGTGAACTCTTCTTTATATACTCAAAAAGTTAAGCTTAAGCATCGTCAATGAGACAAGCGAGATTACATGCAACTCATGCAAGATTTCTTGAAGATTGTATGTGACTTGAATTCTTATCATTGATGAAATGTTGAAAATTGTATGTGATTTAAACTCTTAATAGATTCAGAGACTCTGAGAATTGATGATAGAGATTCTCATAGATTCAGATTCTCGTTTGAAAGATCAATGATAACATTGAAGAATAGTTCTTGTGTCTGTTCTTTATTTTCTGAAGAGCTCTGACTTTCATAGATCTGAATTCTGACAATTATTTTCTCTCTTAATAACAACGTTCTCGTTGTTGAGTTGTAAATGATTGCAAGCAGAAGAGTGATGACATCATGTGATGCATGACATCTGTATTGTTTTATTTTTTGAATCACAAGCATCGAGTTTCTAAATGATCAACAGTAACATTCATGTTTATTCTCTTGATTCTTGTAAATTTAAATTCTGATGATAGCATATTCTTTAACTTTTGATTCTCATAAACGTAGATTGAGCATTCTTTGCAACTCATATAAGATTTCTAAATGATCAGCAGTAGCATTCATGTCTGATCTAGATTCTGATGATAACATATTCTTTATTCTCTAATTCTTGTAAACGTAGATTGAACATTCTTTGCAACTCATGCAGAATTTTAAATGATCAGCAGTAGCATTCATGTTTATTTTTTGATTCTTGTAGATTTGAATTCTGACAATTATCTCATTGTTTTGTTATATTTCAACTGTCGCTTTGCAAACATTTTATGTAATTATGCAATGTATTGTCATGATCTTGATGCTTTCTTTCAATAGCACATGCATGTTGACTAGACTTGAATTTTCATGATGATAATTGTAGTGAGAATCGAGATTTGCTTGATTTGAAGTTTTTTTTTTCTTTTCTTTTATAGATGATACTCAATAGTAGAAGCAGACAATGAGCAGAAGATAGTATCAGATAGTAGAAGTAAATAGTGAACAGAAGAGCAATGCTTCTGTTGTTTGTTGTAACTAGTACAAGAATGATGATCATTGATGTTTATATTTATTTGTTGTGAAGTAATGAATTTTCATCGACTCATCTTTTTTATCTTCTGCGTGATTTTCAACTTTCATTCTTTTTCAACTTTTGTTCTTGCATTCAGTCTTTACTTCATTATTTTACTCAATCTTTTATTCATTTTGTAGAGTAATTCTGTACAATTTCTTCAAGTATCATGATCATAATGAGTATGAATCAACTTCTTGATTTGATGATGATGAGCTGATGATATCTTGAATGAAGATGAAGAAGTTTAAAAAAAGTGAGTGATGCAGTTTTTCATCGTATTTCTCTTTTAGAACATGAAACGTGCTTGCATCACATTTGCTTACTTTCTTTGCTATTGATTCTTCATTTTGCGTCAGCGCGTTTGCTGTGTTTGCTGCTTGCGTTCAATTCTTTCATTCTTATGTCACTTCTGATCAAAGATCTGTCTCTTTTTCTCTCTACATGAGAAATCTCACGTCATCAACTCAACATCACAAAACAGCTCTGAATGTATACAGCAAAGAAGTTGCAATACAATTCTTGAATAAATGTAAAAAGTGTGTAAAAAGAAATGTAAACTGTGTAAAAATAAAGTTTTCTATTGAAAAGAATTTCAAGAAATGTGCACTATGCATCGTTATTGAGACAAATTGCAAGTATGAATCATAAGTATAATTTTCAGTTTTTAGTAGCTTTAAAATGTGAAAATTCAATGATTAATTGATGCTTTTTAGAGCATTCAAGAACAACTTAATGCTCATTTTTGTCAGCTTTGCTTTCTCTTCATCTGACTTAAGTACTTCTTTGTCTCACTTAAATTCTTCTCATGTCAAGATTACATCTGATCTCAAGTTCAATCTCATCAATTCTGTTTCTTCATCACTTTGCTTAAGCTTTCTTTCTTCTCGATCTTGCACAAGTCTTTCTTTGTTCTTTATTGCATCTGATTCTGAGTTTGTGATTGAGAAGATAATGATCGCTTTTTGCGATCTCTTTCTTAACTCAACTCAGAGTCAGATGTTTCTTGAATTTGAAGAGTATATTGAGAAGAAGCTACATTCTTTCATTCTTGATATCAAGATAAACAAAAATGATATCAGCAAAATGAAGAAGAATGTTGAAGACGTGACTATTAATTGCAGAAAGATGTGAAAGCAAATGAGAATGCAAAAGACTTGAATCAATGATTTGCTGTGTTGAATTGCAAGACAGAACAAGATCATTGAAGATCTGTGAAAGCAGATTGAAAATTATGACAATCTTCAACTCATCTTGATCGCTCAGATTCAGAGTGCTCTGACTCTTCTTGCAATGCATTTAAAAGATCAGAATGTCTCTGTTATAATTGAAACATGCTCTTTTGTGATGTTGTTTTCGTTCTTGTTCTCTTTGCTCTTTCATGTCTTTCTGTTTTCACTCTCATCTGATTCATTTCTGTCGATGATTTCTTCTTTCATCTCATCTTCAATGTTGATCACGCAGTCTATCATCAAAGAAATGAAGAACATCTCACTCTCATCTGATTCATTCTTGTCAATGACTTTTTCTTTCTTCTCATCTTTGACGTCAGTCACGTAATCTATCATTGAAGAGATAAAGAATGCAATGAGCTTTGATATGAGCTTCTTATTTCACTTATTTTGTCAATATGATAGCTTGTGCATGTTTTGTGCTATCTGACTAATAGTTGCAAGAGTTTACTTTCATCAATCTTTGAATTTTCGAGAAAGTGAAAGCTGAATGATACACATATTGTATGAAACTCATAAGATATTCATGTATCAATTTCTGCATTTGCTAACGACTTTTTTAAACTGTTGATTCAAGTATTGATGAGAATGATTGAGTAAGAAAGTCTTGTTTTTCTTTTCTTTTTTTCTTTTTAATGATAGCTAAATAGTTATCAATCTTTTTACTTCGTTTTATGCATACTTGTGATTTTTCGTGATGACGTTAATGATTTACTTTCGAGCTTAATGAGATGTCTGCAATAAAAAAATGTCAATAAAGTCTTGCAATTGTCAAGACAGTCTGATGATTCTCAGATATTTTCTGAAGCTTCAAAGTTCTTTCAACTAAGCAAATATTGCAACTGATTGTTTTGTATGTGACTATTCAATATGTTGTTGATTTCTCATATATCATGTATTTCTTTCTTTAACTCAAGATCTTTCACAAGCGACTCATTCAATTTTCTTTCTTTTGAGCAGAAAGATTTCAGCAAGCTAACATTGAATATTGAGTGTATGCATGTTTTTGAAGACAGTTTCAAATGATAGACTTGTCTGCTCAGATGCTTTAGAATTTTATATGATTCATATTTTCTGACTTCAAGTTTCTTGAAAAACTTCTTGATTTGAATGTTCTTGACATTCAATCACATCAACTGATCGACAAGATACATTTTAACAGAGTGTTTTTTATTATGTTGAGTCACGTAGTTGATGTTTGTCTTTGCAAGTCTGTAGCGAAGATTCTCATGCAGTCTTTTCATTTTCATTACATAGTTCATGACTGATTCTGATTTCTTTGAATGACTCTTGACGCTGAACTTCATTCTTGAGTGTTTTTCTGTGATTGCAAAGAATGATGTTATCAATATTGCAATGTGAACGTTGTTATTATAAAAGAACTTGATCATGACAAGAAGATGAACTCAATCATTTTGAACATCATTGCAGTATGCTTGAAGATAAGTCTCAAGAATTTGATTCTGTCTCTTGATTTGATCATCAATGCAAGAATGAAACGCAGTGCTAAGTTTTTGCTTGATCAGAAGATGATAGCACAGCGATGTTCAAAAGTGTGATGTAAATACGAAATCTCTGTCAAAAACTATATTATCAGAAGTCTTGTGATATCAAACTACTTTATTAAGAAAAAAATTGATCAGATTGAAAGTAATTATTGTCTTTCAAATAGAAATGTAATGCATCATCTTGAAAAGACGATCAACTACAATCATAATGCTGTCGTAGAAAACATCTGAGACACTTGTGCTGTTAAAAAGATCAATGATGAAGTTCATGATGATGCTTTCTCATATTCTTTGAAAAATGAGTAAACTATTCAGAAGTTCTCAGATTCTGTGACGTAGTGTCTTATGTTGCTGACATGATTTACAGATTTTGCAATATTTCTTAATGTTTTTATTTGTAAACAATCAGTTAAAGATTCATTGAACAAGCTTTAAACATTGTTGAGAGTTGAGATGTTCTGCAAGAAAGCTGTCATGATGTTATCTCATAATCTCTGCTTTAAATTCATTTTGTGCAGAAACATAAATGAATTTTTAAAATATCATGATGTCATCTATGATTTTCTTCGATCAGTTGATCATGAAGATGCTGAAGTCAATCTCAATATTGCACATGTTTAAGTTTTTCTTTTTCATTAATTCTCATACTGTGATGATGAGATGATTCATTTTCTGCTGTTTGCAAATCAGTTGAGTCAGATTCTTAAAAAAGTAGCTTGCAAAGTTGACAAAGCTTGAGATCAGAACATCGTTTCATATTGATGAATTAAAGCATTTATGAATTTTCATAAACTTCAAGATTGCATCATCTGTCTCATTTGAATCATTCTGAATCGCAACGAAATAATTCTCTAATGCATTCACTTTCTCTTTTATGAATAAAGCTTTCTTCATTTCTTCAGCAGAATGATGCATAGTTGAATCTTTGTTTTGATTTATGATCAAACATTCACTTTTCTCAGCAGAATAATGCATGATCGAAACTCTGCTCTGACTCATGATTAAACATTCACTCTTCTCGACAGAACGATGCATAGTTGAATCTCTGCTCTGATTCATGATCAAACATTTGCTCTTCTCGACAGAACGATGCGTAGTTGAAATTATGCTCTGACTCATGATCAAACATTCACTTTTCTCAACAGAACGATGCATAGTCGAATCTCTGTTCTGATTCATGATCAAACATTCGCTCTTCTCAACAGAATGATGCATAGTTGAAACTCTGCTCTGACTCATGATCAAACATTCACTTTCATCAATAAGATGACACATAGTTGAATTCTCGCTCTGACTCATGATCAAACATTCACTCTCTTTAACAGAACAACACATGATCAAATCTCTGCTCTGACTCATGATTAAACATTCACTTTCTTCAACAGAAGAATTTGCTCTTCTGCGTTTTCATCTCATCTGAATGACATTTCTTTCAATCTCAACAACAATGATAGATGTTGACTTGATGTTCTCATGAAAGCAAATGTCTTTTCTAGTTTCAGTGACAGTAATAAACGTTGATTTAATATTCTTGTGAAGATAAACATCTTTTTTAATCTCAACAATAATAGTAAATCTTGACTCAATGTTCTTGCAAAGATCGACATCTTTTCAAGTTTCAGCAACAGTAATAAATCTTGACTCAATGTTTTCGTGAAAACAAATGTTCTTCTGATGAGAAATAATGACGTTTTGAAATCATCATTGAGATTTCTCGTCAGCAGTCAAGAATTTCTTTAAAGTTTAAGAAACTTTTCTGATTCTTTTTACAAACGTTGATAAGTTAATGATTTTTTCAAATGATTTAATGATTATTCTTTCATGATTCTTGATGCTCAGAGTCTTGAACTGTCGAGTGAAGACAACGAGCGTTGACGCTGATTAACTTGAGAAATTCTTCAAGAGTTCTCTCATGTATGCTAAATCACGAATGAACTCTCTCTCATCTGCATCAATATCTTTCTCATAGTTGAGTTTTCTTGACGAGTCATTAACAAAGTTGCTTACTTTCTTTTGATAAAAGATCTTGAAGTTGTATGCAGTAAATCTGTTGACTCACTTTATTTGTTGTTACAAATGTATCAAGACTGAACAAGATTAAAGCTTTAATCAATTCACAATGAACGCTAGCGAGTTCTTTGCGTAATAATTAGAGCTAATCAGCAAGCTAGTCAGATTTGACTCAGATATGATTCAAATATGACTCAAATATGACTCAGATATGACTCAACACTCTTTTTCTTTCTCAACACTTTTTTCTTTCATCAACATCTTGTTCATCTACATTACATTCTTTTCATGTCACAAACACATTTCTTTTAAGTCTAGCGCAGTCTCTGAACATTACATAAATAGAAGCTTTTGTATCAATCTTTTTCTGTATTCTTAATATTCAGTTATAACTATTTCTAAAGATCAAGCACTATCAACTCTGATCTTCATTGATTGTATCATGTAAACATGATTCTGACATTATATTAAGAACTCATTAATCACACGATACTGATCTCATTACTCATTCAACATACTCATTTAAACAGAATGAGTCTAAAGAAATTCATTTATTTGATGATCAATGATAATTGAAAGATAGAACAACATTAGAGAGTTGAATAAAATCAATGACGAGACTGTTTGAATTGCTAGACTACTTATTGCTCATTAAGTATGCAAAGTTCACTCAATTACAAGAATCACGATAAAAAATCTTCATGAATTGCTCAAGAATCAAATCGATCGATAGATTCAACAATAAAGAATCTTCGTTGTTTGCTAGAGAATCAATCAAATCAATCAACAAACAAATCTCATCTTTTTTGTTGAAGATTGAATCTTATCTCATACGACTTTCTTCTTCAATCGTTGAGCATCGTCATGTTAGAACCATGCCTAGAGCAAGTCATAGAAATACGTGTAAACCAGATGATATACGAGTAAACGAGAATTCAAAGCTAAAGAGCGAGAGTTACGAGATGCGAAGACTATATGTACAGAAGAAAGATGAGCGCTAAGCCCGATAGAGTCTTAGCCTAGCTCAAAGGACACGTATCTCAGTAGAAGACTGAGTACGCTCGTAACATTACTTCTTTCTCTCAGTCAAGCAATGATCTCATTGCTTCAATCAGCTTCTTCTTGTACGATTCGTTACCGTTCTATTCAGGCGTTTCAAGCTCATTTCATTGAGCGTTTCAAGCTCATTTCATTGAGCGTTCAAGCTCGTTCTATTCAGACGTTTCAAGTCTATTTCTTCTTGACGTAGAGCGTTTCAAGCTCATTTCATCAGATGTTTCAAGTCTATTCCTTCTTGTCGAGTGCCTTTGAAGCAGACTCACTTCTGGTTCGAGTCTATCGCATTCGATAGAGCTTGTTCCGTTCATGTCATTCAAGCAGACTCACTATCGAGTGACAAACTCAGTCGATGAGATCAATCGTTGTCTTCGATTCGTGTCTACTACACGCATGTAGCAGAGTTGTTTCGTTCGTGTCTACTACACGCATGTAGTAGAGCTTGTTCTGTTCGTTGATCGACTCAATCAAGAGATCAACTATTGACTTGTCATTGTAGCAGGCTCACTTCTGATTCAGGCTTATCGCATTCGATAGCGCTCGTTTCGTTCGTGTCATTGAAGCAGACTCACTATCGAGTGACGAGCTCGATCAAGAGATCAATATAGAACGCGTCTTTGAAGCAGACTCACTGTCGGTTCGTGCCTTTCAAGCAGACTCACTATTCTTGTCATTCAAGCAGTTTTCTTTCTATTCAGCTTCAAATATTCAGCGATGAACGAGTTTCAGCTCATATCTTCGTGTTTTCAGACATGTAGTATATGTTCAATTCTCTCGAGACATATAGTACATGTTTCATTCTGTCTGCAGTACATATCATCTTGCTGTTGCCGTCAATGTCGTGAATAGAGGTAAATCGTAGAAGGTGCGAATAATAGAAGGTTCGTTGCTGAATCGAATGAATTGTCATTGAAGCAGGCTCACTATCCGTTCGTGCCTTTCAAGCAGGCTCACTATCGAGTGACTAGCTCGATGACGAGATCAATATTGAACGCGTCTTTGAAGCAGGCTCACTGTTCTGATTTCTGTCTACTACACGTGTGTAGCAAGGCTTGTTCTGTTCGTTGATCGACTCAATTAAGAGATCAACTCGTGTCTTCTGATTCGCGTCTACTACACGCATGTAGCAGAGTTGTTCCGTTCGTGTCTATCGCGTTCGATAGGCATTGTTTCGTTCGTGCCTACTACACGCATGTAGTAGAGCTTGTTTCGTTCGTTGATCGACTCAATCAAGAGATCAACTATTGACTTGTCATTGTAGCAGACTCACTATCGAACGTGTCGTTCAAGCAGACTAGCTATTGAGTGACTGACTCGATCAAGAGATCAATATTGAACGCGCCTTTGAAGCAGACTCACTGTCGGTTCGTGTCTTTCAAGCAGGCTAGCTATCGAGTGACTGACTCAACGACGAGATCAATTCTTGTTTGTCATTGTAGCAGGCTCACTTCTGATTTCTGTCTGCAACGCGTCGCAGAGCTTGTTCTGTTCATTGATCGTCTCAATGACGAGATCAATATCAGACGCGCTCTTGAAGCAGAGCTTGTTCTGATCGCGTCTATCGCATTCAATAACGCTCTCTGTTTCTGCCTATCACATTCGATAGAACTTGTTTCGATTTCTGCCTATCGCGTTCGATAGAGCTTGTTCTGTTCGATGACGAGCTCAGTCAAGAGCTCAGTCGAGGTTTTCTTGCCTGCAACACGTGACAGAGCTTGTTCGATTCAATGACAAGCTCAGTAAAGAGATCAACTGTTGTCTTCACGTTTACTACACGTCTGTAGCAGAGCTTCTGCTTCCGATCGTAAAGCTGCAAAAATCGACTCAACTAGAAAGCGAATCACTGTTGTGTGATATGTACGAAGCTTTGAATAATGTTAGAATCATGCCTAGAGCAAGTCATAGAAATACGTGTAAATCAGATGATATACGAGTAAACGAGAATTCAAAGCTAAAGAGCGAGAGCTATCAGGTGCAAAGACTATATGTACAGAAGAAAGATGAGCGCTAAGCTCGATAGAGTCTTAGTCTAGCTCAAAGAACACGTATCTCAGTAGAAGACTGAGCACGCTCGTAACACGTCATTCATTCAACTCTCTTTCAAACAAATCTCATCATGTAAGACTCTGTGATATTTTTTCTTTCAAAAGACTGTTTCTCTCAGTTTTGATTCTCATTGCTCTTGTTGATCATCAAAGTATTCTCTTTTTTCTCAACTATTAATTCTCTGCAAAGAACTTTGTAAGCTCTTCTTGTGTGATTAATTTTTGAAAGATGAATTTGTTTTTAACTGTTGACTTTGCTGAGCATAGTTTAAAGCATATTGCATGTCAATGTACTTCATCAATTCTTGACAGAACATCTTGCTTCATTGAGCGAAAGTTAGTATGATTAGCTTGATCTTGTTCAAAGAAAGTAGCTCATTCAGAAATCTGAACAATAGCACTTTCTTAAACTTCATGATCTTAACATGATTCTGAAAATGTGTCTTGTTGAGTTTCAGAAAGAACAACATGCATGTTTGATCGCTTCTTTTTATAATAACATTTCATAAATCGTTTGCTCGATTTTGAAGTGACTTTATGTCAAGCAAGCATTGCTGAAAAGTCTTAAGAAACTTTGCTCATGTGATTCTACAATCTTTCTTCTTGACAGTTTTCTCGATCTGTTGAAGATAGTGCATCGCTGTGATCTTTACATATTTCATGATGTAATCAAGCTTGTCATCGTCTTTGATGTAGTTCATCTTGATGAAGTTCAACTTTAGTTTTTGTTGCAAGCGTGCACTTCAAGTTAGCCTAACATAAATCATGTTAAACTATCATAGACTAGTATAGAGCTGATGTTGACACGCTAGCGGCCTAGCGTGTCTTCGTGAGTAAAACTCATGACGTGTTTCATCTTTCTTCTTCTTTAGCTTTGAACTTCTAGTTAGAATAAACTCATATGATTCGCTCTATGCAGACTCATAACATTAGTTCAAAGCTCATTAATCTTGCTATCAACGTGTAGATGATACAAAAACAAGTTACACAATCAACTCAATCAAAAGTCGAATTCAGAAATTTCAACAGCAGAATCAGAACTTAAGTTCAGAAAGCTTGATAGAAATCAGAAATTTCTAAAGAAGAATCTTGATTTAAAATCAGAAATTTCGATAGAATCAGAATCAAAGAACATGAACGCGTTGCTCTTGATTAACTCTTTATTGAGCTCGTCATCAAAAATCAGAAAGTTCAATAGAGTACTAGTCGTTGCTTGAATTCAGAAAGTTTGATAGAGTAACATCAGAATCTTGATCAGCAATTTTCTACTCATATCATGACTAGAAGCTCAGAATCAGTGAGCATTGCTCGCTATGAACTTCGAAATGCTAGAAGAGAATCATTTCTATCACAGAATCAAGCAGCATCAGAAGAAGAAGACATGAATGCGTCATCGAATACAGAAGAAAAAAACATGAACGCGTTGCTCTTTGATCACGAAATGATCAAGATCAGCATCAGCACTGAACTGAATGTTTGAATAAGCGCTCATGAAGCAGACGACATTGTTGTCTTTATCAAGTACATATGTCAACAGCACGACATCGAAATCGAGACTCACAATGACATGATTCAAATGTTAGAAGATGTCAACGAGATAAACATCACGTTGAAGATTATGCAGACGCGTCTGCAGAAAGAGAATAGAAACAAGAACGTGATTATACATCATTTAGAAGCTGCATCAAGTCAACAAGATACTTCGAAGATTGATCTTTGAAGTTGATCAAGTTATTCAACTCATCTCTGTTCGAAGATTCGACGCAGAATGTAAACAATTGACTGTCTTGAATGTGAAACAAGCTGAAGATAAACAAGAATCATTTTTCTATCGAAGAGTTGAAGATTGCATACATCAAAAGTTGAGTCAGTGAAGCTGCAATCAAACATATTGCACTTTGAATGAAAGACACGTCTCTGAACCTGTTTTTAGAAGTTGAAGAAGTACTGTCGATCATAAATAAGATGTACAATGATCTCAATCATTATCACACGACTCAACAACAGTATTTGAAGCTGTATCAGAACAAGATCTCATTTCATGAATTTTGAATGAAATTTCAGAGATTTAGTGCAGAACTAAAGTACAATAACGAGACTCTACTAGATGATCTTCAGCATAAGATCAGCTCAGATTTTCAGCGAGCAACGCTCAATGAACGAATCACGAACTTGAACGAGTTTGTCAACATCTGCATGCAAGTCGATGTTAGATTGATTGAATTGAACGTTCGATCAGTCGTCAAAGCATCAGCTACTCAAGCTGCTCGCTCTGTCGTCAGCACATCGACTACTTGACTTACGTCATCAGTTTCTTCATGAAAGAAACTCAGAAGATCGAAGCTCAACTCTATTCAGAAAGAGTTGTTTAAGAAAAAACTTTGCTTCAAATGCAAGAAGTCAGAACATAAAGCATATGATTGCTTCAAAATGACTCAAGTGCACAAGATCGCTGCGAGTTCAAAAAACGATCTGTTCTCGTCAAAGTAGTGACTGAGAGCAATATACTCATATTCTGTTTCATCAGCATGTCTGATGATTCATTTGATTTCAAGTCGTTCACTGTTGATGTCATCTTGAGTAGTCTAGAAAAGATATTCAGATTCTTCGCTCTGATAAATACTGAAGTCACTGACATGACTTTCATTGATGAATCTTTGATGTCAGAGCTATGTGAACGCTTTGATATTCAGTCAATATTGTCACGATTCTAGTCTTGTCAGGCTCAGCCTTCTAGTCTTACCAGATCTATTCTCGCTTCGTCACCTTGACTAGTCTTTATTGAGCCTAGCGTCGGCTGAGAAACACACATATGTAGTCAGCTTCTTTTTCGTAGCTATCTTTCTTTCTTAGCATTTATCTTCTAGTTAAATGACACCTCTATCTGACTCGCTCTAGGCAGGTCTCTAACATTAGATAAATGCTCATCATCTACTATTCTGCTATCGATGAATAGATGATACGAAACAATCTATTCAGTAAGAAAAATTTGCAAGAGATTCTTCAAATTTGCATCATCATTTTAGATCGCAAGAAATTCTTCGATTCTACACTCATTTTCATCATTCTATTCGCAAGAGATTCTTTGAATAAAGCACTCAATTATTATCTGAAATTCACAAGAGATTCTTTGAATTTTCACTCATCAAAAAACATCAATTCAAAACATCAATTTCTCATCTACTCTTACCTCAACAACTTCTACCTTCTCTCATCATGACACATGACGTCGAGTCAGTTGAGCTTCGAACAACTCGCCTGCTTAGAAGCACTGTCAATAGAAGAGTTTCACTTCTACTCATTGATGCTTCAGTTGAAGCTGAGAAAGCTGTCACTTCATGAAACATAAACATCGAAGAACAGCTGTTTCATTGAGTCAGCAATCAACTCGACGAAGTCATCAATATGCTGAACGAGCTTCGAAGTCAGCGAGACTTGACTCTACAACTCAATGAACACTGACTTCTCGTACAAGACGATCGCAAAAAGAGAGCGAAACAACTAGAAGTCGCTTTTGATAAAAACAATGAGCTAGAGAAAAAGATCAATCAGTTACAAGGCGAGCGATTGAACTTCAGAGCGAAACAACGTCAAGCTGATCGATCTATGCCTCGTCAAGATACTCAGTCAGCTGAACAACGAGTCAATCAGAAAGAAGCTTCGATTCGTCGCTCTGAAGTTGAACGAAGCTCGACTTTCGAAGCTCACTCTCAACGAGAATCTTCTACTCTATCTGGTAACGAAAACGAGAATGATCATCACAAGTTCGTCAAGCTTCCGAATTTACTCATCTTCATCGAAACAGATGATTCTATCTGAGAGACATGAAACATCAAAATAGCTGACAAGCTCGATGTCAACGCGAATCATTATTCTACTGAAAAGATTCGTATTGCCTATGTGATTTTCAGACTAGAAGACGATGCTGATCAGCAAATCTATGCAAAGCGTTGTGTTGACGCTTTCTCACTCTATCAATCACTATCAGAGCTACTGAAACATCTGAAAGAAATTTATGAAGATCAGAACCTGATTTGAAAGTGTCGTCACGAATACGTCGCTCTGAAGCAGCTCAACAAGCTCTTCAGCTCTTTCTATTCAGAATTCACTAGAATATTCAGCTTTCTGAACTACGACGATGTCACTCTGATGAACGACATTCAGAATAAAATCAACAATCGTCTTCAGAACGCGTTGTCAGTTTGTTTCATAGAGTTTAGCTCGCTTGATAAGCTCAAGATCTTTCTTCAAGATGTGAATAACAAACAACGAGTCAATTATCAGCTACGTGACGAGCAATGAACAGTCAAATCGATAGCAGCTTCGAAAAAACGTTTTGTTTCTTCGTTGACATCAGCTTCAACCTCGACTACTAGCTATGTTCGACTCACTACTTTTTCCATTCTCGAATCTGAATGATCAAGAATGTCAATCATCTGCTTCAACTGTAAAGTATCGAATCATCTTTCAAAGAACTGCTCTCATCTGAAGGCTAGTACTTCGACATCTTGTGCATTCACTTCTCGTCTCAATGAGATCGTCATGCCGAAAGAAGAGAAGAAATTATTTACAGAGAAATCGAAGAATGAGGCAAAAAACTAGTGACTTTCATCAAAGACGCGATGAAAGATGTGTTAATTTCTTCAACAACGAGCAGCTCAAATGACTTCTTTGCTTCGAAATCTTTGACTACTGAATATGTACTATCTAGCAATGAAATTAGTTACTCATTAAAGTCATTGATTGACACTGAAGCAGCTGACTATTCGTTCATTGATGAATTAATCGCGCAGAATGTTTGTGATCATTTGCAAATCGAATCTTTATCTTTAATCAAGCTCAAATCAATAAGGGAATTCGATGATCATTATGCAAAAAAGCTCATTACTCATGTGATTTATTCGAATCTAACTGTTCAAGATCATATGAAACGTTTCGTCTTTATGCTGATCACTCGATTAGATCAACATCAGATGATTCTCAAAAAAACATGAATGAACAAGATCGAGATGACTATTGATATGAGAGACGATCGCCTTCAATTTTCTAGTTTCGAAGCTCATATCAAAGATTCTATCAAAGCTCATTCGACTGTTCTTTCGAGCAAGAAAATCGCGATAGAACAGAAGAGTTCGACTTCTACTCAAATACTAAAGAGATCTATCTCTTCTGTCGTCACTCGACTCAGCGAGAAGTCATCTTCATTCAGTAAAATCGTGAAATCATCTAATTCAGTCAACTTCGCTTCGTCTTTCGATTCAATGAACATAGCAATGATAGAGACTGCAGCATATAGATCACTAGTCAAACGATCGAATGTGACTACTTTCGCGATCATCGTCACGAAAATCGATCGACTTCTAAAAACAGCTAGAAATAAACTCGAAGATGTAAATCTACAAGAGCTTTCACACGAAGAGATTTTGAAAGAAGTCAAAGCTAAGCTTTCTTCGAAATATCATGACTATCTAGACGTGTTTGATCGAGCGATGACTGATCAACTATTCTCTCGTCGCTTCTACGATCATAAAATTGAGTTGATCGACGAGAGAACATTTTCTCGAAGTCGTCTCTATCATATGTCTGACTACAAGCTTCAAAAGATGAAGAATTACCTGATTGAGCATCTGAATAAAGACTTTATATCTTCTAGCTCAGCTTCATACGCTTCGCTCATACTATTCGTCGAAAAGAAAGACGATAGCTTGCGTTTCTGTGTAGACTACAGAAAGCTCAATGCTTTGATCAAACGAAATCGCTATCTCTTATCGCTAATAGACGAAACTCTCGCTCGTATTCAAGATAGCAGATATCTGACTCGATTGAACATCATTGTCGTCTTCAACAAACTGCGTATGCATTCGAGCAGCGAAGATTTGACTATCTTTATCACCTCTTTTGATTTCTACAAATATCACGTGATGTCTTTTGAATTAATCAACGACTCGACTTTCTATCAACACTATATGAACGACGTGTTATTTGACTATCTTCATCAGTTTTGTCAGATCTATCTAGATGACATTATCATCTACAGCAAAACACTGAAGAAACATAAGCGACACGTACGATTAGTTCTACATAGACTACGAGAGACTGATCTTCAGATGAATATAAACAAATGCGAGTTTCATGTTCAGAAGATCTTCTTTCTGAGACTATTGCTATTCATCGAAGAACTAAAGATGAACCTCAGAAAAGTACAAGCAGTAGTCGAATGATCTACTTCTACAAACCTCACTCAGATGCAGTTCTTCGTCGACTTCTGCAATTTCTATCGACGTTTTATAAAGAACTTTTCGAAGATTGTTCATTCTCTGATTCAACTAACTCAAAAAGAGATGATATTTGAATGAGATCAAGCTTGTCAAACGATCTTTGATCATATGAAGAAACGAATGACTGAAGTCTCTATTCTTCGTCATTTTGATCAGAATAGAGAGACTATTCTTGAAACAGACTCATTCGACTACGTCAACGATGACATACTTTCTCAGTATGACGACGAAGAAACATTGCATTCGATGATCTACTACAGCAAGAACCTGAGCTTCGCTGAGTGCAATTACGAGATCTATGACAAGAAACTACTAGCAATCATTCGTGCCTTCGAGCATTGACGATCTGAGCTGAAATTGACTGAGCTACTCATCAAGATGTTCACTGATCATCAAGCTTTAACGTCATTAATGAAAGATAAAGAGCTAAGTAGACGTCAAATGCGCTGAATACAAAAGCTCGTCGACTTCAACTTCAAAATCATGTATCGCTCAGGCAAACAAAACATCAAAGTCGATGCATTGACTCGCTGAGTCGATTCAGTTTCTAGAAGTTTCGAGAATGAACGATGTCGCTATCAGCGAACTACGATTCTCACGTCGGATCGGATGAAAATCGCTGATCTAGAAGAGAAAGAGAACGATGAATCAATTTATCGATTGATTCTAGAAGCTAACAGAATCAACGAGAATTGTATTCTACTTCGTGAAGTCGTATTAAAAGGTGAAGCTCAATACGAAGATACTAAATTAAGGGATTGTCGAGTTCAGAACGAAATACTATATCGAGATGATCTTCTATGAGTTTTCTTCGATGAGCATCTTCAAATGAAGCTAATTCGGGAAGTTCACGATCAATCTTCTATTGATCATTTCGAAATTCTCAGAATGATGAAAGTCATAAGAAGGTACTACTATTGATCTTCAATGCGAAAGACAATAGATCGATATATTCGAAACTGCTACATTTGTCAGCGATCAAAGACTTCTCGAAATAAATTCAATGAACTACTACATTCTCTACTCATACTCGAACAGCAATGAAAGAACATAGTCATGAATTTCATCATCGACTTATCTTCTTCGAAAGGCAAAAACGTCATACTAACAGTGATATGTAGACTGTCAAAGAAACGACATTATATTTCTTGCTTCACTGATGACGAGAAGATCACAGCAGAAAAAACAGCTGAGCTAATGCTTCAATGAATATATCGAATACACGATTTACTCGATTTCATTGTTTCGAATCGAGACTCTCAATTTACCTTCATTCTATGAAAGTCGCTTTGCAAAAGGCTAGACATTAATCTTTGACTCTTCAAAGTCTATCACTCTCAGATCGACGATCAAAGTGAACGAGTCAATCAGAACGTCGAAAGATATCTTCGATTCTTCTGTTCGTACATGCAGAATGACTGAGCTAAGCTACTACTCATGATCGAGTTCGTCGACAATAATGCTCTGTTCTCAGTCATCTTCTCGATCTCTTTCTTTCTAAACAAAGACTTTCATTCTCGTATGAGCTTTGAACTCGATGTCATCGAATATGAAAGTTCTCGTGAACGCTTGCAGACGACTAAAGCCGAGAATATATCTGAACATATGAACAAAACACTAAAGTTTGCTCGCGAGTCGCTAGTCAAAACACGGGAACAAATGATGAAACAAGTCAATAAGCATAGAAAAGAAGTTGATTATGAGATCGAATCAAAGATGTTTCTGAATGAAAGAAACATCGTTACAGCGAGACCTTTCAAGAAGCTAGATGACAAAATGCTCGATTCTTTCACCAATCTAGATCTCGTTGACTCTTCATATAAACTGAAATTATCAGAGTCTATGCATGTTCATGATGTATTTCATTCTGATCTGCTTCGCTCTGTCGTCGACGATTTCTTGCCTGATCAAAAGAACGAACTCTCAGATTCAATAGTGGTAAACGACAAAGACGAGTGGGAAATCGATGATATATTAAATTCTCGTCGGGATCGAAGACGGCTTCAGTATAGAGTCAAATGAAATGACTATGACAATGATCTCAATTGATACAACGCTGATGACGACGAATTTATGAACGCTCAGAAGGTCGTTGACGATTTTCATATTCGATACTCGAACAAATCGCGCTAATCGACGATTCAATCAATCACGATTTAACAGGCCTGAGTCTGTGAAATCGTGATTGAGCAATCAATCGAGTCGAACAGGAAATACATTCATGCGGACATGAATCGTCGAAGGAGGGGAGTAATGTCACGATTCTAGCCTTGCCAGGCTCAGTCTTCTAGCCTTGCCAGGCCTATCCTCGCTTCGTCACCTTGACTAGTCCCTATTGGGCCTAGCGTCGGCTGAGAAACACACATATGTAGCCAGCTTCTTTTCTGTAGCTATCTTTCTTCCTTAGCATTTATCTTCTAGTTAAATGACATCTCTATCTGACTCGCTCTAGGCAGGCCCCTAACAGCTTGCATTCAGAAGTGAGCTTGATGCTTACATCAAAAATGACATTTTTACTCTGAAGATATTTTCATTGAATCAATGAATACTGTCAACACATTGAATAACTATCATTAAGCGAGAACTCAAAGAAAAGATGATCAAATACAAAGCTAGATGAGTGTGTAAGAAATTTTGTCAGAAGTAAAGAATTGACTATGATGAGATCTTTGCTTCGATGATTAGAGTCATGATCATCAAAATGCTTTTAGCATTGATGATTAAATATGATTATGAAGTTGAATAAATGAACATCATCATCACTTTTCTAGAAGCACATCTAAAAGAGAAAATCTGAATGCAGCAATCATTGAGATTTGAGCAAAAAAAATCAAATGAAATCTTTTTAATCTATCATTTAAACAAGACTCTATATAAATTAAAACAGATATCTCAAGAATGATATGCAACTCTGAAAGTTTATCTCATCTTCATCAACTATCAAAAAATAGAAATTGATTATTCAATGTTCATTTATGATAATGACATCATTATCATCATTTATGTGAACGATCTGCTTATTCTAAAATCAAATATATTCAATATTCAAGCTTTGAAGCTGCAATTTGCAGAATGCTTTCAAATGAAAGATCTTGACTCAATCGAGTGATATTTAGAAATGCACATAACTCGTAATAAAGCTGAATGAACTCTTTGAATCAATCAAAGCATTTATATCAAGTGAGTTATCAAGCTTTTGAGCATGAGCAATTGCAGCTCAACTAAAACATTGATGCATCACAAATGTAAGCTCAAGAAGAACATTTATTGAAAGTTAAAGAAGTGAGTTGAATATCAAGTTACTTCTGAAGAAATAAAGAGTTATCAATCAATCATTGAAACATTGATGTGAATAGTTTGTCAAACATGATCAGACATAGTCTATGCAGTGAGCAAATGCAGCAGATATTCGACGAATTCTACTCTCGATCATGATTTAACTGTCAAACAAATCATTCAATATCTAGTCGATACTGCTGAGCTGAAGCTTTGATATGAATCTTTCAAAGTGAAGAAAGTTAAGAAAGCTGAATTTTGAATATATTAATTCAACTCATGTGAATTGCTTGAATTTTCAAAGATTCATCTTTGACTATATGTTTTTTCTATGAAATGAATCAATTAGCTGAAGCTTCAAACATCAGCAATGCATTAGCACGTCATCTGCTGAAGCTGAATACGTCAATAAATGTAATGCAGTCAAAGAATTGATCTTTCTGATTCAAGCATTGAAAGAGATGAGATATGATGATTCAGATACGAATTCAACTATCATTTTAGCTGACAATCAAGCGACTATAAAAATGAGTAGCAATCTCGTCAATCACTCTCGAGCTAAGCACATTGATACATCGTATCACTATGTTCGAAATAAGATAGAAGAGAAAGCAATCAGATTGAAATACATACTCATCAATCAAATGATGATCGATGATTTAATCAAATCTCTGAACTCAGGCAAATTTCTAAGATTCAGATCAGTTATGAAACTAGCTTCAAGAAATGAGACTATCTCGTCGAGCATGACGTCGGCGAGTAAAAGAGCACGATATACATA
>JAABUY010002669.1_pt1 | contig 20788 bp, 21 predicted proteins | sample 5560271 | NCBI WGS metagenome assembly JAABUY01 (sample SAMN10711886, study PRJNA513374) | rock metagenome | isolation source: Antarctica rocks | place: Antarctica: Victoria Land, University Valley | reverse complement strand
GCCAGCCGCGGCCGCAGCCGCTCGTGCACCGACAGCTGCGCGAGGCAGCGCGCGGCGGCGGCCGCGACCTCCCTGGGCGCCGCGCCGGGGTCTGGGGGCCTAGGGTCCGGAACCCCAGGGTCTGGGGGCTCGGCGCGCCTGTCCGCCTGCCAGGCGGCCACCAGGTCCAGCAGCGCCGGCAGCGCGCCCGACAGGCTGCCGACCTGCGCCGCGCCTCGGCTGTCGGCCACAGGCAGGCCGCAGGCCTGCCGGCTGCAGGTTGCCGTGGGATGCGTTCATGGCGCACTCTGGCCTGCTGCGGCAAGGACATCCCCCCGAGAGCACAGCAGTCCATACAGCACACATGCTAACTGCACCACAACAGCTCCAGCATGACTGCATCAGCACCGTCTGGCAGCCAGTAAGCCGTGCGCATGCCAGGCAGCGCCCGGGTGAAAGCTGGCAAGAAGGTGAACAGTGCTGCCATGCTGAGGCATGCAAACATCCCCATCATGCATCAGGTGCGACGCAATTTCCGGCAGACCAGCCGGTTTTTGCCTTGACACGACCCTACCCTAGCCCTGTACCCCGTCCCGCCCGGCGCGCCCCACCTCCAGCTTGAGCTGGTCGTCCTCCAGCAGCGCCGCCAGCGTGTCCGCGGCGCCGCGCCGCGCGGCGCCGCTCGCGCCGTCGTCCGCGGCCGCGGTCAGCAGCGCCGCGCCGCCGCCCAGCCGCGCCAGGGTGCGCCTGTGCGGGCCCGCGGCGAACCCGGGTCTGGTGCCGGCCTGAGCGTCAGGGCGTGGCAGTGGACACCGCGCGTCAGCTGTCCTCTCCGGGCGGTCGGGTGGCAGGCGCGGCACCTGACTGCGTGTGTCGTGCTGCCGCACGCGTGATGGGCAAACAGGTGACCGCACAGCACGCACTTTTGTGACGAACGGCTCTTCGAAACCTGGCTGTGCGCCACCCCGTTAACACCTGGACGACTGTCGCAGCCCTCCGCGGTAGCACCTCCCAACGGCGTGGGCTTGCCTGTTGGGCGCGGAGCGCATGACCTGCGCGAGCGCCCTGGCCGCCGCGGCCGCAGCCGCCGCCGTCTCGTCGGCACCGCCGTCGCCAGCCCCGTCTGTCCCTGGCCCGCCGCCGTCCCCGCCAGTGCCCGCAGCTTGGGCGCCGCGCGCGCCCAGCAGCGCCAGCAGCGCACGGAGCGGCGGCGCCGGCAGCGCGGCCAGGCGCACATCGACGGTGAGCAGCGCGAGGGTCTCCGCCGCCGCCGGCGCCGCCGCCGGCACCGCCAGCGCGGCGCACAGGTCCGGCAGCGCGCCCGCGTCCAGGATGGCCGGCCGGTTGCCGGGCGCGGCCGCGAGCGCGTGCAGCGCGCGCGCCAGCAGCTCGGCCCACTCGGCCGCCTGCCAATTGGGGCGCGGGGTCGCAACGACGACCCGGGCAGGCCCGTGTTGCCGCGCGCGACGGGCCGGCGCGCTCCATGCGCAGCGGCGCGCGCTTTGCGCGGCGCGCCTCGTGCAGGGAGTGTCACGGATTCCCTGGGACGCGAGGCTGGCAACTGATGTTGAGCACAGTAAACAAGGCTGCCAGATGCCTCGTTCGGTCGAACCGGCTGCCACGCGCGCGGGGAGCAGCAGCGCGTCCGCGCGCGCCCGGCGGGCACCCGCCGCGCGCTGACAACCGCCCGACATGACCCACCAAAAAAAAAAAGTTAACACACACAGATCGACTTGTTTCTCACCTCGGGCGAGCCGGCAGCCGCGCGCGCGGCACGCAGCGGCGCGCCCAGGTCGCCTGGCCCGCGCAATGCTAGCGCCTCTGGCTCGCGCCGCGCGGCGGTGGCCTCCAGCCACGCCAGCGCGGCGGCGCGGATGGGCGGCCGCTGCGATGCCAGCCGCGCGGCCGCGCGGCCCACCGCCGACGCCGCCGCGCGGCTGCGCCGGCCCTGCGCACCGCGCGCGAGCCTGCTCAGGCACAGCACGCGCTCTGCAGAACACCCTTTGCATGAGAAGTGAAGCGCGGCTGCGCATACAAGCCATCGCTGCTGTGCCCGCCGGCCGGCATTGCATGCTGACAGAGCGGCCACATCTCTGGCTTTGGGAGGCTGGCGCATGCGCCACAGCTGGCACACACACTGCTGCGCACAGGTGGGCGGCTGCTGTGCGCGCGGCGCGGCAAGAGGGCAAGAGGCAAGAGGCGGCAGACGCGCGCATCAGCGCTATCCGCGCACGCTCCGGAGGGAGGGAGCGGTCGCGAGGGCGCGCCGTGGCGACGACCTCGGGGCGCGAGGGGTTCGCGGCGCGCGGCGCGGCCGGCGGCAGCTGCCGGCCGTGCAGGCAGCGCCACAGGCCCGCGCCCGCGGCGGCGCCGGAGGCAGCAGCCCGCCGCGGCGGGTGCGGGCGCCTGAACAGGCGCCGCGGCGTGCGCCCAAACTCCATCATCTGCACGCGCAACGCCTCGCGCACCGCCGGGTCGCTCTCGTCCTCCAGCAGCGACAGCGCGCTGCGCGCCGCGTGCGGCCGCGTGAGCAGTCCGCGGCGCACTGTCCGGGCGAGCACACAGGACGCGATTGCCTCGTGCTTGTCGACAGCACAGGGATGTCACTTCCAAAGCGGGTTTGAGACTCTGTTTGGCGCTCTTCCTGGGAGCGAGTCGATGCGCTGCGCCGCCGGGTTGGTGCCGCAGTAGGGTCTGCAGCGGTGGCCGGCCCTTGGCTTGGCAAGCGCCCCTAGCGGAACACATGCGCGTGCCCGGCAGCGCGGGCGGCGCACAAGTCCGCATAGGTGAGGTAGTGGTTGGAAGGGTTAGGGTAGGGTAGGCTTAGGGTCAGGCAGGTGGCGGCGCACATGTCGTCGTAGGTGAGGTAGTGGAACACATTGTCGGCGCGCTCGGCGGCGGGCCCGCGGCTGGCGCAGCCGAAGACCAGGTCGATCCAGAGGTGCAGGCGCGCGGAGACGTGCGGCGCCTCCAGCGCGGCCGCCAGCTGCGCCACGCAGTCCGCCGCGTCGGCTGCCCACGGCGGCAGCGCCACATCGCCGACCGGCTCGCCTGCACACGCGCGGCGCGCGTGGGCGAGGGGCTCCGGCATGGCCGCATGTATGAGCAAGCGCAAGACATTGGAAGGCTGACGTGAGAACGCTGCATGGTGTGCGCCGCCTTTGCACCGGGGCGCGCTGCGCGACGCGGTCGGCCGCGGCCGCACCCCGCGGCGGCGGCCGCGCCACGTTGCCCACCGGGTCTTTCTCTGGGCGCAGGCACTCAGAACCTGAATGCACAGGCCGGCGATGCGGCGCCCTTTCGCCACTCACCACAGCCTCACAGGCCCTTGCGAGCCTCACAGGCCTCAAAAGGTGCTCTCTCTTTCCCACCACCCCTCAGGTCCAACCAACCTCCCTGCTCAGCCTCCAGCCCGTCCGGCGCAGAGGGGCGGGGGCCAGGGGCGCGCCGGACGAGCGGGTGCCAAAGTCCAGGCGGCGGCCGTTGACGAGGAATGCCGGGTCGCAGTAGAACTCGGGCGTGAGCTCCTTCACATCCGTCGGCAGCGTCGTCACGCTGCGCCAGGCCTCGCCCAGCGAGCCGAACAGGCGGTCCGGCGCGTCAAAGCGCCCGTTCTGCAGGCGCAGCATGAGCTGCGGCGCCGCCCGCATCAGGTAGAACACGACGTAGCCCGGCGCGCTGTAGTGGCAGCCGTACATGAACGGCGGCACCTCCAGCGGCGGCGGCGCGCCCGGCAGCTTGGCCACGCTCGCGTCGGCCATGCGCGCCAGCTCGGCGAAGCGCTCGCGGAAGCCCGCCAGGCGCCTGGCGCTGAGCGCGCCGACGGGCTTGGAGAGGTCACGGAAGGTGGCCGGGTCGTCCAGGTCGAGGGTGGGGCTGGCATAGTCGGCGACGACCCAGGGCATGACGGGGTACTGCGTCAGGTCCTGGAAGCTGCGCCCGGCCTCGCGGTTCAGGAACATGAGGTACTCGAAGTTGCTCGCGCGGCCGGCGCGCCAGTCCGCGCGCCAGCGCCGCGCGCTGCGCGCGCGGATCGCCGCTCGGCCGCATGCGCGGCAGGCGGTGCCGGTGCTGTGCCCTCATGCATTCCAGCCTTGCGTTGCTAGCCTACCTGTCAGCCCTATAGCACACCTCGAGCGCACGGGGGCATCCCGTGGGGCGGGGAATACCATAGGCTGCATGGCCCGAGTAGGGCTTATTTCAAACATCCGACCTCCTGTAGTGCACCAGCGTCCCACGAGCCTCTCCTCCAGGACGCAAACGCAGGGGCGTGCTGCGCTGCTGCACAGGCCACGATGCACATGGGGGCGAGTCCAAGCTCCAGCCGGCAGGCTCGGGCGCACCTCCTCCGTGCGGCCAGGCGCAGCGCGGGCTGCGCGGCGAGCGCGGCCGCGGCCGCGTCGCGCGCGGCCGGCGACTCGAACGTCAGGTACAGGCTCGCGCGGCCGGCCGGCTGCAGGAAGAGCTCCAGGCCCACGTCCGCCAGCTGGTACGTGCGCGGCATCATCGCCAGCGCCTGCGCGGCGGCGCGCGCGCCTCAGCCGGAAGCGCACCTCCATACCTGGCCTAGCTGTAACTTAGTTGTGCGCGGGCGCCATGGCTGCCAGCACGTATGTATCACCGCGAGCGCCTGCGCGGCGGCACGCGCGCCTCAGCTGGAGGCGTGCCTCTCATTTATTCTTCCAGACATGTCTGTACGCGGGCGCCGTGGCTGCCAGCTGGGCGTGACTCAGGAGATCAAACGGAGGGCAGGCGAGTCATTGGTCATATACGCTCACTCAGAACCTCTGGCGCCGCGCGGCACACCACTTCCCGCGCCGCACCTGGACGTGCGCTCTGCTCGGCGCGCCGCTTCCCGAAAGAGCAGCACAGAGTGCGCTGCGCCGGCCCATGCATGCCCAGCGTGGTGAGCCGCACTCGCCGCCGGGCCGAGCCGGCGGTGAACCAGGCGCCGACCGCGCCTGGTCCATCGGGAAGACCTGCGTCGGCTGGCTGGGCGTGACGTTGAATGGGTAGCAGGCCCCTGCCTGCCCTACCCTAGCGCGCGCGCGCCTGGTCCAGCGGGAAGACCTGCGTCGGCTGGCTGGACGCCACGTTGAACGGCTGGAAGTAGAGCCGGCTGGGCGTGAGCACCAGGCGGCCCGGCTGCCGGCACAGCGGCGTCACGCGCGCGCCCAGCGCCTCCAGCACCGCCGCCTCGCCCTCGTCCTCCAGCCAGCCCGGGTTGAAGCGCTCGGCCGCCTCGTGCGCCTGCTTGCCCGCATACACTCCGCGCGTTCCACGCAGTATCTCGGAGCGCGTGGCCTACCAGATGTGCCCACACCGCCATGAACGCGGCCCGCTGACAGCAGCAGCCCGCTTGTGCCGGACGCGCTGCTTGGCAACGTCCGGTCACACGGCCGTCAATTGAAAACGTCTGGGGCGCCTCAAAAGGGGCACGGGCAGCACCCGGATGAGCTTGGCCAGCGCCGCGCGCGCGGCCTCGCGGTCGGCCTTGCCGCCGTCGCGGCAGGCGAGCGCGCGCAGCTGCTCCACGCGCGGCAGCACCTCGTCCAGCGCCGCATACACCAGCGCGAACGCCAGCGCGGCCTCCTCCTGCGCGCGCGGGGGTGGCGTGGGGTTGGACGCCAGCCCTACAGGACGCGCCTCAAAAAGGGCTACCGGCGGGGGTGGTGCCCCAGCCTCAGCTTCTTCCGAAGGCGGTCCCGTCCCGAGCGCGAAGGCGCGTCTCGGGGTGTCTGCTCCTGCATGGGCAGCCTGCAGGGCCGTGCTGCCGGGTGCACATCACCCAAGCACCACCCAGCGTCCCTGCCCCTATGCCAAAAGCACCTCGTGCAGCATGACTTTGTTGAAGCGCCACTGCTCAGGGCTGGCCTGGGCGTGCAGCTTGGCAAAGTGTGCCTGGGTGTGACCGATGGCATTGTTTAATCTACATCGATTACACCCAGGCACTCATAGCCAAGCTGCACGCCCAGGGCCAGCTCCGAGCGGCGGCGCTTCAAGAAAGTCATGCCGCACGAGGTGCTGCAGGCATAGGGGCAGGGTTGCTAATAAGGCAGCGCCGGGGTCCGAGCGCGCCCTGTGCGGCCCACGCGCGCCCGCCCGCCGGTGCGCACGCCCGCCCGCCCGCCAGCCTCCCCCCACGCCCCCTCGTCAGCGGGTTGCCTTTCTGTTCGTTGCCTGCTGCCCCCCCAACTGCAGCGCAGCGGCCCTGCCTAGGCGGCAGGCGTGCGGCTGGCCCATGAATCGCCTCCGCGCAATCTACCCCCCGCGTGCCTCGCGCCAAGCGGGCGCCCTGTCTGCACCGCCTGGCGACGGGCGCTTGGGGCGTCGCCACGCGCCCGCAGCCAGACGTGAGGGGCAATGCCGCGCACCCGCAGCCAGACGTACGGCGCGCAGCGGTCGCCCGCCATCATCTCCACGCGCTCGGTGCACTGGACCGAGAACAGCTCCTCGCCCGCCACGCCCCGCGCTTCCGCCATGCTGCCGCGCGGTGGCTCGCACCTGCAGCATGCGTGCCAGCTGCTCCACGGCGGTCCTGCACTGGATTTGTTGTTCGGCCCAAAGCAGCTGGCCGGGGAGTGGGAGGACGATGCGGTTGCAGCACCCGCGCGTGATGGAGGGGGCAGGCGCACGGAGCGGCACCTGACCATGGACGTGGTCGCGCGGAACGGGACGCGCGTAATCGGCTCCTCGGAGCTGCGCGGCACGAAGTACAGCGACGCGCTGCACAGCTTGAGGTGCCCCGCCAGCCTGCGCCGCGCACCGGGCGGCACCGCAGCTGTCAGCGCCTCCTGTGCGGAGCAACCTGGTTCCGTGCCTGCACGGCCCGGTGCCCCGCAGCGGTCGGGTCCAGAGTGCGCTGCAGAGGCAGAGCCGGGGGGCACACCGCGCGGCGCCCCGGAGCAGGTGGCAGGCATAGTCGCGGAAGTAGTACTCGCCTTCCTCCAGCAGCAGCAGCGAGAAGCGGTCGTCGCCATCCCAGACGCTCATGTTACTTTGCAACACGTCAGAGACCACCCTGGTGACACAGGCGCAGGCGCCAGGCAATGCATGTTCGGCGGGCCCCGGGCTAGCGCCCAGTGGCCCGGTCCGTGTAGGCGCTAACCAGTAGATTGTGCATTGTCACGAAGTGACTGCGTCCTGTCTGCGTCCCGCAAAGGCCAGCGCTTTTCTTTTTTTTTGGCCCACCTCGAGCTGGCCGGGGTTGCAGCCGACCCTACCTTAAAAGAGGCTTGCGAGTTGCAACGTTCCCCGCAACGCTGGGAGTGCGCTCCAGCTGCTTCTGCTTCGGACCTGTCCTCGGTCGAAACTACTGGTATTGCGCTTCCGTGTTCTTGGGATATGTCGTTTCTGCTGTACCAGGGTGGCACGCACGTGGACGTACTCCACCTGCAGGTGCGCTGCGCCGCGCGTGCTGTTCAAACTAGAAGCTGCTTGCTGCTTGCACGTAGGCGCCTGAGGCGCTCCGCGCCTCTGACCGCAGGGCCGCTGCCCCCTTGTAGTAAGCGGTGGCAGAAAACCGAGCGCCGCGAAAAAGGTGAGGTCTGCAACGTCTGCTGCACCAGCTTGGCCGTTGTATTATTTGTGTGGCTGCTTGAGTGCGCGTGTGCGTGGCAGGTGTACGACCCGTCAGTCAAATGCTGCGTGCTTTCAGGCGTCCTGCGGCTGCAGTGGCAGGCCGGCGGAGCTCAGAAAGGGGGTGCGCGCCCACCAAGCCGAGCTTATCGTTCCGCTCTGCGCCGTGCAACCTCTGAATGCACTCCAGGTAGCAGAACCCACGTACGCACACGGCCCGCGCAGAACCGTTCCTGCAGCCCTGGCTGGTGCTACAGCTGTGCCTCCAGGACACCCAACGGCTGTCCTTGGAGCTGGGGTGCGGCCCTTACGCTTCACATCTTGTTATATACCTTGCTCTAAACACAGTCCTCCTTGCATCCACAGCCCTGTGTGGGAGGCCTGTGTTGCAGGGTGCGCTGCCGCGACGGCATGCGACGCCGCCTGCACGTGTCCACGTCATTCCGGCAGCTCCGCGCCACCGAGCTGCACTGCCAGGCGCGCGCGCACCGGCGCCTTTGGGGGAAGGGAGGCCCTCCTGGCACAGTGGCTGCTGGGACAGAGTGCAGGCTTGCCACGACTGGGTATGGCGCTGCAGCCGTGCGCAAGCGCCTGGAACACACAGCTGCTCACCCCGGACACCTCTGCGGCGGTAGTGCCGCCGAATGAGCTGTGCAGAGGCGCAAGTGCTGCTACAGGATAGGGTCTCTCCTTTGCCAAGCAGGAAGCTTCCTCCTGGCTGCAGGTCCCCCTGGCGTCGCTGCCGCCGCGCGAGTGGGCCAGCCTGGCAGTCGATATGCGCGGCCTGGTCGCGCGCTGCTTCGAGAGCGCGGGGCCGGAGCGTGGCGCCCGGGCCCCTGACGGTGGCGTCAAGGCCTCGAGCTGCGCCGCTGCTGGGGAGCCCAGCGGCGGCGCACACGGCAGCGCTGCCGCCGCCGCAGCGGATTCGCCGGCAGATTCCCCCGCCATCCCCTGGGCGTACGCGGGGCTGGACGGCATCAGCGTCCTGGGCGCGGGGCGCGTGCGGCGCATCTTCACGCTGCGCGACGCGCCGCTGCGCGAGGTGACGCCCTACTTGCCCCTGGATGCGATGCAGACCGGTTCGTGCGCTGCCCGTGCTTGCATCCCCAGCCCCAGGCGGAGGCTGGTGGGCCGCGGGCTGGCGCCGCTGCCGCTGTGGCGATGCTAGCTGAGTACACCCAGCAGGGCTCACCGCCACGCGCACGCCGTCAGCCTGCAGCCGCCCCGCGCCTCTTGACCAGCTCAAAGCTCTCAGTGCGCGCGGCAGGGCGCGTTGAGCGCGCCCGCAGCGGTAGCTTTTCCGGCGGGCGTCGCCGTGCTGCACGTGGTCCTGGACGCTGCCAGCCTGCGCGCTGCTGAGGCGCCCGCGGTGCGTGATCAGGCGGCGCAGGCTGCGCCGCCGCGCAGCGCCTCCGTTCGGGGCGCAACCCGCAGGCCCAGCGCGGCGCGCGCGGCAGGTGCGCGGGGCCGGGGCCTCACAGGGCTTTGCACTGAGGGCAACCCCATGCTGGGTTTCCCATGTATTGCGTAGCGCGGCCCTGCAGCAGGCAGCCAGGCGGGTTTTCTCAGCAAACCTGCTCGCGTTGCTGTTTGTGCAATCGTGCTGTGCAATTGTGCACATCTGCTGCAAGTCGTGCCCTGCAGGGCGCTGCCTGCCGCGCGCCCTGTGCGAGGCCGTTACGACATGAAGGGCGCAGAGGTTTGGACGCCTGAACCGCAGACTCACTTGCAGCACCGTGCGACGCCAGGGCGCCGTGACTGCGTCGATGCGCCGGGGCCCTCCACGGAGCGTGCGGAGTTGATTCTAGGAGGCCCAACAGGCGCGAGTGTGGCGGCCGCGGCGGCCGCTGCCGCACCCAGCCCTCCGCTACCCCCTGGCGCCTCCCTCCCAGCGCCTCTGGCGCCTGTCGACGCCATGCGCGCCGGCATGACAGCGGGCTCCTGCGCGGCTGAGCCGTCAGACCCTGGCCTGGACCCTGCTTCCGCGGCGGCTGAGAGTACTGGCGGCCGGAGCAGGGCGCTGCTCAAGCTGGGCGGCGGCCGCAGGCGCAGTGCCGCGCTCCTTCGGGGCTACGCATGCAGCGGGCGCCCAAGCAGCCTATTTGCTGCCGTAACCCGAGTAGAAGCCGGGTTGCCGCCCGGCACCCTTCAGCATGCTGATGGCCACGGCATGATTGCTGGCGGGGCGCTGCGCAGTGCAGCGCCGGGTGTGCTGGCGGAACCTAGCCCTACCCTGGCCCTGCCCAACCCTCTGCGTGCAGCGCCGGCGCCCCCATGCCTGGCTGCGCCCCGCTCGGCGGAGGCGGTGTTTGGGCCTGGGGCAACCCCGGACGTGGCGGCGTTCAAGCTGCCCTCGGAGCTTGCGCAGGGACCAGTGCGCCAGGTCGCGCGGGGGGCGTCCGGAGTAGCTTCCCTGGCTTGCGGGCCTGGCGCGCTGCCAGGTGCATGCGCAGCAGTGGCCAGCCATCGTGACGTCCCTGGGGAAGCGGGCTCCTTGGGCGCGGGCGCCCTTCTCGACCTGGGCGCTGGTTCCGGCACGCACAGCGTGCCTGATGACGCAACGGCGGGGCACAGCTGCGGCGTGGACATGCGGAGCGAGGCGACAGGCGCTGCGCAGGAGCCGCCAGCGCGTAGCCTGGCTGCGGGGGGCGCTGGCGAGCAGCGCGGCGCGCTGGCGCAGGCTTCGCGCGCCGCCTGCGGCGCGGGGGGCGCAGAGCAGGGCGAGTGCACTGTCAGCAGCTGCGGCGCTCCCGGCAGCTGCAGCTCCTGTTCCGCGGCGCCGCCGCGGGCGAGCTTGCTACCCGAGCCGAGGGAGCCCCCCGTGGACGCAGCTCTGTCTGGCAAGCTGCCATGCGACGCCCGCGCATCCAGCAGCTGCAGCGAGGGCCTCGGAGGGGTAGGATTAGGGTCGCGGCCGCGGCAGCGGATGACGCCTGGACCGACCTGGCCGCAGCGGCGCGCCGCACCACATCCGCAAGCGATGCCGACGCCTGGGTCGACCTCGCCGCGGCCGCCGCCGAGAGCGCGCCCGGTGCGCGCGATGCGGGCGCCTGGCGCGACCTGCTTGAAGCAGTGGGTGCGAACGGCGCGCCAGCGCACGGAGCGGGCGGCGGGCGCGCGTCGGGCGGCGCCGCGGGCGCATGGGCCGAGGGCGTAGACGCCTGGACCGAGCTGGCCGCCCTGTCTAGCAGAGGCAGCAGCGGTAGCGGAGCGGGCGGGCGCGATGCGGACTTGCGTGCCGCCAGCCCTGCAGCTCCCAGCGGCCTTGCGGCCGCCCATGCCTCGGCGCAGGGCGCCTGCGCGGCGGCGGACCGCCGCAGCGCGCCTGGTCGTGAAGGAGCAGATGCTGAGGTGCAGTTGATGTGTGCCAGCCTGGGCTCTGCGCCTGCCGAAGTTGCGGATGCAGCGGGCGCGTCGGTGCATTCGGCGCCGGGCGCAGACCCCGAGTGCGTCGCAGGCGTGGCCGACGGTGCCGCCGCGGGCTTGGCGCTCGAATGTACTGTCCCCGCGGCGTCTCACGGAGGGCTGAACACGCATGGCGCGCTGATGGGTCTGCCCCTGCCTCGGCCCACACCCGGGCACGAGCGCGGGGCCGCCGCGCCGTGCACAGCACCAGCTGGCAGCCGCTCGGGCGCGAGGATGGCCCAGACGCCAGACGCGCGCGGCCTTGACGCGGGGCCCAGCGCGCGCGCGCGCTGGGCCTCGCTGGACGACCTGCCGCTGGCGCGGCAGCCGCTGCCGCGCTCGCAGCCGGCGGCATGCGAGGCGGACGCCTCCGCTGCCGCGGGCGCCCGCCATTTGAGCATGGCGGGCGCAGGCGCGCGCGGCGCGCCGCACAGGCCGGGCTGCCTGGCGGACGCGGGCCCGGCTTCAGGAGGCGCATCCGGGGCGCCTCCGTGCGCTGCCGGCGCCGGCGGCGGTGCACGCGCTGAGGCCCCAGAACACGCAGGAGAATCAGGCGACCGCATCACGGCCGAGGTGACATTCGCCCATCCAGTGGTGCGGACCACAGGCGGCCGAGCGCGGGGCACCAGCGCCGCCAGCGCAGGCAGCAGGTACGCCGGCCACGAGGAGGCCGAGGCCGCCCTTGGCGAGCCCTCAGCGCCCGCGCCATGCCCGCACGGAGCGGCGGGCTCGTGGGCTGGCGGCGCTGGCGCGCCGTCAGGGGCGGAGCGGGCCAGTGAGGCCGGCCCTCTTCTGCCGCCGGAGGCCGGCGCGGCGGGCTGCGCCAGGCAGGCTGTGAGCGGGCGAGCTGAGGCCTCTGCGCTCGTGTACGATCCTATTCTAGGTGTGTATTTTGACACTGCCAGCGGGCAGCTCGTTGGCGCGGGAGCGCTGCCTATTGGTGATGCGGGCACAGGCGAGGGCGCGTGACCATGCCGGAATGTGCGACAAGTTGTCCCTGCAAAGTGGACACTGGCCCGGACGTCCTGGGGGGTATGCCATGATGGAGGGCGCTGCCTTGCACGCCCGCATTGGCGCTAACAGGTGGATGTTTAGAGAGGCGTAAGCGTGCGAGCCCACTGTGACGGCGGTCGGTAGGTGTGTATTGTGCGGCGCAGCAGACCACCGGAGTGAACGCAGGCATGCACATAATAGAAGGTGTGCCACACGATGGTGGTTGCAGGCGTGCACATAAGGCAAAGCAGCAGGTCAATCTGTAAATTGGATTGGTTGGCTGCATCATGTGAGCGTTTAGGCAGACTGAGCTTGCAGTGAGTTACAGGACAACTTTTACTGCAGTCAGCAAGTGGGTTCCTGGAAGTCGCTCTGGCCACCTCTGTGACGCTGCATGATGCAGCAGCTGGCACACTTTGACACGCATGTAGGATACCGTGGTCCTAAATGAGACCCTTACGTTTGCTTGCTCACACTACAACACTTTTTGTACTTTCATTATGCTTATGCATGCATTGATGCATAGCAGCTACCCTATGCATACTTACGCAGCAGCCCAGATTTTAGCGTCTTTATGCAGCCTGCAGGCAGCGTCGTGCTCCCGCGTGCCCGGTGTTGGCCAGCGCCGCCAGGCTGTCCGCTTCGGCACCCCGTCCTCGACCTGAAACGCAAATTTGCTCCCATATGCCGCCATCATCTTGCCCATGACAAGCCGCCAGGCATTCGGAATTTCATTCTGTCCGGGATGATGCCGGAGCCTGGGAAAATGACAGCCTGATATAATTTCCATTGTTTCCAGGCATGGCGGACACAGCAATTCAAAGAACGCCTCCAGGTCTAAACTGTTTTCCCCGGCGCAAATGAAGTTGCACATTCTGATGTACGTCGCATCTATGCGCACCTCTCTTGTCCCTGTAAATGTGTTTCGCGGCCTGTATGGGTGAAGACCAGCACTCCATACATCGATCACTACACTGAGTCCCTCTATCTTAGCATGACCGCCGTCTAGGGCCTGAGGGCTTGTGAGATCCACTACCATGCCGCCAGACACATATACATCTTCGAGGCAGGGGAGCTGCACAAGAGCCTGTGCATGGGCAAAGGATCGCTTAAACGTCACGCTGGCTTGGCTGTGTGCTGCCCTGTCCTCCACACGACTACCGTCTGCGGTAGCATATTATACTCGATGATGTCACCAAAGCCCCCCACTACACCCAGGTGAGTGATGTGGAATGCGCGGAGGTCCACAACCAACGTGGATCGCAGGGATTTGAGGGCCTGGTTTCTGCTCACGGTGGTGTTCTCAGGTGGGGGCATGATGCCACCCAGGCGCAGGGGCATGCCCAGCAGCTGCCGCAGGCTGCCACGCTCGTTTGCACGCAGGACGGTCAGCAGCGGGGATGCCACATCGTTCCCTGCGCACAGGCCCGGTTCCAGGAAGATCCTGCTGCGCCCTTCGCATGCAGGGGCCGGCCAGTTGTACAGGGTCAGCGATGTCACGTGGTCCTTCCAGGCTGGCAGTGCCAGCCACGCCAGGTGCCTCTTGGCCAGCTGCATGTTTGAGAAGTCCAGGCGCAGCTGCAGCGGGTGTGCGCGCAGCACGTGCTGGAAACGGCGGCTCACAGACTGCAGCAACAGCGCAACTTGGACCTCGGAGCTGGCCTCTGAGGCCGGTCGCGCGTCCCAAACGATGCACATGATTCTGTGAAGGAGAACATCAGGCAGTCCTTCCAAGCTTGACTGCTGCAGCAGCTGTGCCTGCAGGGCACAAACGCTTGCTTGCAAGAGGTTGAGTGTAGGCTCACGCAAATTCTCGGGAAGAATAGACTTCAGCTTGCAAGGCAACTGGAGCAACAGTCCAGCTTGCAACCAGCCGTGGCACACACCGCAGCTGCGCGCTTGTGTGAAGGCATACAGTGCACTTGCGTACCTTATGTGTACAGAGCCTGGCCACAGTCACAGACAGGCCACTGCGCCAGTCTCCTATGCTCGTAGTTGCACTTTCACCAAGCCGTCAAGCAGGCATGCCACGCGCCGGACACGCCAGACACAAGTAACCAGGGAGCCTGGACATGGAGTGCTTTTTGGCAGGCCTCAGAGCCGTATCTTGAGCAGACAATGAATGTCACTGCCTGAAGATATGCATCGATATGCATGACATATCATGAGCAACAGATGGACTTGTCCAATCCAAATGCAGACATTTGGGCAGAATATAATAGAATGCCTAGCCGTCAACCATGAGAACAGGCCTTGTCTGTCACATGCAGTCTTCTGGCCATCAAACCACACGCCATTCAGCATCCACGCACATGTGCAGCTGTGCAACGCTGAGTCTGTAACTGGTTTAGGCACATACGACAATGGTTTAGGCATGTACGTCTTCCCATCCACAATCCAGCTGCAGCCTCTGCACTCCTGCTGCTGGCCCCAAGAAGCACTTGCACAGCTGCACGCCTGATGCCCTTACAAAGTGCGTTCCTACACTCATGAAGGGCATGCATGGTTGATGCGAGTCTTGTGCACATCTGCCTGTACGTAGCTACGCTACATGTAAGTTTTGTGCTTTGCAAAGGCTTTGGTGATGATTATGAAAACGTGCCACAAGTCGTCAGTGGTGACTGTGGCCGACGAATGATGGCAATTGTGCTGCAGTTTGCGGCGCACGCCCGCCCGCGCCGAATGCTGCTGGCCACTGCGGCCGCCGCACTGGTGGAGGTCTCGTCGCACGACTACTTCTGGGGCCACGGCGTGGACGGCAGCGGCGCCAACCACCTGGGCCTGCTGCTCATGCGGCTGCGCGAGGAGCTGGCGGCGGCGGGCCCTGGCGGCCGCCCCAGCCCTGCAGGGGTCCTCGAGCCTGGGGCGCCTGGCGGCAGGGACAGCTCCGCATGGGCTGGCGCTGGGCTCGCAACCACGCGCTGTGCGGAGTGAAGGCTGGATGGTGGCCATACTGGGGTCTTGGTTGCAGGCATGCACATCAAGGCAATGCAGCGTATGCGGCTGTGAACCGCCTGATTGGCTTGCATATTCTGGCACAGGCATAGTCACCTTGCCAATGGCCGAACACGTACTGGAGCTAGTGAGAAGCCTGCATGGTCCCTGGAACTCGCTCTGCCCACCCCAGCAGTGCTGCGCATGCAGGCAGCTGCCGCATTTGACATGCATGCACATGGACAGGAAGCTCCTGACTGAGGAGCATGCACTAAATGCAGGCTCCTGTAAGACGCATGCCCACACATGCAGTAGGCTCAGCAGCTCCCGTTCAGACTGCAGCATGAGCCCAATTTATTGCTTCTTCATGCTGCCTGCGGGCAGCGCCGTGCTCGTGCGTGCCCGGCGCCGGCCAGCGCCGCCAGGCTGCGCGCTTTGCCGCTCCGTCGTCGATCTGAAACGCATACTTGCTCCCGTATGCAGACATCATCTGGCGCATCAACAGCCGCCAGGCATCTGGAATGTCATGCTGTCCTGGACTCTGCCCGACGGTGGGGTAGTCCCTGCCTGACTTGATGTCCATACTCTCCATGCATGGCGGACACAGCAAGTCAAGGAACGCCTCCTCCAAGCCTATCTTTTGTTCCCCCGCGCATGAATAATGGCACATGCTGACGTCTCGTGCAGCTATGCGCACATCCCTCGTCCCTGTGTATGTTCTGCACGGCAAGATAGGGTGTGGACCAGTGACTGCATCCATGTGTACACTGCGTCCCTCAACATTAGCATGCCAGCTGTCGAGGGTCCCGGAGCGTGTAAAATCCACTGCCGGGCTGCCGCCAAACGCACTTACATCTGCCATTGCAGCAGTGCAGGGCTGTGAAAAGCCCACGTTTGCTTCTGTGACTGCTGCCCTGTACGACAGACTGACCAGCGTCTGCGGCAGCTCGTCAAAGTTGATATTATCGCCAAGGCCGCCCGACACACCCAGGTGTGTGAGGTCCAATGCGCTGAGGTTCACATGCGGCGTGTATTGCAGCAAATCGCTCATGTGGTCAATGCTCATGCTCGAAGTGTCATCAGGCAACTGAGGCAGGGGCTCCATACGGACGCCACCCAGGCGCAGCGGCATACCCAGCAGCTGCCGCAGGCTGCCGTGCTGACTTGCATGCAGGACGGTCAGCAGCGGGGATATTACATCTTTCTTTGAGCACAAGCCCGGGTCCAAGGCGTTCCTGCTGCGCGCTTCGCATGCGGGGACGCGCCAGTTGTACAGGGTCAGCGATGTCACATGGTCCTTCCAAGCTGGCAGAGCCAGCCACGCCAGATGCCTTTCGGCAAGCTGCGTGGTTGAGAAGTCCAGGCGCAGCTGCAACGGGTGAGCGCGCAACACTTGTTGGAAGCGGCGGCTCACGCACTGCAGTGACAGCGCAAGTTGAACCTCGGAGCTGGCCTCAGAGGTTGTTCGAGCGTCCCAGACGACGCACATGATCCTGTGAAGGAGGACATCGGGCAGTCCTTCCAAGCTCGGCTGCTGTGCCTGCGATGCGCAGGCGCTTGCTTGCAAGAGGGTGGAGTGTAGGCTCACGCGAGCTTTTAAGAACACCACTGGTGGTCAGCTTGCAAAGCAAGCGGCGCAACCTTCCAGCTTGTATTCAGGCCTGGCGTGGCACCCATTGCAGCTGCGCGCTTTTGCGAAGGCATGCAGTGCACTTGCCTCCCTTGTGTGTACATAGAGCCTGGCCACGGACGCAGAGAGGCCGCTGCGCCAGTCGCCTGTGCTTGTACTTGCACTGTCAGCAGGCCGTCAAGCTGGCACGCCACGCGGTAGATGCGCGAGACACAGGCAGCCAGAGTGGCTGGAACGCTTCTGAGAGGCCTCAGATTGAGCTGATACCTTGTGCAGGCAAGTGCACGAATGACATGCCATGTAACATGACATGTCCAGCGACTGGTAGACTTCTGAAACAACATGCAGACTTCTAGGCAGAGTCTAATAACATGTCCAGCCGTCAGCCAGCTGCAGTGAGAGCAGGCCCGCTCTGTCACGAGCAGTCTTCTGGCCATCAACCTGCATTTTCAATCGGCACCCAGGTCCACGTGTAGCTGCGCAACACTGTGCCCACAGTGTTTTCTGTGTAACTGGTTTCAGCAAAGACGAAGAGCTGTCCGCCATCCTGCTGCAGCCTCTGCGCTCCAGTGTTGGCCCAATAGCGCTTCCACGCACTGACTGGCTGGCACGTACCACATTTGGCGCTGCGGAGCGCACGCTTTTGGCTACCAAACACTGCCGCCTGCTCTTTTCTTAGACAAACTTGGCTGGCATTTGCGGCAGACTGACGTATGAAGGTAAGCTTCCAGGCCCTGCAGCCCACCAAGTGTTTTGCTCCTTTGCCACTGCTAGTGCTTACAGTCACCACGAGAACATAGCGCGGCAGGCATCACCCTTTGCTGGCAAGACTGAGGCCGCCTCAGACGCCATCCTGTACCCACGCTACTACGAGATTGCTTCGGTCTTGCAGGTTTGCCCTGTTGGGTGAGTCACGTTGAAGTCGCATTTTGCAACACTGCCTTTGACATCCAAGACTGTACAGGAACCCCACGGCACTGCGGATGAGATACCCACTCTCACCAAAGCGTCCGGCAAGAAGCGCAAGGCCCTGGACCTGGAGGCGGCTGCTGTTGACGGTGACCCGCGCCCTGGTGTGCTGCTCTGCCGTCTACTTCACTTCATTCAATCACAGTGCTGTGCCCTTCTGTCCTGTGTGTTGCACAGATGCAAGACTGCCATGCGGCGGGTGCGCAGACGGACCTAGCCTTCCAAGGCCAAAGGCGAAGAAGGGCAAGGCAGCCGCCAGCGCCAAGCGCGCCTCTGGGCCTGGCAACGCCGAGGAGGCAAAGCGGCTTCGCGAGAAACTGGGTGAGGGCAGCAGGCTACTGGTTGCTCAAGCAGCCGCAGCTACAAGGTTCCAGCGTAATTGGATGTCCAGCGTGGTGCTGCTTCTACATGCCGTCACCTCGTTTTGAGAAAGATGAGGGCTTTCAACCTCATGCCGTAGAGCCCCGGCATTGCGATGTACAGCCGTGGTTTAAGACGGCAGTGAAGGGCGCCCTTCAGCAGAGAGAATGATCTCAATGGACATGCTTGTATGACCTGTGCCATGCCGCAGGTATCACTGCAGCGCCGGACGCAGAGCCGGCCGCCGAGGCCTTCAGCTTTGGCTTTCCTGTCGCGGACCAAGCTAAAAGCTCAGGCGTGAAGGGTGCAGCCAAGGGGGCGCTACATGGAGGTGTCGAGGTGAGCCTCTCCTGGAGCCCTCTTCATGTCATCGCATGCTCTGCAGAGTGCAAGCATGCTGGTGCGCGCTCACGCAGCCTGAGCGGCAGTCTCCGAGCTTTTCGCCCTGGTTGCTTTAGCCTTCAGGTTACACCATGCATGCGCATGAGCACGCAGCCTGACGCATTCCACGCGCAGGAGGGTGCCGCTGAGGAGGCCGGCCCCGCGGTCACAGCAGCGGCGGCGGCGGAGGAGGAGGAGGAAGACCCTGCGGTGCGCGAGCGGCTGCGCCGCGTGCGCGGCGAGCCGTCTGGGCAGGACCTGTCGCGCCGCGTGTTTGTCGGCGGCATGCCCTTCACGTACGAGGTGCGCCGCGGAGGCCCCGTCAGCCCATAAATCTGCATTCCTCCGTGCAGGCATGCTGTGTGTTCACAGACAGGCTGTCTGAGCATGCTTATGGGTTGCCTGCAACATAGGGACACAGGCACGTCATGATGCCTCAGTGTCACAAAAGCACAAGCATGCATGCAGGGCTGCCTTCCCCAGCGTGTGTTGTCAACAGTCTCGGCTGAAGCCTACGCAGCTTGGAATAGTAAGCATGGCGCGAGGGAGAGCTCTGGCACAGGCGCCGCGCCCGAGCATGCGCACGGCGTGCAGGAGGACGACGTGCGCGAGTACTGGGGCTACTGCGGCGAGGTGGCCGACCTGGACCTCATGCGCTTCCCAGACACCGGCCGCTTTCGGGGCATCGCATTCATCACATTTGCCACGGCGCGCACAAGCGCGGCCGCCTTGCATCTGCACGCCGCAATCGGCAAGAAATTGGGCCGTCTGTGCCAAGCACGTGCGTGAGGGCAAGCTCACGCCCCGGCATGTGCAAGCCTGTATTTGTCAGAGGTGTGCATATCAATGCGAATGCGCTGGTGAATGCTGCTAAGAGCACCGGTGTACACTTGGGAGTGTGCATCGGCCATGCGGTGATGCCCTTGTAGCTTCTACCATCCGGCGCGACTTGCGCAACGGCGTTTTGCCCGTGCGCGCTCTGGCTCATGGCGGCCTAATTGCACGCAGGCAGAAGGGTATGAGGCCGCGCTGGCATGCGACGGCGAGCTGCTGGAGCAGACGCGGCTCAAGGTGGAGCCCTGCCGCACGCCGCGCCCGCTGGGCCGCGCCGCGCCGGCCGCGCCGGCGCCGACGCAGCACAAGGGCGCCGCGCCCAAGGCGCGACGCCCTGCGCTCGCCAGAGCAGCACAATTGCGCTGCACGCGTGTCGCTGCCCAACATGTGCACTCCATAGCTGTGCCACTGCGCACTCGGAAGCAGCACGTAGCTGGCTGGCGCCTGGGATACAGGATACATACTGATGAAGTCCTCGAGGCCATCTGTGTGCCTAATCATGCCAACTGCTGCATAGCTGGCAGCAGCTGCTGATGGTCAGCAGGAGCTGCTAGAGTACAAACTTTACAAATTACTATGGGGTAGGGTGAGATAGGGTCAGCACTGTGCATTGCACGAGCTCATGACTGCGTGCATGCGGCAGACGCCCGGGTACTGCGCGGCGTACGTGGGCAACATCGCGTTCGAGGCGTCCGAGGACGACCTGCGCGCGGTGTTCGAGGGCCTGGCGGTGACGCGCGTGCGCATGCACACCGACGCGGACACCGGCCGCTTCAAGGGCTATGCGCATGTGCACTTTGGCGACGAGGCTTCGCTGGATGCGTGCGCGCCCGCACTCTGGCTGGGCCGAGCAGGGTTGCTGGGGCCCGGGGTCACGGCGCGCACAGACTGGCCGTCGCGCACAAGAGCTTGCTGTGTGCGACTGCGCCTGATGGTACTGGCAGCCCACGCCCTCATGCGTGAGCCCCAAGTGGCTCCTGGCACCTGTTCGGTGCTGCTTATTGGGATTGGCTGTGCTGACGTCTGCCACGAGTCCGCAAAGGGCTGCCTACTCCTTGCGTCTGGCACTGGTGACCACCAAGCTGGGCATGCGCATAGGTTGCTGAGCCGTACGGCTGTTGTGCAGGGCGGTGGAGCTAAGCGGGACAGACTTCTTTGGCCGGCAGCTAAAGGTCGGCTATGCCCAGCCGAAGAAGGCCTGAAGCAGACCGCCTTTGGCTCCAGCCGCTGCATGTGTGCCTGGAAGCGGCCGTTGGCTGCAGAGGCGTGCAACTGTAAGCGTGCCAAAAAGGACTATGCGTCATGTGAAGGCCCTGGAGGCCTATTGGCCTATTGTCTTGTATAAAGCGACTCGAGCCATCCGGCCCTGCAGTGACCTAGTCTAGCCTCGCTTGCCGCAGTGCGCAATTACAGTAAAATCCACCTCCGCGGAGCGCCTCTCCACCTCAGCGCAGGAGTGCACAGCATACAGTCTGAAGTTCTCCGCCTGTGGCGGAGGAGGGTTCCGGCTCACCGCCTGACATGCTGCAGTGACGCCGCACCTGCTTTCGCCAGTGATGGATGCCGACGATGGCGACGAGCGGGGCGGTAGCGTGCGTGAGCAGGACCGCTTTCTGCCAATTGCCAACATCAGCAGGATTATGAAAAAGGCGCTGCCTCCGAACGCCAAGATAGCAAAGGACGCAAAGGAGACCGTGCAGGAGTGCGTGTCGGAGTTCATCAGCT
>JAABUY010002668.1_pt1 | contig 20792 bp, 20 predicted proteins | sample 5560271 | NCBI WGS metagenome assembly JAABUY01 (sample SAMN10711886, study PRJNA513374) | rock metagenome | isolation source: Antarctica rocks | place: Antarctica: Victoria Land, University Valley | reverse complement strand
GCGTATGCGCGGCACTTCGAATGCACTTCCTGCAGCATCCCTGCAGCACGACGCGGAAATGACCGAGATCGACGATCCTGTCGGAGAGGAAAGGGCACGTCCTCCCCCCGGGATCCCTGCAGGTCAGAGGCCATGAGCGACTGCCGAGAGAGACAGAGCCGGCGGCGGGACTCGAACCCGCAACCCCTTGTTTACAAGACAAGTGCGCTGCCAATTGCGCCACGCCGGCACCTCACCGAAGCCGGCGAGGACGGGCGAAAGCGTACCCGCCGGACCAGGAGCGGCTCCAAACCACGAATCACCCGGCAGCCGACCGGCAGCCGACCGGCCGCACGCGGAGGTCGTCGGTATGCCGGGTGGCCGGCCACCCGGCATACCGACGCCGTCCGCTCGTCGACGGGCACGCGAACGGCCCCGTGGTTCTCCCACGGGGCCGTTCGTCACGCTCGACTCATGGAGCCGTCGAACCAACCTCAGGCCGGCAGCCGGAGCTGCTGGCCGACGTAGATGAGGTTCGGGTTGTTCACGACAGCCTTGTTCGCCGCAAAGAGGGCCTGCCAGCCACCCGTGACGTTGTACTTGGCAGCGAGCAGGCTCAGGGTGTCACCGGCCTTGACGGTGAATGCCTGGCCGCCAGCCACGGGGGCCGCCTGCGGAGCGGCCTGCTGGACGGGAGCCGCCTCGTGGACGTGAGCCGCCGGCGCGACGGCCGTGGGCGCCACGGCCGCCGGCGCCGCAGCAACGGCGCCGGACGTGGCGCCGCCGTTCGCCCGGGTCAGACCCGCCTTGACACCGCAGACAGGCCAGGCGCCCGGTCCCTGACCCGCGAGGGTGCGCTGGGCGATGCTGATCTGCTGCTCACGCGAAGCAAGGTTCGCGGTGGGGGCGTAGGCGCCGCCGCCGTAACCGAGCCACGTGGATCGAGTAAACTGCAGGCCACCATAGAAACCGTTGCCGGTGTTGATGGCCCAGTTGCCACCGCTCTCACACTGGGCGACTGCGTCCCAGACCGAGGCGGCCTGAGCCGTGTTCGCGGCGGCGATGCCGCCGAAGACGGTTGCGGCACCGGCGATGCCGACTCCGGCGATCCGGCCCTTGAGTGAGCGCTTGGCCGGCGTGGAGTGCTTGGAGTTGTAGTGCAAAGGATTTCCTCTCCTGACGTGCGCATACGGGGTTAGCTGTCGGGATCGGGCTGTCAGGTGCCCGGCCAGCGTGCTGGCTTCTCCCCAAGGACCAGCCTTCTCGGGCCGGTCCTTCACTGGGTCCCCCGTCCTCGCCATGCCCCGGGATCTCCGGGAGTAACAGCTCGCCTGACGAGGTTCGGCGCGGCGAGCAAGCATGGGTGGGTGATGGGTGGTGCATCTGTGGAGTTGTGCCGCCGGATGGCTCCGAGTCAGCGGGCGTGACCGGGACAACGTCCCCGGCCACGGGCACGACGGTACGGGGATTCTTGGCGAAATCCAAGTCTTCGCCAGACACTTTCGTGATCCAAGCGTGAGGTCGGCATGATCTGGGGCACATCGCCGCCTGCTGCCGCGTCAGCCCAGTGGTCCCCGCAGGGCTGCGCCGGGGGAACCCGGCAGCGGCCACCACCCGACCTCGCCCGGTCTGACCAGGGCGAACACGACCAGCGCGAGGGCCGCGGCGAGGAGCACGCCGACCACCACGTCGGTGGCGACTCCCGGCCGGACGAGCCCGCGCACGACGGACCTCGTGCCTCGCCGCAGCGACGCCCCGCCGGGACCCCACCAGGCGACGACCGCGCCGGCGGCGAAGCCCACTGCGAGCGCCGGGCTCGTGGCCCGGCCGGGCTGCAGCGTCGTGAGACCGGAGATGCCAAGGACCGCAGAGAACGCCGCGGAGACCGCGACGACGGCGGGCAGCACGAGGCCGACGACGGTCGAGGCGCCCGCCGTCAGGACGTGCCAGGGGCTGACGAAGATCGCCCTCGGGACGTCGCTGCGGCGCCGACCGCGCTGGAACCGGCGCAGCGCCAGCGACGTCACCGACCGGTCGCCGAACCGGGCCACCCAGCACCATACGACGACGGCGATCACGGTGATGCCCGGCCAGTTCGCGGCGGCGCCGGCGAACGCGGCGGCCAGGCTCGCGAGGGTGCCGACGCGCATCGGTCGGCCGATCCGCGGGTCGGGGTCACCGGTGCCGCTCTCCCGGGCGGTCTGCCAGTCGGACTCCTCGGCCCCGTCCCAGCCCGCGACGGCTCGGTCGTCGCTCTCCTGCATGCCGTACCAGGACCTGTCGAACCCGTTCCCGGCCTCCTCCCGGGTCTGCGACTGCGGCAGCACAGACGTGTGCCCCACGACGGTGGGCCCGGTATGCCGTGCAGCCGGGTCCGCGCCCACCGGCGAGCCCCAGCCACGGCCGGGACGGGTGGCCGCGTCATCGGGCAGGACGACCGACGCCGGCCCTCCCGCGGCATACCGCTCCAGTGCGGCGACGACCGTACGCGCCGGCGGTCGGCGTCGTGGATCGGGTGAGAGCGCGGCCTCGAGGAGGGGAGTGAGATGCGCGTCCACACCGGTCAGGTCGGTGTCGCCGCGACGGACCCGGTCCAGGACGACGTCCATCGGGCCCCTCCCGAACGGCGGTCGACCCGATGCGGCGAAGGCGAGGGTGGCGGCCCACCCCCACCAGTCGGTGGCCTGGGTCACGCCGGCGCCCTCGACGACCTCCGGCGACAGGTAGCCGGGGGTGCCCATGACGAGTCCGACACTCGTCAGACGAACGTCGTCGGCGACGTGCGCGATGCCGAAGTCGATGACGACCGGTTCACCGTCCTCGAGCAGGACGTTGCCCGGTTTGAGGTCACGGTGGATCACCCCGACGGCGTGGATGGCGTCGAGGGCCGCGACGAGCCCCCGTCCGAGGCTGACCAGCTCGTCACCGGAGAGTGCGCCCCGCTCGACGACCACCTCGTCCAGGGACGGGCCGGCGACGTAGCGGGTGACGATGTAGGGACGCTCACCGAAGATGTCCGCGTCGAGAACGGCCGCGACCCGGTCGTCCGTGATGCGGGAGAGGCTCTCGACCTCCCGCTCGAGCCGGGAGCGGGCATCGGCGTCGTGGGCGATGTGCGGCCGCAGCACCTTGACCGCCACCGCGCGACCCTGGCGGTCGAGACCCAGGTGGACGACCCCCATGCCGCCCTCGCCGATCCGGTGGATGAGGCGGTAGGGGCCCAGGCGCTCGTGCGTCCCGGCCGACACGTCCTCACGACCGTCCGCGGGACGGGCCTGCGCCTCCATGACCTCTACGGTAGGCGAAGCCGGCCGAAGAGCCGCGCATCCTCACTGCTGGATGTAGCCCACGAGCTGGTCACGCTCTCCCTGCAGGCTGTCGATCCGGGACTTGACCACGTCCCCGATGCTGACGATCGAGTGGAGCCGGCCCTCGACGACGACCGGCAGGTGCCGGATCCGGCGGTCCGTCATCGTCCGGGCCAGCAGCTCGAGGTCGTCGTCGAGACTGCCGGTGAGGACCTCGCTCGTCATGATGTCGCTGACCAGCGCGTCCAGGACGGCGGCGCCCTGGTGGTGCAGCTGACGCACGACGTCGCGCTCGCTGACGATTCCGGCGACGTCCTGGCCGTCCTCACTGACGACGAGGGCACCGACACCGTGCTCGTTGAGCACCTCGACCAGCCGCGCCACGCTGTCGTCCGGACGGATGGTGACGACGCCTTCGCCCTTGCTGCGCACCACGTCGGAGATCTTCATGGGACGAGACGCTAGACCTCGCGCCCCGGACGCGCCAGAGGTGGGGCCGGGACAGGTGGCGGCATCGTAGGGTGGGGCGACGGCATACGAACCCCGCCGTTCTCAGGAGCTGAGCAACCTCGTGCCCGACCCGCCTCGCCAGTACGACCTGGTCATCGCCGCCAACCGGCTGCCCGTGGACCGCGTCGTCGAGGAGGACGGCACGTCGTCGTGGGGCCGCAGCCCGGGCGGGCTCGTCACCGCCATGGACTCGGTCATGCAGGGCCGGGACGGCGCGTGGGTCGGCTGGGCCGGTGAGGTCGGAGAGGCGCCCGAGCCGTTCACCGACGGCACGATGCACCTGCGGCCGATCGCCCTGTCCTCCGAGGAGGTCCGGGACTACTACGAGGGCTTCAGCAACGACACGCTGTGGCCGATCTACCACGACGTCATCGTCCAGGCATCCTTCCACCGCGAGTGGTGGCGCAGCTATGAGCGCGTCAACCGGCGTTTCGCCGAGGCGGTCGCCGAGGTGGCGGCCCCCGGCGCGATGGTCTGGGTGCACGACTATCAGCTGCAGCTCGTGCCGCGCATTCTGCGGGAGCTGCGGCCCGACGTCCGGATCGGCTGGTTCGACCACATCCCCTTCCCGCCGGTCGAGCTCTTCGCCCAGCTGCCCTGGCGGCGGGCCGTGCTGGAGGGACTGCTCGGCGCGGACTTCCTCGGCTTTCAGCGCGTGGCCGACGCCCAGAACTTCGTCCGCGCCTGTCGGCAGCTCCTGCGGGCCCCGACGAGGCAGGACACCGTCACGGTGACCGGCCCCGACGGTTCCGCGCACACGGCGCGCGCCAGCGCCATCCCGATCTCGATCGACTTCCAGGGGCTGGAGGCCCTTGCGCGCACCCCCGAGGTCGTGGCGCGTGCCGCCGAGCTCCGGACGCAGCTGGGCAACCCCGAGGTCCTCATGCTCGGCGTCGACCGCCTGGACTACACCAAGGGCATCCGCCACCGGCTCAAGGCCTACGAGGAGCTGCTGCGGGACAAGGCGATCTCGCCGCCGGCGGTGACGCTCGTCCAGGTCGCGACACCGAGTCGTGAGCGGGTGGACTCCTACCGCGAGCTGCGGACGCAGGTGGAGCGCACTGTCGGGCGGATCAACGGCGAGTTCGCCCCGATCGGCTCGCCCGCCGTCCACTACCAGCACCACTCCTACCCCCGGGAGGAGATGGCGGCGCTGTTCCTCGCGGCGGACGTGATGCTCGTGACCCCGCTGCGGGACGGGATGAACCTTGTCGCCAAGGAGTACGTCACGAGTCGGCACGACCTCGGGGGCGCCCTCGTGCTGTCGGAGTTCGCCGGCGCCTACCACGAGCTGCACCAGGCCTTCGTCTGCAACCCGCACGACATCGAGGGGCTCAAGCAGACCATCCTCAGGGCGATCCACACGCCTGCGAGGGACAAGGCCCGGATCATGCGGGCCCTGCGCCGGCGGGTCGCCGACCACGACGTCAACCGCTGGGCCCAGCGTTTTCTCGACGCCCTCGCGGCGGCACCGCACCGCCCCGAACGGCAGGAGCGCCAGGACCGCCTCGACCTCGAGTCCCGCGTCGAGCGCCACGAGCGGGAGGACCGCAAGGAGCGGCAGGACGTGAGCGATCGAGAGGGTCGGCCGGCGGAGACCCGGCGGTGAGCGACGTCGGGCCCGACCTGTATGCCGGGTTGGAGCGGGCGGCGAAGGTCGCCACCCTGCTCGTCGCCTCCGACCTCGACGGGGCCCTGGCCGAGTTCACCCTGGACCCCCGGGACACCACGCCCGCACCGGGAGGGATGGAGGCGCTGCGCCGTCTGGCCGCCCTGCCCGCGACCCACGTGGTGGTCGTCTCCGGCCGCGATGTCCGCACGCTCAGGCAGCTGACGGGGGTCGGGTCGGCCGATCCGATCCTGCTCATCGGCAGCCACGGGGGCGAGTCCAGCGACCCGGCGGTCACCGTGGACGCCCCCCTCGACCGGGGTCAGAAGGCGCTCCTCGACGAGCTGCGCGAGCAGGTGGCCGAGCTGGTCGAGCACCATCCCGGAGCACGGCTGGAGCGCAAGCACGCCGCCGTCACGGTCCACACCCGTGGCCTCTCCGAGGACAGCGCCGCAGCGACACTTGCCGAGGCGGAGCTGCTCGGCTCCGACCGGGCCGAGGTGCGCGTCATCAGCGGCAAGTCCGTCGTCGAGCTGTCCGTCTCCTCCGCGGACAAGGGCACCGCGCTGGCAGCCCTCGCCCGGCACGTCGACGCCGACGCGACCTTCTACTGCGGTGACGACGTCACGGACGAGGATGCGTTCCGGGCGCTCGACCCCCTCACCGGGGACGTCACGGTGAAGGTCGGGTCCGGGCCGACAGCCGCGGCCCACCGTGTCGGGTCGGTGAGCGACGTGGTGGCCGCCCTGGAGCAGCTCCTCGCGCTGAGGGAGGCCGCGGTGCGCGCGTCCTGACCCACCGCGGGGCGACGGTCGACGCGGACGTGCCTCCCGGCATACGCCGGGCGCAGGGACGTGGTGCAGGTGGCTTCAGCCCTTGGCGATGTCGGCGACGATCTCGGCCTGGGCTGCGTCGAACCGCTCCCGGGCCGGGCTCTTCTGGTCGATCACGTCAGCCGACGCCTGCCCGAGCGGACCCCACACGGAGCTCATGGCCGGGATGTTGGGCGTCGGGAGCGCGGCCCTGCCGGCGTCGAACCATGCCTTGAGGTCGGGATCGGTGGCCGAGACCTCGGTGTAGGCCTCGGTCAGCGCCGGGAGCCGGTGCCCGGCCCTGGAGAGGGCGACCTGCACCTCCGTCCTGGCCCCGTAGCTCGTGACGAACTCCTGCGCGAAGGCGTCGTTCTTGGCCCCGGCCGAGACGTAGAACAGCTGGACCTCGAGGAAGGGTTGCATCTGTCGCCCACCGATGCTCGGCAGTGGGCTGATGGCGTACCCGACGCCGGCCTTCTTCGCCGCGTCGAGCGCCCAGGGGCCGGTGATGTAGTACGGCGCCTTGCCGGCGTCGAAGATCGCGTCGGCGGTGGTGCGGTCGACGTCGGTCGACAGCACACCGGACCTGCCGAGTGCTGCCAGCTGCTCCGCTCCCTTGACCGAGCCGGCGCTGTTGACCAGGAGCTTGGCCGGGTCGTAGTCACCGTTCTCCTGGTCCGCGAAGATGCCGCCGCCGAAGGCCTTGAGGTAGGGGTAGACGTAGTTCGCCGAGCCGGTCCTGCCGACCTCCTGCAGCACGACGTTCGTCGCCTTGCCCGCGTCCTTGAGGGCCGTGCCCCTGCTCACCATGTCCTCGTACGAGGTCGGGGCGTCGGGAGCCAGCGCGGTGTTGCGGACGAGCCCGATGCTCTCGACGGCGTAGGGCACCCCCCAGAGCCGGCCGTCGAGCTGTGCCGCGGTGATGGCCGAGGGCATGAACCTGCCCCGGGCCTCGGCGGAGAGGACGACCGGCTGAACCGCGCCGGCGCGGACGAGCTGGCCGGCCCAGTCGTGGGCGCCGATGATGACGTCGGGGGCCCTGCCGGCGTTGAAGGCGTTCGTGAAGTCCGTGCGGACGTCCCTGGAGACCTGGACTGCGACCGTGATCCCGTTCGCCCTGGCGAACTGGGCGGCATACGCGTCGAGGACCGTCTTGTGCACGGTGTCGCACCAGATGACGAGGTCGACGCCGGCGTCGCGGACCGGGGCGGCGGTCGGGGCCGCCGCGGTCGGGGCGCTCGGGGCGCCCGCGGTGGCGGCCGAGCCGGGCGCGACCGAGCCGGGGGCGGTGGCGCCGGACGCGGTGGCGCCAGACGCGGTGGCGCCATTCGTGCGTGGGGAGCCGACACAGGCGCTCACGAGGAGCACCGCAGCACCCACGCAGGCTGTGCCGAACGCGCGCTGCTGCATGGGTCCTCCGTTCGAGCCGGCGATCAGCTGGTGAGCGCGATGGGGCTCGGAGCGAGGGACGGCTCGTCCGGGGTGGCCAGAGTCAGGACCGCGTCCTCGATCATGTCATGTGCCTCGAGCTCGCCCTCCATGCGCCTCAGCCGCACCGCGAGCGCAGACTCGACGTCGTCCCCCGTCAGGTCGACGGCAGCCACGACGAAAAACCTGGTCGGGCCGACGTACTCGAGGTGGAGGTAGGTCACCCGCTCTATCTGCGGGTGGGTCAGCAACGTCTCAAGGACCTTCGAGACCAGCTCGGGCGGCATGCTGGCACCGACGAGGAACTGCCGGTTGCGGTTGATGAGGTAGACGGCCACCACTCCGAGCAGGACTCCGACCGCGATCGACCCGGCGGCGTCCCAGACCGCCTGGCCGGTGACCTGGTGCAGCCCCACGCTGGCCGCAGCCATGAGCAGCCCGACGAGGGCCGCGAAGTCCTCGAGGAAGACGGCGCGCAGGGTGGGGTTCGAGGTCCGGTTGATGAAGGTCAACGGGTGCAGGCCCCAGGTCCGCGCGTCTCCCGCGGTCTGGCGCGCCGCCTGGGCGAAGGAGAGGCCCTCGAGGACGAAGGCCACCGCGAGGACCACGTAGTTGACGAGGTAGCTCTCCTGCGCCTCGCTGTCGGCAGCCAGCTGCTGCAGCCCGTGGAGCACCGAGACGGCCGAGCCCACGGAGAACAGCCCGAAGGCGGCGAAGAGGGACCAGACGTAGGTGTCCCGCCCGTAGCCCCTGGGGTGGGAGGCGTCGCGGGGTCGCGAGCCACGGTGCTCGGCGAGCAGGAGGAACACCTCGTTACCGGTGTCGGCCCAGGAGTGGGCCGCCTCGGCGACCATGGACGCCGACCCGGTCATGAAGGCGGCGACCGACTTGGCCACGGCGATGAGGCCGTTCGCCGCGAGCGCGACGAGCACGGTGACGAGGGAGCTCCCACCACCCTTCGACTGCCGCGGCTGCCGCGACTGCGGGTCGGCGACGGCATCGAGGTCCATGGCCAAGTCTTAGGCCACGCCGCGGACGGCGTCCACACACCGGTATGCCGGGTGGCCGGCTGCGAACCGACCGGACCTGAACGGATCCGGAAGGAGCTCTGGCGCAACGCCGGTTCTTCAGCCATGATGCAAGCGCCGGAGGACGACCTCCGGCGGACCTTTACAACGGACCGTCCGGCACGTTCCTGCCGGTGAAGGAGAAGTCATCATGGCTACCGTGACCTTCGACGAGGCCACCCGGCAGTATCCGGGAAACCCCACTCCCAGTGTCGACCGGCTGAACATCGACATCGCCGACGGCGAGTTCCTCGTGCTCGTCGGCCCCTCCGGCTGCGGCAAGTCCACCTCCCTGCGCATGCTCGCCGGCCTGGAGGAGGTCAATGCCGGGCGGATCATGATCGGCGACCGCGACGTCACCAACCTCTCCCCGAAGGACCGCGACGTCGCCATGGTTTTCCAGAACTACGCGCTCTATCCCCACATGTCCGTCGCCGACAACATGGGCTTCGCGCTGAAGATCGCCGGCGTCTCCAAGGATGAGATCGCCAAGCGGGTCAAGGAGGCGGCCAAGATCCTCGACCTCGAGCCCTACCTCGACCGCAAGCCCAAGGCCCTCTCCGGTGGCCAGCGCCAGCGCGTGGCGATGGGTCGCGCCATCGTCCGCAGCCCGCAGGTCTTCCTCATGGACGAGCCGCTGTCCAACCTCGACGCCAAGCTCCGGGTCCAGACCCGCACCCAGATCGCCTCGCTGCAGCGCCGGCTCGGCGTCACGACGGTCTATGTCACGCACGACCAGGTCGAGGCCATGACCATGGGGGACCGTGTCGCGGTGCTCAAGGACGGGCTGCTCCAGCAGTGCGCCACCCCGCGCCAGATGTACGACCACCCGATCAACGTGTTCGTGGCCGGCTTCATCGGCTCCCCCGCCATGAACCTCCTCGAGCTGCCGGCCACCGATCGGGGGGTCCAGTTCGGCGACACGGTGCTGCCCATCGCCCGCGACGAGCTCGCCAAGGCGGGCAAGACGGTGACGGTCGGCGTGCGTCCCGAGGATCTCACGATCAATGACGGCGGCCACGGCCTGCCGGTGACCGTGGACGTCGTTGAGGAGCTCGGCGCCGACGCCTACATCTACGGCTCCACGCAGGCGCAGCAGATCGACGCCGAGGGCGACTCCGAGCTGCCCAAGCCGTTCATCGCCCGGGTCGACGGCCGCCGCCCTCCCGAGAAGGGCTCGGTCATCAACCTCACGCCCAAGGAGGGCCACCTCCACGTGTTCAACACGGAGTCCGGCGAGCGGATCAGCAACTGAGGGTCAGCTGACCCGGCCAGGCCGCGCCCCACCCCGGGGGTGCCGCCTGGCCGAGCGCGGGCGCATGGTGTCGCCACCCGGCATACGTGGAACGATGACCCGGTGGCCCTCCAGCTCACCACCGCACGACCCGATCCGGCGCTGCTCGACCTCCCCTGGTCGCTCCCGCTGGAGGAGTGGCCGGCCGAGACGCTGGCCGCCCTTCCCCGGGGCATCTCGCGGCACATCGTGCGCTTCGTGCGGGTCTCCGGGCGGGTGCTGGCGGTCAAGGAGATCAAGGAGGAGCTGGCCCGGCGCGAGTACGACATGCTGCGCTTCCTCGGCCGGCTCGACCTGCCCTGCGTCGAGCCGTTCGGCATCGTCAGCGGCCGCGTCGCTGCTGACGGGAGCCCGCTCGACGCCTGCCTGCTGACCCGGCACCTGCGGTTCTCCCTCCCCTACCGTGCGCTCTACAGCCAGAACCTGCGCCCCGACACGGCCCAGCGGCTCATCGACGCCCTCGCCGTCCTCCTCGTGCGGCTGCATCTCAGCGGCTTCTGGTGGGGCGACGTCTCCTTGTCGAACACCCTGTTCCGCCGGGACGCCGGGGCGTTCGCCGCCTACCTCGTGGACGCTGAGACGGGCGAGCTGCATCCCAGCCTGACCGACGGTCAGCGCGAGCACGACCTGCAGATCGCCCTGGTCAACATCGCGGGCGAGCTCATGGACCTCGCCGCGGGCGGGCTCCTCGAGGAGACGTCCGACCCGGTCGAGGTGTCCAACCGCATCTTCGGGCGCTACCAGAGCCTGTGGTCGGAGCTGACCGAGGAGGAGCGCTTCGAGACCGGTGACCGGTGGCGCGTGGAGGAGCGGATCCGCCGGCTCAACGACCTCGGCTTCGACATCGACGAGCTGTCCATGTCGACTGACATCGGCGGCACGACGATCCAGATCCAGCCGAAGGTCGTCGACGCCGGACACCACTCCCGGAGGCTCCTGCGGCTCACCGGCCTCGACGTCGAGGAGAACCAGGCCCGGCGCCTGCTCAACGACCTGGACTCCTACCGCGCCGCCACGGACCGACAGAAGGAGGACGAGGCCCTCGTCGCCCACGACTGGCTCAGGTCGGTCTATGAGCCGACCGTCCGGGCGGTGCCGAGACCGCTCGCCGTCAAGCTCGAGGCCGCCGAGGTGTTCCACGAGGTGCTCGAGCACCGTTGGTACATGTCCGAGCGCGCCGGCACCGACACGCCGCTCCGCACGGCGATCCGGGACTACGTCGACAACGTCCTGCCGACCAAGCCGGACGAGCAGGCCGTCCTCGGCGTGGACACGGTGGAGATGCCCGTTGTCGCGATGTTCCCGTCCGACGAGGACTGAGGGTCTCGCTCCCACCGCTGCTCAACCGGCGGAGTGGCCCGGTATGCCGTGCTGCCTGTCGCTCAGCCGCGCCCGGCGCGCTGCCGCGCGACCTCATACAGGGTCACGCCGGCCGCGATGCCGGCATTGAGCGACTCCACCGAGGAGGACATCGGGATGGAGACGATCTGGTCGCACGTCTCGCTGACCAGGCGCGACAGGCCCTTGCCCTCCGAGCCGACGACGACGACGATCGGCTCCGTCGCCAGCTCCAGGCCGGGCAGCTCGACGTCCCCGCCCATGTCCAGGCCGAGGATGAAGAACCCGGCCTTCTTGAACTCTTCGAGCGCCCGGGTGAGGTTGGCGACCTTGGCCACCGGGACCCTCGCGGCCGCCCCGGCCGACGTCTTCCACGCGCTCGCGGTCATTCCCGCAGAACGGCGTTCGGGCAGCACGACGCCGTGCCCGCCGAATGCCGCGACCGATCGGAGAACGGCACCGAGGTTGCGGGGGTCGGTGATGCCGTCGAGGGCCACGAGCAGGGGGATGCCGGGCGCCTCGGGGTTGATGAGGTCGCCGTGGTGGACGTACTCGTAAGGGGGCACCTGCAGGGCCAGCCCCTGGTGGACGGCGCCGTCGGTGAGCCGGTCGAGCTCACCGCGCGGCGTCTCGAGAATGGGGATGCCCCGCTCGGTCGCGGTCTTGAGGGCCTCACGGACGCGGTCGTCCGAGTCGATCCGACCGGCGACGTACATCGTCGTCACCGGCACCTCGGCACGCAGGGCCTCGACGACGGAGTTGCGGCCGGCGACGACCTCGGACGACGCCTTCGCCTTACGGCCACCGTGCGACGGGCCCCCCCGGCCCGGCACGGGACCGGCGCGGCCCGGCACGGGACCGGCGCGGCCCGGCACGGGACCGGCGCGGCCCGGCACGGGTCCGGCGCCGGCCCGCTTGACCGAGGAGGCCGGCCGCTTCGCCGCCGGGTGGTACTCGCGCTCGGCGGCCTTCGGTGTGGGGCCCTTCCCCTCGAGCCCCCGGCGCCGCTGGCCACCGGAGCCGACGGATGCGCCCTTGCCGCTCTTGCGGACCGCGCCTCGGCGCTGGGAGTTGCCTGCCATGGGAAATGCCTCTCAGGCGTCGGAACGTCGAGCCAGCGCCCAGCGGGCGCCGGAGGGGGTGTCCTCGATGGCGATGCCCGCCGAGGTGAGCTGTTCGCGGATGTGGTCCGCAGCCGCGAAGTCCCGAGCCGCGCGAGCGGCCTGACGGGCCTCGAGATGGCCGGCGATGAGGACCTCGAGCGCCTCCAGCGCCTCGGCGGCCGCACCCGACGTGTCCGACTGCCAGGTCGGTGAGAGCGGGTTGACGCCGAGCACCTCGGTCATCGCGGCGACCGCCGCACCGGCGGTGAACGCGGCCTCGTCGTCGCCCTCGTCGAGGGCCGTGTTGCCGGTCCGCACCGTGTCGTGGACGACGGCCAGCGCACCGGAGACGTTGAGGTCGTCATCCATGGCCGCACGGAACTCGGCGGCCAGCAGTGCGCCGGCGCCCGCCAGGGACCGGACCCGGTCCACCCGCTCAAGGAAGCCGGCGATCCGGTCGACCGTCGCGGAGGCCTCGAGCAGCGACCCCTCGTGGTACTCGATCATCGACCGGTAGTGCGCCGACGTCAGGTAGTAGCGGACCGCAAGCGGGCTCGCGAGCCGGACGACGTTCTGGATCTCGAGGGCGTTGCCGAGCGACTTGCCCATCTTCTGTCCCTTGACCGTGACCCACGCGTTGTGCAGCCAGTAGCGGGCGAAGCCGAGGCCGGCGGCCCTGGACTGGGCCTGCTCGTTCTCATGGTGAGGGAACCGCAGGTCGATGCCGCCGCCGTGGATGTCGAAGGTGTCCCCGAGGTACTTGCGGGCCATCGCGGAGCACTCGAGGTGCCAGCCGGGCCGGCCCCGACCGTACGGCGTCGGCCACGAGGCACTGACCGGCTCCTCCGGCTTGCGCCCCTTCCACAGGGCGAAGTCACGCGGGTCCTTCTTACCCCGCGGGTCGACGTCCTCAGCGCCCTCCATGTCCCCAGGTGACTGGTGGCTCAGCGAGCCGTAGTCCTTCCACGACAGGACGTCGAAGTAGACGTCACCGCTCGCGTCCGGTGCGGCATACGCGTGGTCCCGCTCGACGAGCGTGTCCATCAGCTCGACCATCTCGGGGATGTGCCCGGTGGCCCGCGGCTCGTAGGTCGCCGCTCTGACGCCGAGCAGGTCGAGCGCCTCGGACGTCACCCGCTCGTTGGCATAGGACAAAGCGAACCACTCGACGCCCTTCTCGAGGGACTTCCGGAGGATCTTGTCGTCGATGTCGGTGACGTTACGGACGAGGGTGACGTCGTAGCCGTGGCCGCTCTCCAGCCAGCGGCGCAGGACGTCGAACGCTACGGCGAACCGGACGTGCCCGATGTGAGGGGCACCCTGGGTCGTCAGCCCGCAGATGTACATCCCGACCTTGCCCTCCTCCAGGGGGACGAAGTCCCGCAGCTCGCGCGCGGCGGTGTCGTACAGGCGCAGGGTCACCGACCTGAGTTTACCGGCGCCGGTGCGGCGGCCGAGCCAGCACGGTGCCGTTCACGGGGCTGGGTTGACGCCCACGCACAAAGGGGCCGAAACACGTGACCCAAGTCGAGTGGGTTGACGCCCCGTACAGGGAGCGTCATGGCACTCGACCCCGAGTCAAGCGCGAGCGGAGGTATGCCGGGTGGTCGCCTACGCTGTCCGCCATGGCGAAGCAGGGGGACCACGGCTACGACCGGCTCAACCCCGAGAAGGTCAACGAGACGCTGGCCCAGCTCCATGGGCGGATCGCGGAGAGCTTTCCCGGTCGTCACCTCGCCGACGTCGCCGTCGAGGTGTCCGCCGTCGTCGACAAGATCCAGCGCCAGTCGTCGGACGACCTGCCGGTCCAGCGACTCGTCCGCTGGGGTTCCCGCATCGCCATCGCGCTGCTCGTAGCCCTGATTGTCGTGGCCATCGGGTCGGCGATCCGCACCGGCCGGAACCAGGTCGAGAGCGTCAAGGCGTTCGAGTGGCTCCAGTACGTCGAGAGCGGCGTCAACGACGTCGTCTTCGCCGCCCTGGCGATCTACTTCCTCATCTCGGTGCCCAACCGCATCCGGCGCCGCCGGGTCCTCGAGACCCTGCACCGGCTGCGGTCGCTGGCCCACATCGTCGACATGCACCAGATGAGCAAGGACCCGGAAGAGCTGCTCCCGCGGCACGAAGGGGGCCGGACCGCCACCGGGGTGATGAACCGGGCCGACTTCGGCCGCTACCTGGACTACTGCAGCGAACTGCTCACCATGACGTCGAAGGCGGCTGCCCTCTGCGCCGAGGAGTCGACCGACCCGATCGTGCTCGTCACGGTGAGCGAGATCGAGAACCTCACAACGGGCATGTCCCGCAAGATCTGGCAGAAGATCAGCTTGTTGCACACCGCAGGGCGCACCAGCCAGACGACGACCGGCGCCGGCATGCCCCTGACGTGAGGCCCTCCAACACGACTGGTGTCAAAGAATTGCTCATTTCGGACACGAGACCGCAATTCTTTGTCACCGGTCTTTCGGCGGAGCCGGTCATGGCGGAGCCGGCCAGCAGCCGCCGTATCAACCACCCCCAACCACCCCCGTATCAACCGCTCTGGCATCAGCTCCCCCGGTCGACCCACTCCCTCAGGTGTGGTTTCTCCGCGCCGATGGTCGTCGAGTCGCCGTGGCCGGGGTGGACGACGGTCTGCTCGGGCAGGGTGAGCAGCCGGGCGCGGATCGAGTCGATGATCGCCCCGAAGTCGCTGAACGAACGGCCGGTCGCCCCGGGTCCGCCCGCGAACAGGGTGTCGCCCGTGAAGACGAGGCCGAGGGCCGGCGCATGGAAGCAGCAGGATCCCGGTGAGTGACCGGGGGTGTGCAGGACCTCGACGTCGACGTCGCCCACCGTGATGACCTGCCCGTCGACGAGGTCACTGCCGGGCGCGTCAGCCTGCGCCCGGTCCCAGAGCACCCGGTCGTCCGGGTGGAGGTATGCCGTGGCGCCCGTGTGCCGGGTGACCTCACCGACCGCCGTGACATGGTCGTCGTGCCCGTGGGTGCACAGGACCGCGAGAAGGTGCCGGTCGCCGACGAGCCCGAGGACCGGGACGGCGTCGTGCGGGGCGTCGATGACGATGCACTCCGTGTCGTCGCCGAGCACCCAGATGTTGTTCTCGACGTCCCACGTGCCGCCGTCGAGGGAGAACGTCCCCGAGGTCACCGCGTGCTCGATGCGTACTCCGCCGGGAGAACGCGACCCGGGCTGCCCGCCCGTCACAGTTCCACGACCGAGCGCAGGACGCCGCCCTCGCGCATCCTGCCGAACGCCTGCTCGACGTCGCCCAGGCCGATCCGCTCGGTGACGAACGCGCCGAGGTCGAAGCGGCCCTGCAGGTAGAGGTCGACGAGCACCGGGAAGTCGCGCGACGGGAGGCAGTCGCCGTACCAGCTCGACTTCAGCGCACCACCCCGACCGAAGATCTCGATCATCGGCAGGGTGATCTGCTGCTCCGGCGTCGGGACGCCGACGAGGACGAGCGTGCCCGCCAGGTCCCTGGCGTAGAAAGCCTGTTCGTAGGTCTCAGGGCGGCCGACCGCCTCGATGACGACGTCCGCCCCGAACCCGTCGGTCAGCTCCTTGATGCGGGCGACCGCGTCTTCGGTCGAGGAGTTCACCGTGTGCGTGGCGCCGAGCTTGCGGGCCCACTCGAGCTTCCGGTCGTCGACGTCCACACCGATGATCGTCGTCGCCCCCACGACCCGTGACCCCGCGATCGCTGCCGACCCGACGCCGCCGCAGCCGATGACCGCAACGCTGTCGCCGCGCCCGACGTTGCCCGTGTTGACGGCCGCGCCGAAGCCCGCCATGACGCCGCAGCCGAGCAGCCCCACCGCTGCAGCCTCGGCCCCGGGATCGACCTTGGTGCACTGGCCCGCTGCGACGAGCGTCTTCTCGGCGAAGGCTCCGATCCCCAGCGCGGGGCTGAGCTCGGTGCCGTCGGTGAGCGTCATCTTCTGCCGCGCGTTCGCGGTGTCGAAGCAGTACCACGGCTTGCCCCTGGCACACGCCCGACACTGACCGCAGACCGCCCGCCAGTTGAGGATGACGAAGTCACCCGGCGCGACTGCCGTCACGTCATCACCGACGGCCTCGACGGTGCCGGCGGCCTCGTGCCCCAGCAGGAACGGGAACTCGTCGTTGATCCCACCCTCGCGGTAGTGCAGGTCGGTGTGGCACACCCCGCAGGCGCGGATCTGCACCACGACCTCGCCCGGTCCCGGATCCGGCACGACGACGTCGACGAGCTCCACGTCGGCGCCCTTGCTCCGGGCGATGACGCCCCGGACGGTCTGTGGCATGTCGACTCCCTGCAGTGGTGGTGGTCTCGTGGTCAAGCACATCACATCCCCGCTGTCCCCCGGAGGCGGACTCGTCGCTACCCTCGCGCCATGCGCAGCCGCCCGATCCTCGTCGTCCAGCACCAGGCGACCTGCCCGTCGGGCTGGCTCGGCGAGTCGATGACGGAGGCGGGCGCAACACTCGACGTGCGTTCCCCGTATGCCGGGCAGCAGCTTCCCGAGGACCTCACCGGCCACGGCGCCCTGGTGGTCCTCGGCGGCTCCATGGGTGCCAACGACGACGCGTCGGTCCCGTGGCTGGCTCCCACCAAGGCGCTCGTTCGCGAGGCGGCGACCAACGGCATACCGATGCTGGGGATCTGCCTGGGCCACCAGCTGGCCGCCGTCGCCCTGGGTGGCGTCGTCGAGGTCAACCCCGCCGGGCCGCAGACCGGGGTGCTCGACCTGGGATGGCTCCCCGATGCCGCCGGCGACACGCTGCTCGCAGGGTGCGCGTCACGTGCGGTGCAGTGGAACGGCGACATCGTCACCGAGCTGCCCTCCGGGAGCACCGTCCTGGCCCGAGCGGCGACCGGCGAGCTGCAGGCAGCGAGACTGGCGCCCACGGTGTGGGGCGTCCAGTGGCACCCGGAGGCCGGCGCGGACCTCGTCCGGAGGTGGGCCGACGAGGACCGGGCGGCTGCACCGGCCCGGGCGAGCGAGATCGACGAGCGGGTGTGGGACGTCGAGCGGGCCGGCCGGCAGCTGTGGCAGGACTGGCATCCGCTCGGGGCGCGCTTCGCGGCGCTGCGTCACCGCGGGACCTGATCGGCAGCCAGCCCGGGAAAGGTGGTCAGGAGATCGGGAGAACGAGGGCCGTGGCGATGGCCGCGACCCCTTCTCCCCGGCCGGTCAGGCCCAGGCCGTCGGTCGTCGTCCCGCTGACCGACACCGGAGCTCCGACGGCCCCGGACAGGGCCGCCTGCGCCTCGTCGCGCCGGCCGGCGATCTTCGGCCCGTTGCCGATGACCTGCACGGCGACGTTGCCGATCTCGAAGCCGGCCGTCCGCACGAGGCGGGCCGCCTCGGCGAGCAGGTGCGCTCCGGATGCTCCGGCCAGGTCGGGTCGGTCGGTGCCGAAGTGCGCGCCGAGGTCGCCGATCCCCGCTGCGGAGAAGAGCGCATCGCAGGCCGCGTGCGCGGCGACGTCCGCGTCCGAGTGCCCGTCCAGCCCACGCTGGCCCGGCCAGTGCAGGCCGGCGACCCAGAGGGCCCGGTCCGACCCGTCACCGGCGAACGGGTGGACGTCCACCCCGATGCCGACGCGCGGCAGCGGATGGCCTCCGGATGGGTCAGTCACGTCGGCCTCCTTCGGTGATCCAGGGCGCCGCGCCGACAATGAGCGCCACGGCGTCGTCGGGAGTGAGCGCGGCCGTGTCGACGGACAGGTCAGCCGACCACGCGGCATACTCCCGCCCAGTGATCTCCGTCCAGGTGGGCTGTCCGAGCCCGACGATGTCGCCGGAACGGCTCGTGGCGCGTTCGCGGTGCAGGCCGGGGTCGCCGCAGACCACCTCCACCTCGAGAAGAGGAAGACCACGGGAGAGTGCCACCGCTCGCCAGGCGGCGCGAGTCTCCGCGACGGGGTTGACCGTGTCGGCGACGACGAGGTGCTCCAGCTCGAGCTGGTCGGCGGCCACGGCATACGCGACGGCATAGCCCGCAACGCCGACCGGGTGTCCGGTCAGCCCACCATCGACGATCGCCTGCTCGATGGTGTCGACGCGGATGTGCGCGGCACCGGTCCACCGGGCCAGCGCCCGAGAGATCGTCGTCTTGCCCGAAGCGGGCAGCCCACCGAGAACGACAAGACCGGCCGCCACCTCAGGCGTCCTGTCCGTCCCAGAAGATCGGGCCACGGTGGAGCTTGTGTGGAGCGGCCTGGGCGACCGGCTTGACGACGAGACGGTCGACGTTGACGTGCTGAGGAAGCCTGATACAGAAGGCAATGCACTCGGCCACGTCCTCCGCGTCGAGGGGACGGTCGACCTCTGCGTAAACGGAGTCGGCCCTGGCCCGGTCGCCGTGGAACCGAGTCAGGGAGAACCCCTCCGTGTGGACCATGCCGGGGGCGACCTCGATGACGCGGACCTGCTCACCGTTGAGCTCGAGCCGCAGCGTCTCGGTCAGGGCCCGCTCCGCGTGCTTGGCCGCCGTGTAGCCGGCTCCGCCCTCGTAGGTCACCAGGGCGGCGACGGACGTGACGTTGACGATGGTGGCTCGGGCCGATCGACGCAGGGCAGGGAGCAGTGCCTGAGTGACGTGCAGCGTGCCGAGCACGTTGGACTCGTACATCGAGCTCCAGTCGTCGGCGCGCGCGAGCTCGACGGGGTCCGTGCCGATCGCGCCGCCGGCATTGTTGACCAGGACATCGCACTCCGGGATCCGGGTGACCGCCGACGCGACACTGTCGGTTTTGGTGACGTCCATGACGACGGTGCGGCACTTCTGTCCGAGCGCGCTGGCCACCGCCTCGAGGCGCTCGAGGCGTCGGCCCGTGACGACGACATCGAAGCCGTCCTCGACGAGCCTCGATGCGGTGGCCGCGCCGATCCCTGAGCCTCCTCCGGTGACGACTGCGACTGGGCTCACGTGCGGTTCCTCTCCAGGAGCAGCTCGGCGAGGACGAGGTCCTCTGGGGTGGTGATCTTCAGAGCACGCCGGTCACCATCGATGACGTGGACACCGATGCCCATCCTCTCGACCAGGGCCGCGTCGTCGGTGACCGGGTGGCCGGCCGCGGACTCGTGCGCCCGCACGAGCAGCTCGCGCGTGAAGCCCTGCGGGGTCTGGATCGCCCGGAGGGCCGAGCGCTCGGGCGTCGCGACGACGAGACCTGTGGCATCGACCTGCTTGATGGTGTCGACGACGGGGAGCCCCGGGACGACGGCCTGGTGCCCTTGGCGCACCGCCTCGATCACCGCTGTGAAGAGCGACGCGGGAGCGAGCGCTCGGGCGACGTCGTGGACGAGGACGACCGACGGCTCGTCGGGGAGGACAGCAAGACCGGCGGCGACCGAGTCGCCCCGGTCGGTTCCGCCCGGCGCGACGACCACGACGACCCTGGCAGGGACTCGCGCGTCGAACGCCGCCGCTGCGGCCGCAGCCAGATGGGATGCCGGCGCGACGATGACGACGGAGGAGACGTCGGGGCACTCGGCCACCGTGACGAGAGCCCGGGTCAGCAGGGACTGGCCAGCAAGGAGAAAGAACGCCTTGGGGACCGTGGCCCCGAGCCGGGTCCCCGCCCCTGCCGCGACGAGCACGACTGCGGCGGGACCGACCGGACCGACGGGACCCACAGGGGTCAGGACGCGAGGACCTCGTCGAGGATGGCCTCGGCCTTGTCCTCGTTCGTCTTCTCGGCGAGCGCCAGCTCCGAGACGAGGATCTGACGTGCCTTGGCGAGCATTCGCTTCTCGCCGGCGGACAACCCGCGGTCCTTGTCGCGGCGCCACAGGTCGCGAACGACCTCGGCCACCTTGATGACATCGCCGGAGGCGAGCTTCTCGAGGTTGGCCTTGTAACGGCGGGACCAGTTCGTCGGCTCCTCCGTGTGGGGCGCCCGCAGCACCTCGAAGACCTTCTCGAGTCCTTCCTGCCCAACGACATCCCGGACACCGACGAGGTCGCAGTTGTCTGAGGGGACCTCGATCGTCAGGTCGCCCTGGGCGACCTTGAGCTTGAGGTAGAGCTTGTCCTCACCCTTGATCGTTCGGGTGTTGATTTCCTCGATCAGTGCCGCCCCGTGGTGGGGGTACACGACCGTTTCGCCGACCTTGAAGACCATCTGCTGTTTTCCCCTTTCGAGACCCCGAGAATACCACGGCGCGCCCCGGGACCGCGAGTCTCCACCGGCCGTTGTTGCAGGTCAGAGCCTCGACAGCGGTGCTGCACCGGACGTTCCGGGCCTTGACAACAGACCGGTTGGCATGCAACGCGCGGGGTAGGGCTTGACACGCCACCTCACCGGCAGCCGTCTGCCGGTGAGGGTTGCCGGGGACGGCGTCCGGACA
>JAABUY010002667.1_pt1 | contig 20806 bp, 19 predicted proteins | sample 5560271 | NCBI WGS metagenome assembly JAABUY01 (sample SAMN10711886, study PRJNA513374) | rock metagenome | isolation source: Antarctica rocks | place: Antarctica: Victoria Land, University Valley | reverse complement strand
AGAGGGTCAGGGCTGCTGCAAAAAGCCCCACAAAGAAGCAGAAGAGCAGAGCACGACCTCAGCCCCAGTCCCCAGCTCAGGCCTCCCCCTCCAGCAGCAGCGCAGCAAAGAAGGCGAAGACCGCCGAGCCGATGAGCCCTGGAAGCGCTCCGGGCTCTTCTTCTTCACCCAGTGATGCAGTCAAGCAGCGGCGCTCAAGGCGACCATCAGTGGTGAGATCTCTTGTTTAGGGTTGATGTGAGATTTCTCATTTAGGGTTTATATGGTGACTTGATCATTCACGTCATGCCAACGCGTGGCCGGCATGGTCTACCACCTATGCACCACTCAATCCTAAACATAGACTTGCTTCATTCACAACATGCTTACCACCTCCTATCAAGCAGTACCACACAGGGAAGCGCAGCATACCTCACCCTCACGCTTCTCTTGAGGGCGTGTGCAGGCTGTATCTCAAGATGCATGTCTACACTGGTGCTTTGCTGTGTGTGTGGCTGTGTGTGTGTGTGTGTGTGTCTGTGTGTGTGTCTGTGTGTGTGTGTGTGTGTGTACACACAATGCCTTGTGCAGATGCATTGATGGTGAAGGCGTGCGTCTGTGCTTCCACAAGCGCAACGTGTGAAGGCTTTGACACGAATTCATAACACTCAGATGTGGTCAGAACAAAGAGTGCAAATCTCTGCTTACCAAGAAAAAGGGCCCTCACTCATGTGGTGCCTGCAGCATAAGATCTGAGCATTTCACAAGTGGATGTTACTTCCTGTGCAGGTAACTGCATGTACCTGTAAGCAAACAGCGGTTAGTAAAGCACACTTGCATGAGCAGTCGTGCATGCTTGCAGGTTGCAAGACTAGCTGAAGAGGAAGCTGAGCAAGCAGCTGCTATTGCAGCAGCAGCAGCAGCTTCTCCCCCAAAGCAGGTGTGCTTTGATGCTGGCCTCCCAACTCTTAACACAGCTTCATTGACTTGCCAGCCTCTTAGTCATAACCATATACACATGCTGTGCTCACATGTTCAGTAAATTCAGCTCGATCTTGTATCGCTTTCTCCTGACTGAACCTGCCCATCAGAATGCACAGCAGCAGTCTTGAACAGAGGAATGACGTTGCTCCCAAAGGCCCCCGAAGGCCCCAAAAGGCCTTCTTACCAGGATCATGAACCCACATAACACAGAGAATCCCCAGGCGAACAGATGTGTCCCTACTGACAGGGAATGCTTTAGACATTATTAGTGTGATTGTAGAAGGGCCTTTTGTTATCCTGCTGTACGCATGGGCATGCACTCAACCCTAAACCGCTCTGAGGCTGAATCCCTAAAACCCTAAATCTAGTCATGCAACATGCAGCACCAGCTGCAATGTGAGCGTGACTTCATATGCAGAACAAGGGCAGTGGGGAGGGCAGAAGGGCCAAGGCAGGGTCAAAGGCCCAGGGCTTTTCAGCCATTGCCAGATCGGGCCACACCAACAGAGGCCGTGTGAAGCAGAAGAGTCACAAGGCTGCCAAGATCTTGGAAGTGGGCTCTGTCAGGTCGGATGCACTCTTCTTCTGCCATGCCATGTCTGTGCATCTGTGTGAAGCAGGAGAGTCAGCACCCTGCTGATGTTTTCTGTCAGGTGCGGAATGCTCTTCTTCTTTCACTGTTGCTCGCATGCCTCTATGCTCCTGCTGACTGATGCCCTTCTTTTTCCTCAAGCACTGCTTGCATGCCTCCATGCTTCTGCTGACTTATCCTCTTCTTCACCAAACACTGCTTGCATGCTCGCTCAAATGACGTCCAAGCTCACAAAAGCGATTTTTGCTTCAAAACGCAGAAGAACAGTCTGGAGGTGTCACCGTTTGACTTTAAACCCTAAGTCCAAACCTTCAACCCAACAAAAGCGCAATGAAAGCATGTACACCTCAACTTAGGTCAAGCTCTTGCCAGCTGGCTCTGTTGGCTTCGCCCTTGTTCAGCTTCTTCTTCATGTGTCACGCTTAGCTGTGCATGCTCCCAGTCTTGCTCTTCGCATAGCCTGATTTAGACTGTCTTGATTGACTCTATCTGGATAATCAGAACTCATCTGGATGCTGACCTGGCAACCTGACAGCTGCAGCATGTCCTTGTCATTGCACACATTACACCATGATGGTAGATTGCATCACACCATCAGCATCATGATTGATACCATGTGCATCATACTGTACTTGACCCTACTATAACACACCTTGATAGCTTCTGAGCTAATCTTGAGTGCCCCCAACAGACTTGGTTGTGGTCAAAAGCTGGATGTCAAGCTGGCCGTCTTGACAACACAGAGAGTGTCCAGTCATCAACTCAGATATCCTCAGCTGTGTTTGGTGTCAGTCTTCAAGCTGCCGCTGATCTGGCCACAGCACCTGTCTGGTGATGCTCTACAAGAGCCTGGGTAGATCTTTCCCAACCCAGATGAGATCAGTCAGCTGATCTGACATATTGTGTGGTGTGCAGGGCAGAGAAGGGGTGGTACAATAGTGGGTACATCTTCCCAGAGGGCTTCAAATCTCAGCTGCCCTTTAGGTTTGCCTTTCATCCTGCCCTTCATTGTGCCTTTCATGCTGTAAGTATGCGCTGCAGGTCTGCTATCTGCTCTGCCCTTTGGCTTGCCCATTGTTTGTCATTTTTGCCCTTCATGTACCTGGTCTGCCTATCAGATAAGTTGTGTTTGCCCTTCAAACATCTTTACTTTCTGCCCTCCATGTTGCCATCTGTCTGGCAGAATTGCCCTTTGTAGACCTGGCTAGCGCAATGTGTATAGTATGCTTGCTGTACGGCTTTAGCACTTTTGTGGCCTGCATGCTTCACGCGCATGCTGCATGCCCTGAAGAGTCAAGGTCAAAAGGCATATGATCTGCCTTTTGACCTTGAAAGCCCCTTTGCTTCACAAGGCAACTTTACAGGGAATCTGCCTTTTGACCTTGGAAGCCCCTTTGATTCACAAGGCAACTTCATGGAGAATCTGCAAGGTGCCTGGTCCTGATATGAGCCTTTGACTGCTACAAAACTTCTGTTCGGCACCTGCATGAATGCACCATCATTGGCAAGGGGGCTGCCTTCAGGAATGCGCCCTGCCCTCCTTGCCGCCTTCCTCTGCAGCCCAAAACCCCCACCCCAGCCCTGACAGGGGCCTGTGACTGGTACAGGTCTTCTGTGGAATTGGACCAGCTGTGCCTGCATGAGTGCACCATCATTGGCAAGGGGGGTGCCCACTGGCCCCACCCCACCTACAAGGTGGTAGCCATGGACAGAGCTGATGAACCCCTCTTGGCCAAATCCTGCACTGGCTGCTGGACACAGGTGATCAGCCTATTCTCTCTGATGCGCTTTCAACATAGGGCTGCTAAGTGCCCATACCTGATGCACCTGCAATGCCTTGCTGCACAGAAACACAGGCAGAGTCACTCTTGGCCTAGTTTTGTTCTGGCTGCTGGACACAAGACCCTGGCCTCACACACTCTCATCTGCATGGTGTCATCATGATTGTGCATCGCAGCACATGCTACATGACTTCTGCCTTGGCAAATTCAACCCAGCGTGCTTTGTTTTGTAGTCATATGGCTTATTCAGCTAGGGTCGTGAGTCTGACCTGACAGGTTGGTACCATTGCAGGTGCTGAAGCGCATCAACTCAGAGATAGAGGCCCGACGCAAGGCGGGGGAGAACCTGCCCCCGCCCCCCAAGACCGCCATCGCCGGCCCTGAGTACTTCGGCCTCAACCAACCTGAGGTACACGGCCAACCACTCTCTCTTGTGCCATCCATCCCCCAATTGCAGTGAGTTTTGCCACCCCGCACTGAAGCCCACTCCTAGCTACTGCAGGTGGACATCCTGTAACAATTACAAGTGTTCCCCACGACCAATGGATTCTGATCGCAGACTTGTGTCTGTGCAGTTGACTGAAGCCATTGAGGCGCTGGACCCGCAGCATGAGTGCAGTGAGTATTGGGATGGCAAGGCAGACAGGGAGGCAGCTGCAGCAGGGCTGGCCCCAGCTGACAGGGGGCCCAGACCCCCTCGCCCTTCAGCTGGGGGTGCCCCCCGCCCCAAACGAAGCAGAAGAGCCAGGTATGCCCTGTAGTCAAATGGGCTAGCTAACCTCCAAGACTGTAACACCCGTGCTTGACTGGCTGACTGACTGGCATGATGAGTCATCCTGTTGGCATCAGAACCATTGTGACAGCTGTATTGCAGGAGCTGTTGCTCTGTGCAATGGCAGCAAGGTACACCCGGCTGGCTGCGTTCTCTTACCATAGTATGCATCAGTTTAAATACTTTGCAGGCAGTGCAAATTTGATGAGCTTTTCTTGGATTCGTATCATTGGAGAGACTAGTTTTGTAGGCAGTCAGAGCAAGCACACTGCAACTCAGCATGCAGCAGCAGTGCTGCTTGACACATCCTTGATTGTGATGTGGCAGCTCATACTCTCTGCCTGTAGCACCTGCAATATTACAAGAACACATTACAGACACAGCCACGTGTGATGATGCATGCTCTGCCAGCCCTCAGGTCTGCACTGATAAGGATGATGATAATGTTTGCGCTTTCTGGCTCATGATAAATCATGTTGTATGTGAAGGGCAAGTCTTGTCTCTGGAGACAGCAGTCTGTTCTGAGCATCCCTATAAGGGCTGATGATACATTTGGTACCCTCAGGTCTGCACTCACATGCCACATCCTTCTGCAGGGAGGGCTCTGATGAAGAAGCTGAGCCTGGTCGCGAAGATGAGGAAGATGATGAGTCAGCCAACATGACCAACCGGTGAGTCATGCATTGCCAACCCCTCAGTTAGTCAAAGTCGCTGAGGCAGCTGCATGGTCACTGAATGGCGACGTGCCCGGCACACTCTTTGCTTTTAGGCTTCAAGCTCTAAATCCTAAATCCTAACCCTCTACAACAGGGCAAATGGAGTGTCAGCAACTCTCGCACATAGAAGCACAGAAGATAGAGTTCACTCTGAGTCGGTCACAGCCTGAATGACAAGACGTGCTCAACTTTCCATCAGTCAAAGCCTGCGTGTTGACTCAAGTCCAACGCATGTGGTCTGTTGTATGTTGTACAGGTAAACACATGAAGCAGGGTGGGACAAGGGAAACCCTACTGCAATTTGGACAAACCCTAAATCCTGGTCTGTGGTTTGTACAGGTGGTCAGCAGTGAGTCGCACGGAGAGGTACAGGAAGCGGTGTGGGGATGAGGGAAACCCTACTGTGGACGAGACAAATCCCCTGCCCAAATTGATAGACCCCATCACCCTAGAGCCTGTAGTCACTCCGGCTATTTCGCCATTTGGGCATGTCATGGGGCTTGCCACCTGGAAGGTAGGGTTTCACAACTTGAGCAGGAAATTGTTTTCCAGCTCATATCATGGTATGGGGTTTGCCACCTAAACAGTACGGTATGCACATGTGCAAACAAATTGGCTTGCACCCTAGTTCACAGTATGCTGTGGGCCTTCACCTGGAAGGTAGGGGTTGCAATTTTGTGCAAGAGGCCTGCAGCCAGTGCAACAATAACAGTCAGTCCAACCCTGGCAGCCACAGCAGTCATGTTAGGGTTTTGGCAAGCATTCCCAATCCACAACTGGCTGCATGCAGCGCCTGTCTTGTCTTGGGGCTTGTGACTTCCCCAAATTGGGACTGTAATTAGGCAAGATAGTTGTGCGTTTTGTACAACATGATTGAGGGGTACTGCTTAGGTGCAATGTCTTTTTGGTCAAATGGGAGAAACTCGTTGGCAGTTTGGGTTACAGGACCATGCAAGCATGCTCATGTCGATACTCAACAAACTATGTTAACAGAGAGATTGCATCTCAGATGAAGGTTCTCGAGGATGCACTGATCTACAGAGCCTGGGGAAAAGCCTGAATACTTGTGATATTGCATCACATACAGTATGTAGTCATGCAAGGTTGTGTTAGTCTGCAGGATGATGCATTGAGAGGCTATGTTCACAGTCATGATGAGTATGCCCAACACATATAGTGAGTCAGGGCGCCGCTTCTGCTAATGGTGGGTTTTGCATGCAGGCGGTGCTGGCAGAGCAGGGCAAGTGCCCCTTCACCAAGAACGACTTGAGCTGGGAGCAGTGCACCACTCTGACCCTTAGCAACATTGACAGATACCGGGACCGCATTAAGTCCTTATAAGCAGTTGAGATGTAGAAATGCAGTCTGAGGTTCACGCCCTTGCACAGGCAGCCACGTCAGACTGGCAATACCTGACCCCTCCAGAAGGAATGAATGAATCATGTCTGCAGCATGAGTGTGTTACACCATGCATGCCTGATCGATGCAAAGAATAGCTGGGTCCTGCTGTACAAGTTTTGTGTCACAAGGAATGCATGATGTGAGATGGAGTTGACTTTGTGGGCCCACTCCTGGCTGCCACTCAACAAACATTTATGTTGACAATATTGAAAAGTTTGGCAGTCAACTCACTATCACATGGCAACCCTGGTCACAACGTAGGCCCAATGACCCAGGAGTCTTTGCAAAAAGAGAAAAAGACCTCAGAATCCTAATGTCAGCATCAGCAATGCCGGTGAGTTTTGCTGGAAGCTTTGTCTCGACAGCTGCTGTAAAATGTGACACTTGCTTTACAACTGCACACTCATCAAAATCAGACGCTGACTCACAACTATCGCAACAGACTGACTGCAAGCAGCAGCTGATAGCTAGTTGGCCACCAGTATTGTCTGTTGTAAGTTGAATTTTGACCACAAATCACATGATCTCGCAGTGCTCACCTGTTGTATCAAGATTGATGTCCATCCAGCACCTGATAATCATCATACAGACAGATTTTTCAAGCAAAGGACAGCTAAACAGGGTATGCATGCTGGTGGTGCAAGCAAGCCTGGCATTTCAACAACCACTGTGCTGCCCAGAGCAGGCCTTCTTCACGAACATAATAGCACACAGCAGGTCAGTATGAGTCAATTCACAAACCGAGTGTGCAACAAGACTGTGTCCCTTAATACAAGACTGTGGCCCTTGCATACGAAGCAGGTAAACCAGGCTGTAGGCGCAATATATCTAGCATGTGCCTGATTTACAGTTTGTAAGGCAGGCTGTGCATGTGAGACTATGGGCATTGAATCCACAGATGATGTGATTCAAGATGTCATATACTTAGTGAGTTATCACAACATGATCATGAAGGTTGAGAAGGATTACACAGAAACCTGATAGCACAACTAAGATTGCTTTGCACAACCTGCAAAGCTGATGCACGCATGTCATGCTGATTCAGCAAATAGCTCAATGGAACACATTAGTTACATGTTTCCATGAGCAAAGACATGTTCAAGCTTACATACTGCATCAAGCCTAGATACTCCATTCAAATACTTACTACATACTAAAAACCAGCCTGGATGACCCTGTTATAAGTATGCAGTATATTCAAGGCATTCAATCCCAAGCACAATACTTGCTGGGAAGTATCCTGCAGGTGCAATCAAAGCAACCCTAGACACTCAAAAGCATGAGAATCAAATGGAATTAAATGAAAGAAAGTCATGCAATGATTTAAATACATAATTTAATAATAGTCTCACAGTGTTGGAACGTCAAATTCTAACCCAGCAACTCGGGTACTCCCTCACTTGCAGTGGCATTGAGGACGGTGGGGTCATTTGTGAGTGCAAAAGGGAGCTCTGCCTCTTCATCTCCTGCACATAACATGGCATACCATCAGAAGACATGACACAGCTCAGCATGGTACCACATCATCACACTCATTGTTCACAACAAAGTCACTTACAGCCAAAGAATAGTACCCTCAGTCAACTCCTACTCTGACTCCGCATGTATCAACCCCAAGCCTACAGGGCTGCTCACGTGCCATAAGCCGTGTTGGATAAGTCAAGACACTTTGTCACAGTAAAGTACTCCAGTAAGCAAATGCAACTAGACCAAATGCAACTAGACCAAAGGAACATTGTGGTGGTGATATGCTCACCAGTGAAAGGGTCAATCAGGGCTGCTCCGTACACAGCTGGGACTGGCTCTGGGATGATGCTGGAGCTGTTGAAGGTGCCCTTAATAGCACCATCTGGGTATGGCATGGTGTGAATCTGCAACATGCATGAACATTACTGCAACATGTACAATCTGGTTGACAACCACAACAGCAGACACAGTAAGCCGCTGAAGCAACTGCAAAGTTGCAAAAGCATGACGTCAACATGGCTGCCAGCAGGAGTGTACAGAAGGAATTCATGCAGCATGCATATCACATGCATGTACTGTCTGATGAGATTGTGTAGGGCATAGCATGCAGCTCCACAGTCCTACAGCCTACCTGAGCATAGGCAAGTCCTGTCTGGACGTACTGGGTCAACACAGCACTGACATTAACATTTGTGTAGTCTGGCAGGATCTCCAGGTAGGGTCCAACGAAGACTGCAGGCATCAAGGCAGAGGCAGCAAGGAGGCCGGTGCTGGTGCTTCCTGGCAGACCAACAAATGGTGCCTGGTACAAGGGGATGGACACTGATCCGTTGGCTCCAACTGTTGATGAGATGTGGATGTGAGCAGCCATGACCTCTGTGATGTTGTCAGCAAACAATTGGTATGTGATGTTGTTGCTAACGGTGTTGAAGCTGATGGCCAGGAAAGCCTGCCCTACGGTAGGATCGCTGATGGGAGGAGAGTTCTGAGCGCCTAAAACAGAAAAGACCAGTGGTGAGAAGACGCGCGGGTCGTATGTGCATGTGACGGAACCGCAAGCACAAAGCGACCGCTACCCATATGTACCGAAGACCCTGGCCCTGACAAAGCAGGGCGGAACCAAGAATAGCTTCGTTGCAAGCATCACAGTCTTGTACTGTACTGTGCGAAACGGAAAGTACACGCCCATAGGTCTGGACCAGGGAGCAGGTCTGGACCAGGGTGCAAACCTGTCAGAGTGATGTTGTAAGTAGTGGACGCGCTTTGCGCACGGGCTGACGCCAACAAGCACAATGCAGCAATGATGCCGACAGCGTAGGACTTCATTATGTCGACCAGAATTCAAGCAGCAAGTCCTGCAGATCAAAACAGAAAGATCGGCATTGCTTTCCGCTGAGACTGCAGAGCGCCATATGACAGACAACGGCAAGGCATACGTATCTTGTGCGTGTCCAAACGCGTGCAAGGAAATAATTGCGAAAGAACGACAGTGCGAGAATCTTATTTCTGAGGTCGAGAAGTCCGATGCTTTGCACAAAGGCCTCGACGTCTGCATGCAAGACCACGTCGGAGGAAATCAAAATGAAGCTATTATGTCATCTGGATTTTGACTTGGTAGCTTCAACAAATTCTACATCTGCTTCCTGCGCCGGGCCACGTCTGTCAGTGAAATGTGAGCCAAGAGAGACAAGTTGCCATGTGTCAAATACACAATACGGTGCAGCAGGTAAATGGTGCTAAAATCGAGCCCACATGCGCATACATACGCGTATTTCCTGCCGCCCACTGAGCAAATTTGCTTGCGTTATTGTTGTATGCCATCAGCTTAGACACACTAGGGGCAATTGCAGTCATAACTTTGCACCGAAGCAAGCCTAGTGGCAGACGGATGCTGGACTCATATACAAGCACCGTACACTGTGCAAAGCTGGGAGCTCTAAGCAGTCAAGCAGCTGGTGCACTCTAAAGTGACGGTGTAGGACAGCATGCTCGTGACGCCAAAACAGCTGTGCCCAATGAAGGAAAGTAGCACGGGCTCTATGATGAACTTGCTCATGAGTAAGTTTGATGTTTTACATTGCGTGACTCACCCAGTGTGCCTCAGAGGGAGAGCCTCACAACCCATTGCGTACACCTGTAGCATATTGCCAAGGCCCCCTAGCCAAGGTGTCATTAAGGCCAAAGCAAAGTGTTGACTAGACTGTCAACAACCTTGCGTTGTTTGGAATGTCGACAATGCATGTGTATTGTCATTATTGTTATTACCGCTTGCAGCAGTCCACTGGATACTCGTGTTTCAATATTACAGAAGACAAGATAATGCAGTGCTATGCATGGACTGTAGGGCAGTCAGCAATTATCAGAAGCGATCACAACACTCCTGTTGTGATCAGAACTCTGCAAGGGTTTGAAAAGGACAGCGCCATTGATGGGCAACATGTCTGGTCAACAGGCCTGCCATCAAAGGCCACAGTAGACAGACGCTGATAGTTTTGCTATGAACAAATTGTCACAAGCTTATAAACTCAGCTAGCTGATGACTACTGCTGCTAGCAGAAATGCACAGTGGCCATTGAGCAGCTGAAAACACCACTCCATGGGATCGACTCAAGTTTTGCAATGATGCAGAACTATCACCAGTCTCAACAACTCATGATAATCTGGAGTACACATGACTGGGCTCAACTTGTCGGGGTTTAGGGTTCCAAGGAACCTTCTGCCCAGACATTCTTTGGCATAATCTACCCATACCGACGAAGCCTCCTGGCACCTGCTTCAGACTACCCAAGTATGCTGCATGTTTGCATACACCCCAATGCCCATCAGATATTAGCATCTCTGATGGGCAACTGACAAACAACCCTGACACAAAATCTGACATGCTCTTTTTCTCCATAGCAGTCGCAACTGTCATGATTCTTGCTTCCTTATGGCTTGCGTCAGCTAGCTGATGGTTGGAGCTTCTGCTAGCCGGTGATGGGACTGTCCGCTAGATGGTAATTGGAGCGTCCGCTAGCTGGCGGCCAGAGTGTCCAAACTACTGAAAGACAGCTGCCTCTTGCGATGACCACCAGACGCAATTGATGCTAGCCTGGGCATGCTTGATTGCCTCTGGTGACCATGCTGGCAGGAACTGTGCTGCCTGAAGGGTGGCGGGGAAAATTTCCCGCCCAAGTTTGCCGCCTGAAACGCTGTGACTGGCTCCATGCTGCTGAAGGGGCTAGGGCTGGGGATTCTCAATGACAGCTGCTCCTGGGAGGATGACAGACCAAGGGAGGGTGTCCATCTGGAATTGTGATCAGGGGTGCTTTTGTTACTAAGCACAGCATCTGATGAAGAATCTGACGCACCCTGCAAGAACAAACAGGAGCTCACAAACATGGTGTCACATCAAGGGTGCAGTGCTATGCACATCTGACGGATGCATCTGTCACAGCCTGTACAGGCACAACAGCAATGCTTAAATGAATTAAAGTGCTAACTGTAAAGTTGAGGGTTTGGGCTAGGTAACGCCTCAACCCTAACCCTAAAATACAGTGCAAATCTGGAAGTGCTCATACAGCATGACACAGACAGACTAGATTACACCATGCACTGTAGGCTGATCAAGTGAACCTGTCATACCAGAGACACTACACAGAAATTGTACGTGTGAGTTAACATTGTATGCCTGATTCAACATTTGTATGTCTCAGGTAACATTGCATGTCTCAGTTCACATTGTACTCCTGCATTGACATTGTGCCAACATGTGCATGGACCTGATGACAGATGGCGTGCAGTGAAAGCACATGTCACACAGTCTGGCACAACCAAGACCTTGAACTGTCAATTGTTTGATTGATTGATAGACGCAGAGCTAATGGTTCAGCTACAGGCCAGGTGTCTATGCAGACCAGCACACAGCAGCACCAAGCCTTGGAAACAATGCTGCAGCATGGAAGAGACAACGAACAGCTTGGCTTTCCCAACACTCCCAGTCTATCACCTCCACTGCTTTGTCCTGTTGAAGATGACTTTTGATGGGCAATGAAATGAGCTCACCTGCGAGCAGTTTATGTAGAGGAAGAGTGCCAGGGAGACAGTGACAAACAGGGCAAGGGCTGCCCATACCACATGCTGTACATGTGGCGACGCACCTGAAAAATAAGGCAGTCAGCATCTGCACCAGCAAACCCTAATTACATGTCACTGATGCATCAGCGAACCCTAATTGCATGTCACTGATGCACACAGGCAGTGACAGATGGGGCTGGGTCACAGACACATGCACAGCTACAGTCGAGCAGAAGTGTGGGCACAGGAATATGTTGACTCATTGACACGGCCACATGCACAGCTACAGATGCACAGGCTTAAGGACAGATATGTATACAGGTAGTCACATGCATAAACAAGCGCAGTCAGGGGTTGCACAGCTTTTGGGGATACAGAAATATCACTACATTTGAAGTAATGCCTGTTCCATGGTAAAAATTTCAAGGGTAGCAATGTCATGCATCTTCTCTTTAAGAAGCTATCTTGAGGGAGACAAGTACTGATGGAGATCTGTGTGCATGAGCAAATATCCATTTCCTCATGCACAAGAGCTGAGTTGCAGAAGATGCATTTGACAGCAATCTCATGCTGGCATGCACGAAACAGGTTGCATGTCGCTTGCCTGCAAACAAAAGCTTGATGCCAGCAAAATGTAGTCATGCTACTCAAGAAGATGACTCACCATGGGAAAAAGATGAGCTGGTTGATCTGTTCTGAAGAAGAACCTTTGATCCTTCAGCCAGGGCGGCTCCTAGGGTCCAGCCCTCTTTGCCAGACCCTATGCTGATTTGGGACTCTGGCAGCCCCAAGCCCTCTCTCAACAGCTGAGTGATGTATGGGACCCTGCAGCACTCACCTAGGGTTTATCCTGACCCATACCAGTGTCATGACTCTGCTATGCTTGCCATGAAAGCAGCAGCCACGCTGCCCATGACACACTACAAGCACAAAGGAGGAGGAGGAGGATAGGAGAAGGAGAAAGAGGAGGAGGTGGAGAAGAAGAGGAGGAGGAGGAGCTGGAGAAGAAGAAGAAGAGGAGGTAGAGAAGAAGAAGAGAGATATCGAAAAAAATTGAAGCGTTCACCATGTTTCAGCATGGCAGCATTATGCTGTTTCACTTGGCTTCCCCAGGGCAATTGCAGTACAGAAACTTTTCTCCAAGCAAGGCTGCTCAACCAGGGCATTTTTCTGCATATGTACACAAGCAGAGTTCACCCAAGAAAGATGGTGGGGGCCACAAAACTGCTCCCAAAATGCTTGTTCTGGCAAATTCAAGGCAGCGCCTGTTCAGCTGCTCTCTCATCGTGGAAGCTGCTATACAAGGCACAACAGAGCAAGTAACAGGGTCACGCTCTAGAGCTAGGAGATGGGCATGTGAACATGTTGACTTGGACTTTCAGCACAACTACCAGTTACGCTAAAAGGTTGTGACTAGCCAAACCGAGGGCCTGGGTTTGAATTTGAATTGTCCACAGTCCATCACAGAGCGGCAGCACAGCACAGCACACTGCAAGCAATGTTGATAGGCAAGCCCACCTGAAACAGTATCTGTCGACATGGATTTCTGCTCCTCTCTCAGCATTGACTCTGCTCCAGGGCGTGTTGCAGAACTGCTGGCCGGCCTCTTCCAAGTCCGCCAGACTTGCAGAGGAAGGCAGGTGGAAAAACTGATACACCACAAAGAAGCCTGCACATGAGACTGTGTCAGTCTGATGATTCCAACCACCAGCGCTGTAAGAACGTTGCATCTTCTTCCTCAAAATTGCTGTGGGGAAAAATGGGTGACATAACGTGTGATGTAACACACAAAAAGTTTGCAAATTTTGGAGCTAGCTTTAGACGCTAAACTCTGATCCCAAGCTCAGCCGACATGTGATATGCCACATGGCCTTGATGGCAGAACTCCAAGGGTAACAGAAGAAGAAGAAGAAGCAGAAAAAGAAGAAGAAGCAGTAGCAGAAGCAGCAGCATAAGAGTAAGAAGAAGAAGGCAAAGTAGAGCAGGCCCTCGAGGTGCAATACAGACAAGAATTATACAAAAATGACACAATAATTACACGAAGTAGGACTGTGCAAATGCAGCATGAGCATAGCCCATGTTGAGACACTCACTTGTGAATGGTAGGTGCTCACAGAAAAATGCAGACGCCACTGCCCATGTGTGCAGCAGAGGTTCTACAGCAGTATGCTAAGGCAGTACGCTACTCAAACACTGGCATTCCAGCAGGCATCACCGACACACACATATGCATATGCAACATAGTGACTGCATGATGTCTAGCATGTTGACAGACCTGTGACAGCATACATCTTCTGAGAGGGGACAGGCTGAAAGGCACCCATGGCACAGGCCCCTTCAGGTGAAGGGCAGGGCTGACTGGCATTCACCACTGCTGCTGCCAAGGCCTGGCAGGCGCCCCAGTCAGGCCTGCACAGAAGTGAGACATCATGCAGAAGGGCGTCAAAAGGGTCCCCCCCCCTTCCAAATGCTAAGCAGGATTAAGAGGACAGGCTGGATGAGTTGAGAGGCAGGGAGGATTGCTGTTCATCGTTGCCGCTGGCAAGGCCGGGCAAGCATCCCAGTCAGGCCTACACAGCAGCAAGACATCATGCAGAGGGCCATAAGAAGGCGGCCTCACAAAAGCCGATGCCCCCTCACGGGGTAGGGCCTTAGCCTTGGCAGGAATTTGAATTTATGCCGGCAACCATCGGGGTATGCCATGTGCACTAGGCCATCTTGACTAAAAAAACAAAAAAGGCAGCCTTTCCAGCAGGAAAGATGCTAGAAGGCAGTAGAAGCACAGGTCCCACCGCTTGAAGAGCAGGTCTCACTGGCATTCACCACTGCTGCTAGGCATGCCAGCTGGCTTGCACAACGATGTCCTACAAAAGGCACCGGCCTATGCCAGAAGGCATGAAAGCAGCTTGTGCCAGTCAGGTCGGGCCTGAGTGACGATGCATAGCATGGAGAAGGGAGTACAGGAAAGGCACGAAAGGCAGCTTGTGCCAACACATGGCAGGGCTGACTGGCAGCACCCAGAATGCTGAAGGGAACAGCTGAAGGCAGCTTTCTCCAGTAGAAGGCCAGGCGTGTTTGGCAATGTTGATGTAGAAGGAATTACAGCCTCCAAATGACCATGAAGCAGACCACGTACAGCAAATGCTTGGGAGCGCCTATGACTGTCCTGCACGTACCTAGCTCATCATGAACTGGAAAGCGTTTTTGTTGTTGTTTAAATTATTATTATCCTATGACTGCTCCAATGACTGGAGCAGGCAACAGGACAAAGAACAAATACCTGCCGAGAAGCTGCACTTGTGGCAGAGGGGCCACGTGGGCCCCATGTGCCACCCATGCGTACTCCTTTGAGTACCCCTCATGAAGACAAGGGTGCTCCACTGTTATCCTTCCTTGCAGCATACTGCGACTTCTGGCCCCTGCCAAGTCCAGCTCTGGTTGCAGCAACTCGCTGCTGTTGACCAACTGCCCTTCTTCATTGACCAAATGCCCCTTTCTATTGAGCAAGTGCCCTCCTTCTCGGACTATGCCAGCACTTCTGCCTTCTGATTGGCTTCCCACCCCTTGCACTCTTGCATCAGTACCTCTGCTGCCAGGGGCTGGGGACTGGGATTGCTGCTTGGGACCGAGGACTGGGGCTGCTGCTTGCGACTGAGGACTGGGATTGCTGCTTGGAATTGAGGACGGGGACTGCTGCTTGGGACTAAGGACTGGGACTGCTGCTAGTGAGTGAGGGCTGGGACTGCTGCCTGAGACTAAGTCAACCCCTTGCAATATACTGCGCCTTCTGCCCTCTGCTGGGTGCACTGCAGTGATTGCTGTGTCATCTTGTTCCAAGGGCTTGGATTGGATTGAGTCTTGCAAAAAGGTATCGGTCTCGCTGTCCAGTTGCTCGGGCTGCTGCGTTGAAAGCAGATGCGCCACTGAGCGGTCAAAGGCGTCATTGAGACCGTAACTGTGGTGTACGTACGTGTAAAGGGAGTAATCTGTTCCTAGAACTGTCACGTTGACTGCAATCAACAGAGTCACAAGTCAGGATCTGTCACATGACTGTCATATGACTGTCAGATGATGAGTGTGCCATTGACATGCAACTGTACACAACCACAAATTGGTTGCATGCCTCATGTTGTTATTGTACGCATATGCATTTTACGTATGTTACACCACTAGATACATGTATGGACAAAGACTTTGCATCAGGTGTGAACAGAGAGTAACAAAAAGCTGTCATGCCCTTCTTGTGATCAAGGTGATTGAAAGCAGCGACAGCGTGAGTAGACAGTGAGTAGACTGTGGGTAGGTAGCAACAGAGTGAGCAGCCAATGTGAGCACATTATGGCAGCCTCCCATGATGTTGCAGCAGACACGGACCATTTCTGCAGCTACATAGCACCAAGAACAAAGGTTGTGGTAAACATGAACACAGGGTTGCCTTGTAAGAAAGGTATGCAAGGTGCAGGCTTTAGGATTTGCCATTGAGCCTACCTTGTGAGTCACCAGCACCAGCATGAGTTGAGTCACCAGCACCAGTATGAGTTGAGTCACCAGGTACAAAGGACACCTCCAAGGATGAGCCCCCCAGATCCACTGCCCCCACCGTGCCCAACCCCTCACCCCTGCCTGCAGCAGATTCATCCTTTCATGAATGCTCACGTGCTGAAGTCAAGCCTGCTGTGTTTTCATCAAGACTGCTCAAGAGTGCCTATCTCACTACCACTGCTCGGATTGCACCCACAGCGCCTGATTTTATAGACCTGCATGCAGTATGATGGCTGTGTGTCACTGCTGCTTGCCTTGATCAATTGAATTTCAGATACACGTCCCCAATTGGGGCGCCCCCAATTGGGACTTGCAAGGATGCACCAGTTTCAGAGCCTGATGAAATGCCTGGATTTGTAGAGCTTATGTTTAGCATGCAAACATGCAAGGTTGTGTACGATGCACTGAGATGCATTGCAGAGCTTATGTCTAAAGTCATGGTGAGTAAAGCTGCTGGCGTGGCTGCTGCTTTGTACAGCATCATGGTCATGCAAGTCTCACAGGGCATGCAAAGCCAACTGAAACAATGCATACTGCTGGACTGGCTTCAGTACTACACTTCTGGCTTTGGACACAGGACCATTGATTGGAGCCCCAGCGCCCAGCTGACAGCCCTTCGAGTGATTACGCACACATGTTTACTAACAATGGTGTAGGGTTTAGTCTGAAACCCTGCATCCCCAATTCCAGCAAGCGTAGTCTTGTTGAGAAAGTCTCTCAACCAAAATGTGCAACCTTTACAGCCAAAGCCGTTCATCAGATGCAGACCTGTTCTGTTGTCATAGTAAGTTGTTCAGTTGCCAAGACGCCAAGATGTGTGTTCACCTTACCATCAGGGCTGGAATAGTCAGAGTCCTGATTCTGGCCAGCATTGGGGACCAGGTGGCCTGTGAGGTAGTTGAGAGCTATCCAGCCATACACTCCTTCTTCTATGCCGGAAATTACCTTTGCCCATGAGGGCTCAAACCTGCATCAGCCAGAGCGCCATCGCAGCCCCATCAGAAGTTTCTCCTTATCAGATTTATCAACAAGATGGATTCAGTATCTGGGAAAATTTCCCTTTTTAGGGCAAGATCATGGTGTGCCTGCTGCACTTGGCAAGACAGAAAGAGCGCTAGGGGAGAGTTCAGATAGTAAATGACAATGAATGTTTGAGCACGCAAAAAACCACAATCATTGACACTGACATTACACAAATTTGCTTCATGTGTTGTTGTCCAGGACTGTTCAAGCCTGCAGCACCACGTCAAAGTGCCTGTGAGGTACTTGAGGGCTGCTCAAATCCTGGTCAATGGCAAGAGCCAGCTTGGCCTAACCAGGCTCAAACCTGCAGGAGAACAGAACCGCTCATGGGGTCGTGGTGGTGTGGTGTGGTGTGGTGTGGTGTGGTGTGGTGTGGTGTGGTGTGGTGTGGTGTGGTGTGGTGTGGTGTGGTGTGGTGTGGTGTAGTGTGGTGTGGTGTGGTGTGGTGTGTCATTCACTCGTTCATTTGTTCGTCTGTCCATCCGTCCATCCATCCATCCATCCATCCATCCATCCATCCATCCATCCATCTGTCCATACATCCATCGATCTGTTCATGTGTCCATCCGTCCAGCCATATGGATGCATCCAACCATCCATTCATTCATTCACACATTCATGCAGCCACTTTATGAAAGACGTGTCTGCCCCTAGGGTCAGGTAAGTGCAGCCCTGAGTAGCGCCCTGTACGAGGTCCTGTCTTGGCAGTCATCAACCAACACATCATGTCTGTTGAGAGCCAATAAATTGAGCCACATGCACTGGGGGACTGACTGGAAGCATTTCCCAGATGGCTGTCAAGCCAGCGCTCATCATTCTATGTCTTGCTGTGCCGGTGTGCAAACAATATAATCTTGACGCGAGGCATGGGCTGCTTGGATGAGTGCTGGGATGGCCAAACTCAATGAGACTGGTTGTCCTCTTAGATGAGTTGTCCCTGACTCCTTGCTAGTCAGGACAGCATCTTGAGCTACATAAGGCTCATACTAGCCTTCAAGGCCAAACAACCCTGGTATGAGGGTTGTATCATTGATCAACTTGATAACGATCTATCACATAGACTTGCAAACCATGTAAACTGCTTCAAGGTCTGCTCTAGGGCCAGGCCATACCACCATGTAACCAACCAAGCAAGGTTGCTGAGTACAGCTCAAGAGGGTTGCAGACCTGAAAGGAGAGCCTTGCAAAGCATTTTGGATGTTCCTGAGAAGAATGCTCTGGCTCTCAGGGGTGAGGACTCTCAGGCCTGCTGTGCCAAACAGGAACAGTGGTGTATCTTCCCATTGCTTTCTGGGTACAACATCTTCAGCCCAGGCTAGCAGAGGCTGCAATGCGCTTGTCCACAGACCTGCACAGGCAGGGTCAGGTCTGTCAACATGCAATCGGCAGAAAGCATCGGCAACACCAAATGCAGAGGTTACGTGGGGCTGTGAGTATCTGGGTCGATAGGCCTGCCAAAGCAATCATTGACGTTATGTGATGATGCCAGATGGCCAGCTGCACAGCGAGGCGGCATGATGGAATTGTACTTCCACCTTGTCAAGTTGGATCCATGCATGGGAGACTCAGCCTACACGCAACATGAATGCAAGGGTCAGGCACAAGATACATTGGCAAGGATATAAGAAGGAAGATGGTGCTCAATCAGGTACAGTGGTGTGAGAAACGGTATGGTGCGTACTGCAGTATTGACAGGCGTTGACAGGTAGGGTAAAAGAGGCAGGATAGGGCTGCTAGTCCAGTCAGAGCTTGTGGCGGGAAGCAGCAAGGCAAGGTGAGAGCAGCAGCGACATACAGGTAGACGCCACCATGGCTGTCAACAATCTGGTTTTCTTTCAATTCTGAAAAGAAAGCACATCATTTATTGGCAGCCATGTTACAGGGGATTGTAAGAAAGGTGCTTAAAGATATAGAGTTGCTACAAATGGACCAGCCGGGCACTTGTGGCTGAAGGCCTGCATATGTTGAACATGAATGTGTCCATCATCCCACTGATGGTGCAGGGCGGCACAGTAGAGGGCAGGGCAGGGCAGGGCAGGGCAAGAGCAGGGCAGGATAGAAGGGAGCAGGACAAGGCAGGGCGGCACAGGGCAGGGCAGCATAGGATGACACAGGGCAGTATGAAACAGGGCAGGATGACACAGGGCAGGATGACACAGGGCAGAATGACACAGAGCAAGATAGATGAGGGCCAGATAGGGCATTGCAGTGTGACCGTCGGAGGCATGTAGATTTTACCTTCAGCATCAGCGACAAACTTGTCCAGACCTGGCTCTGTCTCCACCCTATCATATGCTCTCACATCTCCAGCAGCTTTCCTAGGGACTGCAGTATCACTCTCTGCTGTGAGTTGACCCAGTTTGGGTGTTGCTCATGTGGCCATATGGCCTGTGCAGATGCTGTGCGTGCTTTGCAAACCCTTGCAAGTGATGAAGGCGATGTAGAGAAGTGGCATGCAAGAAGCCAGTGACCAGCACAAGCGCTTGCCTTTCTGCTGTGCTGTCTGTGGCACAACAGCGCTCACAATTGGGGCTTGTCCAGGGTTTTCTTTCCACTTGTATGCTACTCTGCAATGAGTCAGCAGCAAGCTCGGCAGTTTTTTGGCGGCATCGTTCAGACTTTGCATGAGCTGTGACATACATTCTTGTCCCTGTGCTGCCACTATCGATCACTAACACGTGGTGGACGTCACTGCTGGTTCTGAAGGTGAGGAAGGCCAGGCCTGCTAGGATGACCTGTGTATGGTCGGCGTCAGACCCAAGTCGCAACGCAATCAACAACTTTTGAGCACGCGCATGATCGACGCAGGAAGGCTCCCACCAAGATGACGAGAGTGTTTGTTTTCGCCCGTGCGCTCGACAGTAAGTTAAGTGGTGTCGTAAGCCAAATTTTGGAGGTCTTGTGCATAGAAGGCTGCAGATTACATTGGCCGGAAGCAAACAGCAAAGGTGACCGAGATCTCAAGCAACTCTAATCGCGGTTCCTTTGAGCTCGTAAACTGTCGAGCTGAAGCCCTGATCAACCAACCGGCTTCAAAAGCAGACGACCTCTGCGATTTATCTGACCACTTTTGGAAAATGGAAGCCTGCTTGCGATGAGCTCTCCAAGGGGTCACAGCCGCGAAGCGTCGCTTGTGGCGCGGGCCTAATGGCTGAGCGCAAAGCGTTGAGTCTCGCAAAGGATTATATTGCAGACTCGGGCAATGCTGCTTTATATTTCACTGCCGTCAAAAGTCTGCTTACAGTAATGGAGCAGAAACCTTAGAGTGAATGCTGTGCGCAATGCAAATGGCGGTGAGGCCAGCCAGTGTTAGCAGACGAGCCTGCGCACTTGCTGCCGTGACCGTTGCCGTTGAAACGCTTGTGGCGCAAGCTGCAAGGCTTTGGCTAAAGCAGGTGAGTGAGGCAAGAAAGCTGGTGTCAGCCAACAGTCAGGTTCGAGGCTGCCCAGCAGGCAAGATTCATAGGAAGCAATACCCTGTGAAGGTCAAACC
>JAABUY010002665.1_pt1 | contig 20819 bp, 38 predicted proteins | sample 5560271 | NCBI WGS metagenome assembly JAABUY01 (sample SAMN10711886, study PRJNA513374) | rock metagenome | isolation source: Antarctica rocks | place: Antarctica: Victoria Land, University Valley | reverse complement strand
TTTTAGGGTCTTAAGCGATAAAAGGCTCCTGGCTCCCCTGCAAGGCCCTGCTGCCCGGAGAGCCTGGCCTGCGTGAGCGAGGAACAGCATGGCGCAGGCGTTCCCCATGTCCGCGGGCGGGCGGTGTACGTTCCGGGGCGACTGCGGCGCATTCAGCGGGAGGCATGCCGCACCTGCGCCGCAGCGATGCGCGCTGCAGGTGCGCGCCCGCCGCCGTTGCGGGCGCTGTCCGCGCGGGAGAGCGCTGCCTCTTGATGCCCCTGGCACTGCCCGGGGCGGCCTTATCTTTGTGCGCTCTCCCACGGCGCGCGCGCTGCGTGCGCAGTAGGTCTGCGTTGGCGGTGGTGTCTGAGCGGCAATGCAGCACTTTACTTGGGTCAGGTGGGGCCCTGGTGGTGTGGGGAAGGGAGAGTAGGAGTCAAAATGTGCTTTGTGCAGGTCGTGGCTGGGCTGAAGGACACTCGCGACCGCATCAACTCCGTGAAGAGCACGCAGAAGATCACGGACGCCATGAAGCTGGTCGCGGCGGCCAAGGTCCGGCGTGCGCAGGATGCCGTGGTGAACGGCCGCCCCTTTGCGGAGAACCTGGTGAAGGTGAGCCTCCGCTCCGATCGCTGCTGCCTTTGTTTGCTGCTCCCTCGACTCTGTGGTGCTGTCGGACGGCCCCCACTCGCTTGTGTGGCCAATGCATGCTCAGGCAGGCCCAAGCTTGCTTGCAGGTGCTCTTTGGCGTCAACCAGCGGCTGCGCATCGAGGACGTGGACTCGCCGCTGGTGTCGGTGCGGCCAGTGAAGAACGTGCTGCTGGTCGTCGTCACCGGCGACCGCGGCCTGTGCGGTGGCTACAACAACTTTGTGTTGAAAAAGGTGCGGCAGCGCCGGGTGTATGAGAGCAGGACGTGGGAAACTCAGAGGACGGCGCCACTTCAGGGGGGAGCGTGGGGACCGCGCGACTTGGGAGCGCCTGCGCTGTGAGTCGTGCGCAGGGCAAGTGGTAAAGCCAGGCCACTTCTGCCAGGGGCCACCTAAGCGTACGGAGTCCGGTATGGGGAGCGCCTAGGGGCTGGTGCTATGCGACAGGGTCAGTTACAGCGAGGGGCGGCAGCTCGCAGTCCCACGCTAGCACACTATTAAACCTGCGGCGTGTCCAGTGAGCTGCGTATACAGGACACAGAGCGGCATTTCATTGTGCGCCCGCACGCCGAGGAATGGCTTGAACTTAGGGAAAGGGCCTGCTCGCTGCGGGTGGCAGCGTGTCATGCACTGCAGTCGATCACACCGCAGCCAATCCAAGGCCCAGGCTGCCGAGCAGAGGGCGTGACACAAGCGGCCGGCGGGGCTGCTTGCTATGGCTGTGGAGCGTAGGGAGTTGGTTGAGCAGCGCGGTGGCGAAATGCGTGGCGGGTTCTGCAGGTGGAGCTGTCGAGTCGGGAGAGGTTGTACCCTTTCCGCTGCGCCGGGCGGCGCTTTTTAAAGGGGCAGGCGTGTTGAGTGACCGCCGCGCGCGTGCGGAGCGCGGAGGGCAGAGCAGGATCCGGGAGGGCGCGCTGCGCGGAGGGAGGGCGGTCCGTGCGCGGCGGACACAGGGGGGCCAGACCGGTGAGCAGCGTGCTGCGCTGGCGGGGCGGCAGGCGGAAAAGCGCAACGCCGAGCTGCAGAAGCTGGGCGTGGGCGTGACGATCGTGTGCGTGGGCAAGAAGGCCACCGCCTACTTCAAGCGCCGCCTGGACCGCTTCAAGGTCGCCGGTGCGGCCCGGCGCCCCTGGAGTGGACCACGCATGTTTACAAGCGTCGCAGTGGACATTCTATTTGGCAGTGTGCCAACCTCCTGAGCAGGGCTGGAGAGGATTTGCCGACATGCCTGGGCGGCAGCGAGGTCAGTGAGGCTACGCACTGCTGCCCTGGCTCCCAGCGCTCTCGGTTCTTGCCCGCATGCTGCAGTCACCTGTTTCATGGCGTCTCTGCGGTGGCCTCCCTCGCCGCAGCAGATGCGGGGCGCGCACCCTGACGCGGCGCGCGCGCGCGCAGCCAACTTTGAGCTGACGGCCACGCCGTCGACCAAGGAGGCGCAGGCGATCGCGGACGAGCTGTACGCCGACTTTGTGTCCCAGGTGCGGGCGCTGCGCGCGGCCCGCGCGGCAGCAGCGCCGGGCGCCAGGGGAGGTGATCGTGAGGAGCGTGCTCGGCGTGCGTAGTTAGTAGGCGCACTGGGTGACTGTTGTGTTGCGCGCACCTGTCTGGGCGCGGTGCGCGCACGGCAGCGGCGCCGGGCGCCAGGGGAGGCGCCCATGAGCGGCGCGCTCGGCCTCGCGTGGCCGGGAGGCGTGGTTGGGTCACTGTGGTGGCGTATTCAAGCTGTCTGCGCCGGGTGCCATCCTAACCCTACCCTACCCTACCCTGCACAGGAAGTGGACAAGGTGGAGCTGGTGTACACCAAGTTTGTGTCGCTCATCTCCTCCGAGCCGACCATCCAGACGCTGCTGCCGCTCACGCCGCAGGCGCGGACCGCCCCGCGCAAGGGCATGGGGGCCTGCCCCAGGCACGCGCCGGCCGGCACGGTAGGGAGTGCGCGCTGGCCGGCGCGCGGTAGCACGAAGCTTTCTGTCGTGCTGGGGGTGCACTTGATGGCATGGTGGCTGGCCCGCTCGTGCTGAAGCAGGCCAGCAAAGGTCATAGCGTTGCCTCGTCGCATGCAGCCAGAGCGATGCGCTGCTGCGCATGCATGCCGCGCGCGCGCGCGTAGCCTGTGCCGCGAGCGGGCGCGGGCCTGACGCGCCGGCGCGCGCGCGCGGCGTGCGGCAGGGCGAGATCTGCGACATTGACGGCCGCTGCGTGGACGCCGCGGAGGACGAGGTGTTCAAGCTGACCACCAAGAGTGGCAAGCTGGCTGTGGAGGTGGAGAAGGTGCGTCCGCCCTCCAACATACCCTGGCCAGGTCATGAAGGCAGGCAGGGCGGCCGTGGAGGTGGAGAAGGTGCGCGCGCGCGCGTCCGCCCTCCAACGTTCCCTGGCCAGGTCCAACGTTCTATGACCAGGTTATGAAAGAAGGCAAGGCGGCTGTAGAGGCGCGCTCGGTCACCAGTATCAGCGTTGAGGAGAGCGGCCGCTCTGGCCAGAGGCCAAGCCAATACGAGTACTTGGGCGGACGTTGGCCGAGGCGCTGTCCCGCAATCGTGTGCGTTGGCTTGGCAGGAGCAGCGCATCAGGAGGGCGTCGTGGTCGCGAGCTCGCACGGGCAGGGCAGGCCGCGCCAGCTGTCCGCTGCGGTCCTGCCTGGGCGCGCCCCAGGGCAGCGGCGCGGCGCTGGCGCTGAGAGCGGGCGCCGCGCGCGCGCAGGTGACCACCGACATGTCCGACTTTGACGCGGGCCTCATCTTTGAGCAGGACCCGGTGCAGATCATTGACGCGCTGCTGCCGCTGTACCTGAACTGCACGCTGCTGCGCTCGCTGCAGGCGCGGTCCTGGGGCGCCTGCGAAGCATGCGGATCGTGGCTGTGGCCGTGACTCCATACAGCGCTGCCGAGTGGGATGCACAGGAGCTAGAGTGATCAAATCCATGGTTGCACAGGACCATGATGACACAGGGCTCAGGCAAATTGTGTCACGGTGTAGGGGTTGCCATACTGTGCTATGTTGCCTGCGCGCACACCGGAGTGCAGATGCCCGACCGCATGCACAGCCCCAGGCGCAGAGCGGGTCGCCGCGTCGGGCGCAGGAGGCGCTGGCGTCCGAGCTGGCCGCGCGCATGAACGCGATGAACAACGCGTCCGACAACGCGCGCGACCTGCGCAAGAAGCTGACGCTCGCGTATAACCGCAAGCGCCAGGCCATGATCACCAGCCAGCTGATCGAGATCGTGTCGGGCGCCAACGCGTGACCCGCGCGCGGCGCTCTGCGGCTGTGTGGCAAAGTGTGCGTGGGCAGTGTCGGTGCTCAGTCAGGCGCTTGACAGAGCGGGTTTCTGCGGGTGGGGGGCTCCTCGCCTGTTACCGCGTGCCCGTATCCTGCAGCCGTTGCTGGAGCCGGCGCGTCTGTGCTGGGAGGGGACTGCGTCTGTACGCGAGAGCTGGTTCTGTGGCATTGCTCAGGAGGTGAGAAGACAATGCTGTTTATGCACCTGGAGAGGTCAGTGGTTCTGGATAACCTGAGCGCATGCCTATGTAACTACAGTTGCAGTACAGTTGCAGCACTGAGAGCATGCTCAAGACATGGCAACATTAGCAGCACACACGAGGATGAACACTTCATTTGGCACAGGGCACGCACTTACGCTGGCCACAGAACACATACGTTGAATCAGATACTACGAGCAGTGCACATGGCAACCGACTGGCACAACACGCTAGTTCTTCAACAAGGGCTTCAGCTCCGCGGGCAGCTTGCTGGCCTCGATGAACTCCAGCGTTGCGGCATTCATGCAATACCTGGAGCCCGAAGCAAAAAGGTTAGTGCTGCAGATCCACAGCGCCAGGTGCACTCGCAGAAAGCCACAGATGCTGGGGCGCGCCTCTTGCCAGTCGGCCGCGGCCCGTCGTTAAACACGTGCCCTGCGCAAGCAGAAGGCCGGCTCACAGTCTGCGGGTGCATGGGATGAGCTGGCTGATCGGCCTGGGAAATGGCGCACTCGGCGCCGCACTCCGCCTGAGAGAAACGTAGCCCCCTACCCTAGGCGCGTCACTGACAGCATATGCAGACGGCCATACACGCAGCTCCACCCGCCGCCGGCTAGCCGGCAGCGCGGGGCGCACCCAGGTGCGCGCCCGACCGCGCGTCCACCACCTCCACCCGCGGCATGAACGGGATGGAGTTGTCATGCACCTGCACAGGGACGGCGCGCCATAAATCAGGGACGGCAGGCCATGACGCAGGGGCACTGGCATGCACGCCTTGGCTCGCAGGATACGCATAGCATTACTCGTGAGCCTGGAGGCTCAAGTGCGAGCTGAAGCTGACATGTGCAGCTTCTGAAAGCGCAAAGCAGCTGGATGCAGACGGCAGGGAACGCCACCCACGTCAGTGCGTGCCTTGTACTTAGACTGCTTATGTGCAAGCAGCAATGTTAGGAACACAAGTGTCATAACTGAGAGATGCATGCAGCCATGTGCAGGGCGCCTCAGTCCAGACCCCAACCACATGCCGCAAGGTGCAATAACACGTCGCCCGCCATTAGCACACTGCAGAGCACAAGCTCCATGCCAATGTTGTTGGCAGGCCAGCCAGCACACCTCTATGACATGCTCGGGGTCCACCGGAGCGTAGAAACTGGGCCACCCTGTTCCTGCGCATCCACGCATACACGTCAGCTCTCACCTGCCTAGCACAAATGCCCGGTGCGCAGCTCTAGATGCGCGGCCCTTGCAGCCACCAGACGCTCGCATGCAGGTCTTCTCGTCCCACTCGCAGAGCCAGCACAAGCCTGGGCGTGTGACAACGCAGAGCGCAAGCCTCAGGAGACACAGGCGAAAACCTGTCCTGCACATCCACATACTCATACCAGGTCGTACAGAGATTCTTGAGACGTCCCTTGACAGCCATACCACCGCGATACTGGTGCGGTATAGCGACAGCGGCAGGCCAGGGTACCCTGTGGCGCACCGGAGTCGTACTTGGTGTCGGAGCTGAACAGCGGCAGGACCCCGACCGCGCCGACGTAGACGCCGCGCGCCTTGTTGTCGTGCGGGAAGCCGTTCACGGTCTTGCCCGTGAACGCCCGCTCGGTCCCCGCTGCAAAGTTGACGCTCCTGCGCCACACACACAGCACCGCCAGACAGCTCAGTGCATAGACGTGGCACACGCTTGCATAGAGCAGCCGCCACGTTGTTGAGCTGCCAGCTACGCCACAAGTGCGCTTCCAGTTCACTTTTGTCTCTTACACTATTTGCTTGACAGCCGACCTCATGGGAAGTGCATGGTACATCAGAAACTCAAACGTCCTGTGTGACACCACTCCTGAGCAGGCCCAAGGTAGTTGGCCTCTACTCGAGGCCTACTTGAGGCCTACATCAGTGCACGCTCAACTAAAAGCCATACAGGCAGCATAGGTAGATAGTGCATAAGTGCTTCAAACAAGCCACGCACGCTTCCAGGGCAAGAAACAGCGCTTTTGCCAGCCCGCTTGAGCCGGCTGGAGCGCACCGCTGGAAGCCCGTAAGGTTTGACGCCGCGGCCTCCCGCTCCTCGGCCGTGAGCGGGGTGATGTCAAAGCCCAGCTTGGACGCACGCTGCGGCGCGTCCTTGCCTGCAGCAGCCCTCTGTCATTCAACATAGAAAGGACAACGGGTCTGCTGGCCTAGGAGAAGGCTTGACAGCTGAAGGGATACAGATTTGCAACAACGAGCTGGGTAGACAACAGGAAGTGGACGCGGCGCGAATATCTGGTGAAGTCTGCTTACATGTTGAGGCCTGATCCTCAGTTCTCGCGAAATATCACTTGGGGAGCAGCACGACAAGAGAGGCCGCAAACGGGCCTGCGCACTTGGCGAGGGCGACCACGCCTCACCATGCGCACCAGCTCTACTGCTCGCCATTCCCATATCCTGCAGCCACATACAGATATCAACAGAGAGCAATACTCGTACGCAATTGCGTATACAAAAGGGAGGTATCAGCACTGCGCGCAAGCACACGCACTCTCTTGCGCACAGCGAAGTACACTAGGTAGGCAGCTCCAGCAAGCAGCAGAACGGAACGGACTCGCATTTCCTACAGCAACCGGCGCCTGAGCTTTGAGATGGCAGAGCGCCGTAAGAGGCGTTCACAGCAGACAACTTCAGCACACACACGCACCTCCTTGCGTGGGCTCCCTGCAAACCAGGACTGCAGGCCGACAACCGTCACCAGCCGACGCGAGTGGGAGCAAGTTACAGCAGTGTGCCTCACAAAAGGCGCTCGGGCGCGGGCGCAAGGGACCAACAGCAGCGCGGGGCGAGGGCTCAGCAGCTTTTGCATCAGGATCACTTGCTACCACTGCCCTTCCGTCCAAGAGCTTGCTAACCGGACACGTCCTCTGCTTTTCTGAGGAAGCACTCCATCTATTAGCTCTATTAGGGTATGTAACTTGGCTGTTGATGTAAGGGTCATGCTCAGGATGCCCGCGCCTTTCCTGCCGGGGTGCACCATGCTTGTTGCAGCACCAGGACACTCGAGCGGTGGTGCACTCTTGCGTGTTGAGTCTGCAAATGAGTCGATATGCAGTGAGTAGCATGCTGCGCAGCCCTGCATCTATGCAGGGCACAGGGCTGCGCCCCTAAACAGCGGCAGTTGACTGATACACGGATGTCGCACATTCACTGCATGAAAGCATGTTCCGCACACTGCTTACAGGCATCCCATGATGTGTTGACGCCGTCAATATGACGGCTGGCTCCCTGGTGCGCAGTGCACAACAGCGTCCTGTGCACCTGGGGACCTACAAGCAAATGAAACGGTAGCATAACACTGCTCGAACTGGCGGGCAACTGCTGGCCCAAAGAATGTTGTTCCCCCAACCCCAAAAATAGTGCATGTGTGACAAACAACGTCTGCACCTGCTCAAGTTTCAAATGCGGCAAAGCGTCCCAACGCTGGCAGACAGCACCAGGTTGTGTTGCCCCAGTGAAACAAGTCAGAAGGCAGCTGCCTGCACTGTAAGCTCACAAGGGCCCTTGAGCTAGGGGGCGCAACATGCATGCTCCAAACGCGTCTTTGCACAGGACACCACACTCTATCCAACGTTGCTAAGCATGTCCTTTAGCACTGTCTGCAAACACAGGCCGTCCTTCAAATTATACACTGCTGCATGCCATGAGCGTACTCTGCAGATGCCAGAACATGCCCGGCAAGCGGTGCATGGGCAGAATGTATGCTGCCACCGGCCCTGCAAGGGCCTCAAGAAGAAAGCCGCCTTGCCTGATGCACGCCATCACAGGCCCGGCAGCAGCCCCGCACGCGCGACGCGCTGCACGCCGGACAGGTAGGCATGCAGAGCAGCAGGCACGGCCCCCTGACGCGCAGCTCGGCTCGAGCAGGAGGCCGTCTGACATATGCCGGGCCCTGGCATGCTGGAATCTTGTGCACACAGCAGCCGGCCTTGCTGGAACTAGACAGGATGTGCATGGCGCATGGTATGTACCGACAGCAGCCCCTGTCACGGCGCCGCAGTCCCTCCCCCTACCCGTTGACCTCCTCAAGAGTACATTGTGACGCACAGCGGGGACGGTCAGATGCGGCGCGTGGAGGGCGCGCAGCCGCACTGATGCCGAGGGGGGCCTGCTGGGTACAAGCCCCCAGCTTGATTAAGTATTGCGTGAGAGCGAGCCGCATCAGGCCTGCCCAGTCAAGAGCCAGGCCAAGGCTGCGTTGCTGGCACTGCAGCATGCGCACCGGATGGCCGCTCACAACCCTGGCTAGCAGACAGGCGCGGCTTGCAGCGCGGCTCCAAAACCGTCGTTGCGCATCGCCACCAGCCATGTGCCCTGCCTCTGTTATAAGAAACTTGCGTTGCGCCTGCGCAGCGGGAGCCGTGCTCCACGCGCCACAGGCTGAAAACCCTATACCTGCACCACAGGCTCTGCACGAGGCACGGCTTTGCCCTCCAGCGGGGCGTGTGCGGGGGCATCTGCGGGGGGCAGGGCGCCGTTGCCGGCGCCGGGCTGCGCCAAGCCTGCCTTGCGGCTGCGAATCTGCAAGCCCGTGCGCCAGAAGCTGTTGCCCTCGGTAGGACCCTGCGGTCCCCGGAAGGTTGATCAGCTGCAGCAGGCACTGTTGCACCTCGAAACCCACACCCACCACGCAGTTCTTCATGCATGGCACTCATGCAAAATGCGGCCACGCGTACAGCGTATGGAGACGTGTGCCTGAAAGACACACTCTTTGACAGAGTGCCTGAAAGACACACTCTTTGACAGAGTTTGCTCGGAAGGCACCTTGTCATACCGCCAGCAAGCGCGCCTTGCACGCCCCGCTGGAAGCAGTGACTCACTGGCGGCCGCCCTCAGCAGTGCTACCTCTTATTACCTACCCCTAAGACCTGTCCCTCCAGCAGTGTGGCCTTTACCTGTACGTTTGCTGGTCAGCCACTCACATGCTCAAACTTGGCACAAAGATGTATAGGTACCAGACATGGGCAAACAGCGGCGCGCGTGCACAAGCAGCACAAGATGCAGGTTCACCATGAGTGTGATGAGCGTCAGGACCAACGCGACGGTCGCCTTACGGCCATGCCCCACCATACGTCAAGAGCCAGGCCGCGGCGCGCCTGCGTGAGCGGCGCGCCGAGCGGGTTTTCAAGCAGCGTGGCGAGCGCGAGGAGCCACGCGACCACCACGCCCACGACGTTGAAGCCGAGCAGGGTGCAGTTGTCGCCGCTGCCGATGGCCAGCCCCGCCGTTGCAATGGTAGCCTTGCAGCACGGCGCAGACGCCAGCTGGTACACCGCGCCCATGCCCACGCCCCTGCCCGCCCGTGCGACTTATCAGCAAAAGTGCTCAGATCTGCCGACTCCGCTACTGCTTCAGTCAGCACCAGCATGGCACGACATTTGGCACCAAATGCAGACCTGCAAAGGATATGCAGAGGTACATGTAACCCGCCATCAACACCAAGGCGCCATCGATACCAAGGAGACAGGTCACACCAGGGCGGGCAAGCACACGCAAGCTGCCTCACAAGTCCGCACCACGTCCAGGCGTCCACCATGCGCAGCATGTCTGATTCCAACGCAAGAAATACAGTCGGATGCGGCAAGCAGCGCGCGCACCACCAGAAGGGCAGGTGGAAGGTCAGCGGGCGGTAGCCGTGCGTGAAGAGCAGCAGCACGACCGGCGGCGCGAGGCCCATGACGACCAGGCCCGACACCGTCGTCGCGTCCAGCGCCTTGGTCTCCATGATCAGCGGCAGCAGGCCGACCGCCGCCAGCACCACGATGACCACGCGGCCCCACGCCAGGTGCCTGCGCGCGTGGCAAGGCCAGGGCTTGTGGTGTGTTTAGGGTCAGGGTGCCCAGCAGCCCAGCAGCAGCAGAGGCGGCCCCGTTGCCAGCGCCATGATTGCCATGCGGCCCCACGCCAAGTGCCTGCGCGCGTGGTGGGGCATCTGGCAAATCTAGGATTAGGGTGCACACCAGCGGGGCCAGCAGGCCCACGCCCGTCCTGATAACGCTGTCCTCCTGTCGCACGCGCGCGCCAGGCAGGCCGTGCCGCGGAGGCGCGCGCGCACCGGGCGGTCGCACGCTGCGGCGGCTTGGGCGTGCCGTCCTCCAGCAGGCCGGCGAACTCGGGCCCGAACAGCTTGGCGGCCGACGTGAACGTGGAGTCCAGCGTGGACAGGCTCTCGAAGATGAAGATGAGGTTGGTGATGCTGAACAGGCCGAGCCCGAAGAAGCGCGACACGTCCGACGGCAGCCCGCCCAGCATGCCGGTGAACAGCGCCGGCGGCACGCTGCGCGGCGCGGCTAGGGTTAGGGTCCCTTACACCCCAGCCCTTTACATCGCGCACTGAGAGCGTGTAAAAGAGCCTGGGTGACACGTAAGGCCGGCAGTGATGTACAAGGACGTCTGGGTTCAGGTGATGAGGCACCGAGGCGGCTCAGCTCATGAGAGCGTGGCAGAGGCGCGGTCGGGCTCGCTGCGCAGCACATCGCCCCGTGCAGCAGTTGAACAGTTGACAGCCCTCCCCATCGTTGCGCGTGGTGGAGGGGCGGGCGCAGCCGCGCCCGGGCGCGCCTGCCGGGCCGCGTGATCGCCTGCGCCGCGCCGAACACGCCCAGCAGCCCGAACAGGATGATGAACGCGCCGGCCACGGCGCCGCCCAGCATGAACGCCCACAGCATCGTGCGCGGCTCCGCGAGGAAGGCGCGGTCGGTCAGCACGCTGCCGCGCGGCGCAGCGCGCGGCGCCCCGTGTCAGGTGCCTCCGTGCCCGCGCGCGCGCCTGGCTGTGCAATGTGCATTTGTCACACCTAATAGTCGACGCCCGGTGAGCAGACTTGTGCAGCGCCGCTACGAGCTCTTTCGTAGCTGTCACGCCCCCATGGAGCTTCTGTCTCACTTGAGACGGCGTAACAACCTCACAGACCAAGCATGACATCATCAACATTACAAAGACTGCAGCCCGCTACAAGGCCGGCACACGCCGCATGTCTCTTCGCGCTGCGGCGAGCTGCACTCCTGGGAGCGGGGTTAGCTAAGGCCCGCAGCAGGGCCGCACGGGTCAAAGAAGGGGTAGCCGCCGCAGCCCTGCAGCAGGCCGACGATGAGCATGTCGACGCCGCCCTCCAGCGACCACATGCGCCGGGGGGACCAGGAGCCCCCGGCGGCCGCGCACAGCGGCGCCGTCCCCACTTTGCACGCCGCGGCGGCCCACCGCCCACCCACGGACGTGCAGACCTGCTGCGTGCTGATGGCTGCGCGCGCGCGCGCCCGCCGCACCGCTCAGCGCGCTCATTGGCACTGTACGCGGCGGCAGCATCAGCTGTGCGAGGCTGTGCAGGGCAGAGCCAGAAACACCTACAGAGCAAAGCTCCCCCACGGATAAACAGGTGCCCTGACCGAGAGCATGCGGGACGCATGCCGCGGCTGCAACAGTGTCAGGACCAGCTGCCACGGGGCCAAGCTGGGCAGCTAGAGCCCCCCCCAAGGGCAACAATAGCCCCTGGGCAGCAGAAAGTTGCGCGCGGAGGCAGGACACGCGCGCGTCACCACGCGCCCGCGCGACGTCCAGTCAGCCCAGCACCCAATCCGCACCGGGCAGGCACCCAAGCAGGGTGGCTGTAAACACAGGGTGCGCTGCAGCAGGCGGGTCAGCCCGCACAGGGTCGTCGGCAGAGTGCATGCGGCGTGGCGTGCGCAGGGGCGCAGCCATGCGCAACGCCGCAGCCAGTGAGTCTGCACTAGTAGGGCAGGGTACGCACTGGGGTAGCTGCAGGTGGCGTTGGTGTATGTGAAGAGCGCGCGGCTGGCGTCGGCGACCGCGCCGCCGGCGAGGACGGCGCCGCCCGCGCCGGCGCAGCCGCCATACGTCGCCGCAGAGGCGGCCGCCGCTCCCGTCAGCGCGCACGTGCCTGCACATAACGGCGAGGGAGGACATGAGCAATTTCTATATGTGCACTGAAAGCCTGTCCCAGCACGTGACGGTGCGGAGCAGTACATGACAGAGGCACCCCATGCTACAGGATCAGGGCACTGGTCAACCCAGCCTTTGGATATACGACTGCACCACAACACACGTAGAAAAGCTGCGGCCTTTGGCACCGGTGCGCCAACGGCTGTGCAGACATGTAGACAGAATGGCGGCGGAGTGCACGCCCCCACAGGTATGGCGATGGAGGCAGCATATGTTGATGCAGCTCAACACAACAAAGCATGTGCATATGGCATGATCAATCGCAGAGCGGCATCACGTCATGCAACCCACATCCTTCTGGAGTCGGTGGCACACATCGGTCAGCAACGCAGTGCGCAGCAGCGCACCGCTCTGCAGCAGCACCTCCCTGCGGCCGCGCGCGGGGACGGGAAATGGTGGGGAGGTGGGGAGGGGCGGGATGGGGGCCAACCGGCAGGGTTGAACGTCCCCAGGTCCACGGGCGTATTTATGCCAATGACGATCATCAGCGCGATCAGGAAGCCGATGGTGATCACAATCTGCCGCGGCACGATCAGCAGAGGGGTCGGGGTAGGGTAGGGTAGGGCGCAGACCCTCCGACAGAAGGTCTCCCCTTTTTGCCAGCGTACTGGCATGGACAGCTGCCGTGATGGGCGCCTGTGGCAACGGACGATCACCGGGCAGGTGCGCCGCCCCTTCCCAGGACGAGCCCGGACAGCCGCATGCATTGTGTGGCAGCGCATGCGACGAGTTTGGCAGCGCGCAGGCCCAGCAGGTTTGGCAGCAGGCTGGCCCGGCAGGCCGGAGAGTAGGGGTAATTTATGGCAGCAGTCCTGCCTCCACGCAGAGCAGCCGGGCGGGGCGCCGCGCCTGCGCGGCGTCGGTCATGATGGACGCGCGCATGCCGCCTGTGAAGGCGTAGATGACGGGGATCGCCGTGGACAGCACCGCGCCCAGCCACCACTCGCGGCTGTGCGCCGGCCCGTAGAAGCCGCCGACCACCAGCGCATTGCTGCCGCGCCGCCACCGGGGCGTCAGCGGCTCGCGAGGGGTTAGGATGAGCTGCTACTGCTCAGCAGGGTGCGGCTGCAGCCCTCTGATGCCACTGGATACCGCCTCAACGACAGTTGCAATTGGCGCGCCGGTCACGGCATGATGTGGTGGAGCAGCACAGCGCTAAGATGATGGCTCAGCGCAGGCGCCGACCGCTACATGATCAAGTGCAACTTGGCAGTGCTTTGAAAAGACTTTTCAGCGGGCTTGGCGGAACTCGGCACACGCATGTCAGATGATGCATCGCCCAACGCTCGCGTGCAGCCGCAGCAGACATGGTGCAAGGGATCTCCAACCCGCACCTCCAGACCTCCTGGAAGAGCCTGAACAGGACGGCCTGGCGAGCACAGCAGCCCCAGTCAGCTGGGTGACCGCGCACCACATGTGCCCTTGTACACGCGCAAGGGCAGGCACCCCGCGAGTGCACCCCATCAGCGTGACGGGCATGCTTCTGAGGCTTGGAACGACCACCGCCCGAAGTGCAGGCAGGCGCCGGCGTTCGCCGCGCGCGGACCGCAAGGGCGCCCGCCAGGTGACCGCACCAGGCCGAAGCTGAGCGTGGCCAGCGAGCCGTAGCGCTCGTTAATGGCCACGGGCAGGCTGCGGATGCCGCGCCGCGTGCGCAGGAAGTAGATGACGAGGGCCACGTTCGGGAAGCTGGTGTACCAGGCCGCTGCGCGCGGCCCGCCGCCGCGGGCGTCAGCGGGCGGGCGTCGAGGCCCTGCGCGGCTGGGTCACCCAGGCACGGCAACAAGGTGCGGCCGCGCCCGCGCACGGCGCGCATGCCGGCCGTGGACAACGGGGCCGTTCAGGCAGTGCGACGTGGTGCAGCATGTGCCCAGCAGCGCCCTTGCTTTACTGCTGCGCACTTGCTGGGCTCCAGACTGACCTCGCCCCAAGCTCTCACTGCTGGCCTGCCAGGGAAGCGTTGCCAGTGGCGCACCATATGCAACGCCGCCCACGATGCCATACTGGGCGCCAAGCGTGGACGCGTTGTATATGCTCTGCAGGCAGCACAGCCCGTCACAGACAGCTTACCGCAGCGCTGCTATTCACTCTAAGTAGCAAGGCTTCACTGCCATTTGCAGGGCGTTTGCCTGTGCCAACACCAGCCCGAAAAACATGCTCCTGGCCGCCGGACAACGTGCGGGGCGTGCCTTTGCAAACACCCAGCTGATGCTCGCGCTCGCCGCGAGCAGCAGAAGGCTGCCGATGCCGCTCGACTCGTCGTTGAGGCCGCCCCTGTGCGGTCCACATGCATGGCTGACTGCTGGTACAACGGCATGCTTGTGGACAAGGTGCAAACATGCAAGCACGGCCGTCAATGCAGCATGTGCACCCCTCCTCTCTCAGGCGGTGCACGGGCAAGCGGGCACGAGCGCCCGCACCTAAAGAAGCGACGTGGGTCGCGCACGAAGGGCGCAAAGGGGATGGTGACCGCTGCATAGAGTATCAGCCAGTACCACTGCGCAGCCGCACATGCCAATTCCGCTTAAACGGGCAGCGCTAAGACACGCGTTGAGCGGCTGTAGCTGAGCATGCAATGCTCCATGGCCGGCCGCCGTGCCGCCCGCTCACCTGCATGTCGACCCGGCAGCATAGCAGGACGACGGCTATGGCCAGCAGCACCGCCAGAGACCCAAAAAAGTGGCGCGTGCGCATGTGGTGCGCCAGTTGCCTGCGCCAGGGGACCTTGGTGAGGTCATCGGGCAGGTCTGGCACCCCGTGCCTGAGCCAGGAGCCCCGCTCAGGCGCCCCCATCTTGCTGTTTACTGATCTGCTGCTTCTGTGACCACGTAGAAGCCAATGCTCACGCACGTGCAGGAACCTTGCGGAAGCACGTGCAGGAGAGGTTTGAGTGCCGGAAAAGTGGGATGTACGCACATCGTTTGTTGTGAGGTTTAATGTTTTGGCACCTCGCGAGACTGTCAGTGTGTCGGCCCCTGACAGGAGGCCTGCGCCCAGTGTGGAAGGGCAGGGTGGCTGGCTGCAGGACCTCGCCCGCCTCTGAACCTGGCTCCAGGGCCGTGCTGGACGGAGGGCCTTCCGGCAATGCACACACTGAGACTGAGGTGACTGCGGCGGAGCTGCTTACCAGTCTGTGCGGCATCCCAAGTGCACGTTGGCTGAGGGAGGAGCGCCTGCTCTGACTGCCCGCGTTGCCTGAACCGTGCTGGGCTGTTGTAGGTGCTGAGGAGGAGCTGCGTGCCCAACAGCGCAAGCCAAGTCAGTTGGACTCAATCTGCCTCACTGCAACACCCAGCTGATGCGGGCCGTGCACATGCGAAGGAGAAGCTGTCCGCGTACGAACTGCACAGGCTGGAGGGGCCCGCCCAGGAGCAGGACTGGGTGGCCCGCCTGGAGCTCGACGGCGCGCGCTCCTTGCTGCCGCGCGCGGCCGAAGCGCCTCCGCTGAGGGTGCTGGTGCTGTAGGGGTCTCTTCGGAAGCGATCATTCAGCCGTCTGCTGGCGTATGAGTTTGCCAGGTGCGCTACCCGGGTTGGCTACTACCAGCACGCACGCAGATCAGTTGCATGCACTTGCTCTGGCAGCAAGGGCACGTCCTGGTGCCAGGGGGTCCCTGCGCTGAGCGCAGGATCCTGGACAGCCTAGGGGCCGACGTGCGCGTGTTCAACCCGGAGGGCCTGCCGATGAAGGACGAGGCGTCCGAGGCGTCAAGGTCGTGGAGCTGCGCGGCCTGAGCCTGTGGTCGCACGCTCACGGCCGTCGTCAAGAACCAGGTCGACTGGATCCCGCTCGCGCTGGGCTCCGTGCGGCCGTCGCAGGGCCGCACGCTGGCTGGCGCGCAGGTGAGCTCCTGTACGCTGCCTCTGGAGAAATGTGCGTGTCACGGTGCAGCTGCCTGCCCTGCGGAATGGCTGGGCAGGAGGGCGCCATTGAGCTCTGCTCAGGGGCTCAAGCACGCTGATCATGGTAGGCCGCTCACCGCTCTGCGCACGCGATAAAGCTGCCAGGCCCAGTCCCTAGTGCTGTACTGCGGCTGGCTTGTCAGTCAGAGCGCACCATGCTGATTGCTGCAAGGACTGGCATGTGCAGGCCTTCACGGCCAGCAGCAACACCTTTGAGCTAGTGATTGCTGTTGCGGTCGGCGCTTTCGGCTTCCGCTCAGCGGAAGTGCTGGCGGCTACGCTGGGGCAGGCGTGCCCGCCGCAGGGCTTCCCCTTCTGGGGCCTGCCGCCGTCGGTGCTGGCGCAGCTGGGCGCGCAGCGCCCGCCGCCGCCCCTGGGCGGGCAGGGCCCAGGCCTGGGCTTCTTCCAGCCGCCGAGCGCCATGCCGCGCGGCGGCCCGGGTGGCGCGGCCGCCGCCGACGCGCTCGGGGACGGCGGTAGGGCGGGCCGAGCCGGTGCCGCCAGTGCCGCGCGCGGCGGTCAGGACTGCACGGGCACGAGCGAGCCGGGGCGGCCACCGGCCGCGCCCGCAGCGCGTCTGAACGGCAGCGACGGCGACAGGCGCGCCCTGCCTTTGGGCGGGTGCTGCGTGCCGTGTGCGTGCCGAGGCTGTTAGGCTGTGGACGCTGCGGTGCGTTGCGGGGGAGCAGCTCAGTGCCATAGCGCGTGGTCAGCGCAGAGTCAGAGCAGAGGCAGAACAGATCTACGTTGAGGCAGCTGCTGGTGCCGGAGCCTGGTCACTGCCGCCGCGGCTGCTAGGACCGAGTCTGGCCTGATGCGGTGCGCGCGCGTGCGCAGCGCGTGCTCGCGCGAGGAGAACGGCGGCGCGGCGGGCGCGCCGGAGGCCGGCGGTCGCATACGCGACACCAGCGCGACGTCGCACTCGCGCCAGGTGGTCGGGCAGGCGCGCGCAGGCGCGGGCGCGGCGGGGCAGTGGCCCGCGGCGGTCTCGGAGCTGTGCCGCAGCTGGCCGGTGGGCCCCGATGCAGGTGGCGTCGTCGGCTGCGCCGCGCCGGCGGGCGTGCCGGCGGAGTGGCAGGCAGTGGTGTCGGCGGCGGCGGCGGCGGCGAGCCGCTGGGAGCTCGGCGCGCTGGCGGCGCGCGCCACCGCGCACCCGTTGGCGGGCGTGGTGGCAGAGCCCGCGGCCGGCGACGCCGGCACAGATGCTAGCGCGGCCGCCGGCGCGATCGCCGCTGAGCGCTTGGCGGCCGCCGCAGGGCTGCCGCCCGCGCGCCGCGCCGACGGCGCGGCCGCCGGCGCGACTGTCGCGGACCGCCTGGCGGCCGCCGCGGGGCTGCCGCCTGCGCGCCGCGCCGATCGCGCGTCTAAGGTGCTCGCGTCACGCTGCTCACGTCGCACGTGCTGCCCGCCCTACCCGTGCAGCCGTGCTAGGGTTGTGCGCACTGTGACGGCTGTGCAGCTGCTGTGCTGGTGTGGGTTTGCGGGCGGGGAAACTGTGTTTGCCTGACAAGGTCTCGATCTTGAGCGCAGTGGCGCTGCAGCTGGAGTGCCCTGGGGCAGTCGCCGCAGGCAGCCGAGCCTCGCAGCGCGCGCAGCGCGCCATAGGACGCGCGACAGCCGGCAACGTGCACAGAGTTGAGGCCGTGCGTGCGCGCGCGCAGGCCGGCAATGCGGGCAGCAACGACATGGGTCTTACCGACACGTCGGCGCAGGCCAACGGTTACCAGTGCGCGGCCGTGCGCGGGACGTTCCCTGGTGACGCGGATGCGCTGGAGGGCGAAGGCTCTGGATCCAACCCGACGGGTGCGGCCCTGGCCGCTGGCCTCTGTTGTGCCAACGGGCTCTGCTGGCAGGGAGGTCAGGAGGGGAAGGCGGGGAGGGCGGACAGTGCCTTCTGTTGATGCGTGCGCATCGCCTCGTCGACGCACCTGCACGTCTGGACAGAGCTGACCATGCGACGGTCATACTTCGCAAGGTACCACTGGCTGTACGCTCTGTCTCACCCAGCTGCCGCGGGGAGTGCTCTGTGCTGCTGCCTGCCAGCCGTGTCGTCGGCGGGCGAGTGCGTTGGGGGTTTGCCGCTGCACGCTCGCGCTGTTGGCCGTAGCGCCGTAGCGCTGTGCTCAGCCCAGCGCCGTTGTGCGCGTGCAGGGAATGGCAGCAGCGGCGGTGGGAGCAACGGCGGCGCCAATGCCAGCGGTGACCCAGGATCTGGCTCCGGCCACGGCTCGGGCACCGGCAAGGCGCGAGGGGTGGACGGTGGCGATGGGCACGGCACTGGCGGGGGGCCTGCCGCGGGCCGCGTGCCGAGCAACCGCGACAGCCAAGCCCAGCCTGCTGCGGCGGCCGGCGCTGCGGCTGGCGACGCAGCCGCTGCCGTGCAAGGCAGGAACTGTCCTGGTGCGCCGTTGTGTGAATGTCTTGTGCTGGTGCAGGGGAGGGTGTGAAATGCTGCTTGTTGTGTGTGTTGGGGGGGGATATATTGTTGTGGGTGTTGGTTCTGCGTGTGTGTTAGCAGAATGGGTTGCGCACCGTACAAGTGTGCTGGCCTGCTGGTGGACAAGCCTAACAGCGCCACACCGTCGCAGGCGTGGGCGCGGGAGCAGCCGGCGGCAACCCGGGCAGCGACGAGGGCTGCACGTCGTGCGAGCCCACTGCCGGCGCGGCCGGGCGCGCGGCGTCGCTGCTCGCGGGCGGCGCGGCCGGCGCCGCGGGCGTGGACGAGGCGGCCGCCGCCGCCGCGCTGAGCGCGCTACCGTACGCGGCGGGCGCGCAGGGCCTGGCCGACGCAGCGCAGGCGGCGCAGGCGGCGCAGGCGGCCGGCACGCTGCAGCAGGCGCGCGGCCCTCAGGTGTCGAGCAGGTCTGTGGGCGTGCGAGACCGCTTGGGGGAGTGCGCGCCTGGGGCTCAGGCCGTGACCGTGCAGCAGCAGACGCCGCATCCTGGCCTGGGCCGTGTGTGTCACTGTTTGGGATCGCGCTCTGCATGCGCTGTGTGCAGCGACCGGGGCTCGGCTGAGGGTGGGACGCCAGCGCGGCGTCGCAGAAGGGCTGCACAGGGTTTGGCAGAGCGGTGCTCGAGCCGGCCGAGCGCCTGCGCCTCCCGGGGGCCTGCAGCCGAGCGGCCGCTCCCGCCGGCGCGCAGGCGGGCCTGGCATCCTACTTCCTGCAGCCGGGGTACACGGCGCAGCTGGCGCAGCTGCAGCACGCCGCGATGCTGCCCTGGGGCGCGCAGACGCCGCTCGAGATGCTCAACAGCATGCTCAGCTTCCAGGTGGGCGGCCTGCCGCCGTGCGGTGTCTGGCGGGTCGCCGCGCGCGCCGCAGCTCCCTGCGTGGCCTAGCCGGCGTGTGGGTGCGCCGCTGTGTGTGCCTGCGGTGCGGCTGTGGGCGTGCGCCCGAAAAACGCTGGTCGCAGCCCTAGGCAGCGGAGCTTTTGTGGAGTTGAGGCCGGTGCTGCAGCCAGTGTCACTGCCGCGCTGCGTCTCACCGTTGCGCGTCTGCGACTTGAGGGTAAAGAGTGCCAAGCTGACGAGTCAGTGGCCTCTGCCGCCCTGCAGGCCTTTGCGAGCCAGCAGCAAGCCGCGGCCGCGCAGTCACTGGCGGCCGCCGCCGCGCCGCACGCCGCCATGTCCGGCAATGCTGGTGCGCCCGCAGCCGGCGTTGTATATCAAGCCTTGCCGGCTACATGGCGAGGGCCTGCCTGCGAAGGTATTTTCTTGCCAGGAGTCTGGCGGGCTTGAACCAGCAACGCGCATGGTGTGGGCCAGTGACAAGCCCCAGGTCTGCTCTGGTCTGAAACCATTCCATTGCGGTGTGATTTGGGAGATGTCTGTGTGTGTAATGTGCTGTGCCTGTCAACACCTGATACACGCGTCGCGAGCGGAACATGATTGTGCGCTTGGGCTACGAGAGACGCCGTACATGCCGGCGCGCGTAGGCGATGCCAACCGCTCGTCGTCCGGCATCGCCTCGTTTGACACCGTGTTTGAAGCCGGCAAGGCGTCGCCTGTCCAGCAGTCCGCCGTGCCGCGGCCCGCGCCCGCCGCTCCCGACGCGCACGGCGCCAACGCGCCGCTGGCGCGCGCCGGCACCGCGCCGCCTGCGCCTGAGGCCGTGCCGCACCAGGGCTTCATACCCTACAAGTGGCGCCACCATGGCTCCGCCGGCGCGCCGGGCGCCTGCGGGAGTGGCGGGGGTGGGCTCTCGCCGGGCGCCTCGTCTGGCTGCAAGCGCGGCGCAGCCGATGATGAACGGCCCGTGCTGCCGCCGCGCAAGCGCCTGCATGGCGCCTTTGCCTCGGGCGTCTAGGGCGGCGTCTCGGGTGTAGGGTGGGTGATGTTCGCATAGTGCCTTGCAGGGCAAGGCCTGCAGCAGCGGGAGGGCTGTTTGCATACACCGCGGGAGGAGCTGAGAGCGGCACGGCTGTGGCTCCGCGCCAAGGGCAACCCGACGTTGGTGACAAGGTGGGCAGGGCAGGCACACTGGTTGAGATATAGAAGCATTGGCGTAAAGGTGAGGATTGCGTATGCCTATGAATGACTCGATTCCCGTCGCTGTCCAGCGTGCGCTCCTCTGCGCGAGCGCCTGTCTGCGTGTGTTTGCACTGTGAAACTGTCATTTATGTCGTGTTGTTGTCCATTGGTCGCATTTGCGGACGGGGGCTGCCCCCCTTGTGCACCCTGGCACATGGTTCGTGTCGGGTGGGCTTGCGCAGCGCGCTCGGCATGCGTGCGAATAGGCAGAGCGTGCTATGGGACTGGTCGTTGTTCTGACCCTGCTGCATGCGCGTCATGGGGCGCAGGGCAGCTCTGTCAACATG
>JAABUY010002662.1_pt1 | contig 20835 bp, 19 predicted proteins | sample 5560271 | NCBI WGS metagenome assembly JAABUY01 (sample SAMN10711886, study PRJNA513374) | rock metagenome | isolation source: Antarctica rocks | place: Antarctica: Victoria Land, University Valley | reverse complement strand
GTGCCCCCAGCCCAGCACAAGCCCTCGCCACACACTCCCCATAGATCTCCCCCAACCGCCAGCTCAGCCTGCTCATCTCCGCCACACTTATCGCGTCAGCGTCCATCGCCCGCAGCACCGCTTCCCGCACCGCCCTCTGATACCGAAACCCCTCATGCCCCAACACCCTGACCTTCGGCTCCCCATCCGCCCCCGCCGAAATCCGGCACACCGCCACGTCTACCCCATCCGCCGAGGTCCCACTCATCACCCCAGCCACAATCATCGGTCGCAAGCCGCCGCCGTTGCCTTTATTGTTGTCGTTCCGCAGCGAAGCGGAAGAATCTGCTTCTTCAACACCACAATCCGGGTATCGCGCCAAGGTGCGACCACTCTCGCCATCGCCCCGCTCCTCACAGCCCTCATCATCACCCCTTCAACTCCCGCTGCAGCTCCGCCAGCAGATTCAACGCCTCCCGCGGCGTCATCTCGTCCACATCCACCGCCCCAATCCGGTCCACAATCTTCTGCGACAGCGGCGTAAACATGGTCATCTGCATCGCCGCCGGAGTCGCGCCCGCAACCGCCTCCCGCACCTGCTGCGTCTCCGCTCGCTCATGCACCTTCAACACTTCGCGCGCGCGTGCAATCACCCCCGCCGGAAGCCCCGCCAGCCGCGCCACCTCGATCCCGTAGCTCTTGCTCGCCGCACCCGTCTCGACCGTATGGAGAAACACGATCCCGCCCCCACTCTCCTTCACCGTCACCTGGAGATTCTTCAGCCGCTTCAGTCGCTCCTCCAGCATCGTCAGCTCATGGTAGTGCGTCGCAAACAGCGTCCTCGCCCCGATCCGGTCATGAAGATGCTCGACCGTAGCCCAGGCCAGCGATAGCCCATCATAGGTCGCCGTCCCCCGACCCATCTCGTCCAGCAGAACCAGACTCCGCGACGTGGCCGTGTTCAAAATCGCCGCCGTCTCCGTCATCTCCACCATAAACGTCGACCGGCCCCGCGCCAGGTTGTCGCTCGCCCCGATGCGCGTGAAGATCCGGTCCACCAGGCCGAGCCGCATCCGCTCCGCAGGCACATAACAACCACACTGCGCCATGATCACAACCAGCGCAGCCATGCGTAAGTACGTACTTTTACCGCCCATGTTTGGTCCGGTGATCAGCAGCTCTGACGGTCCGTAAACCGATTCTTCTGTAATAGTTCCCTCTGGCACCTGATCCCAAGCTTCCACAAACAGGGAGTTCGGCACAAAACGCCCACCCCCCTGCTCCTCGAGGCGTCTCTCAACCACAGGATGACGCCCGCCTATCACCTCCAGCACGTTCCCCATGTCGACCGTCGGTCGAACCCATCCCCGCAGCGCCGCAAGGTGGGCAAAGCACGCAAGCATATCGACTTCCGCCATCTTCCTTGAAGTAGCGCGAATTCTAGCTGCCGCTGCGAGCACCTCGGCCCGCAGCTCCGAAAAGATCCTCCGCTCGATCTCGCCGCTTCGCTCCTGAGCCGTAAGTATCTTTCTTTCCAGCTCTTTCAGCTCCGGTGTTGTAAACCGCTCCGCATTCACCAGCGTCTGCTTCCGCTCGTAGTCCGCCGGAACGCTCTTTGCGTTCGCCTTGGTGACTTCAAGGTAGTACCCGAAGATATTGTTAAAACGTACTTTAAGACTGCCGATACCAGTCCGGGTCCGCTCCCTTTCCTCGATCGCCGCGATCGTCTGCCGCCCACTCCGGCTCAGCTCCCGCAGTTCGTCGAGCTCCGTATCATTCCCCTCACGGATCACACCGCCTTCGCTCAGCAAGGTCGGCGGGTCGTCCACCAATATTGTCGAGATCTTTGATTGCACATCACTTAGCGTCTCGAACTGATACCCAAGCTCCATCCACGCCGCCGCCGTGAAGGCCTCTACAGCGGTCAGCACGGCCGGCAGTCTGCCCAAGGTGGCGGCTAGAGCCATCATGTCGCGAGGACCTGCTGCATCCAGAGCCACTCGTCCGAGCAGACGTTCCATATCGAGAACTCCGTCGAGCGATCGCCGAAGCTCTTCCCGTCGGCGCACATCCGCGGCTACCTCTCCGACCGCATCCAAACGCGCGTTGATCTCACCGCTCCCGTAGGCGGGGCGAAGCAGCGTTGAACGTAGAAGACGCCTGCCCATGGGGGTAAAACAGGCGTCTAAAACGGAAAACAGCGTCGTTTGGGTTGTCTCTCCAGCAAACATCGGCTCAACCAGTTCCAGATTGCGGACGGTGACTGCGTCCAATTCGAGATAGGTCGATCGTTCGTAGAACCGCAGCCCATCCACGTGCTCGAGTGACCCCTGCTTGGTTCGCCGCATGTACTCGAGCAGAGCGCCGGCCGCCACGGCTGCTGCCTCATGCCGGCCCAAGCCCAGGCCGTCCAGAGATTGAACCCTGAAGTGCTGCTTGAGCAGTGGTACGGCATGTTCTGCTGTGAAAACCCAACTTTCGAGCGACGTCTTGGTGCGAATCGATTCCAGCCCGCCCATTCCTTCCGTGGCTTCCCCTAACAGATTCGTGTCCCCCGCCAAGGCTGCTCCCAAGACGAGTTCCGTTGGCCTGACCCGGCTCACTTCATCGAGCGCCTGAGCCCACATCCCCGTTCCACTGAACTCCGTCGCCCGGAACTCACCCGTCGAAAGATCCAACATTGCCAGACCGATGCAGCCGCTTACCGCGTTTGCCCCCAGCGCGGAACGTCCTGAAGCGGTGTGCGCAAGGCTGACAAGCCAGTTGCCCTGTTCCGCTCCGAGCGATGGATCCGCTGATGTACCGGGAGTCAGTACCCGGGTCACCTCGCGCCGGACGACACCCTTTGCCGCCTTCGGATCTTCCATCTGCTCACAGATGGCGACCCGAAAACCTCGCCGCAGAAGGCGCTGGAGGTAGCCCTCAGCCGCGTGATACGGAACGCCGCACATCGGTACCGCTTTAAGCCGGTCGCGCGCAGTTAGCATCAACTGCAGTTCTTTCGCGGCTACTACTGCGTCCTCGAAGAAGAGCTCATAGAAGTCCCCCATTCGAAAGAAGAGCAAGGCGTCAGGATAAGCTTCCTTTGCCGCTCTGTACTGACGCATAGCTGGTGTCAGGGAGGCTTCCGGGTCCGCCTTCAGCAGCCGATCTTCCGTCGCGTCTCTTGCCATGGGGAACCGTCAGAATACCCCACCCGCGCTGTGTTCTGCGTGCATCCTAGGTATGGGGAGAAATCCCGACTCGGCTCTGCGCAGCATTTCCCAGGAGAGCAAGTGAATGATCCAGATGCCAATGACAGAGGCTGAATTCAGCGAGAAGGCTCGCGAACTCAAGCAGAACTTCGATCTAGACCTCACGGAACCCGCCGGACGAATCAGCAAAGATGGAGTAACAGCCGGGTACACCCATTACAACGGCACATTAACAGTGCACATCCTCGATAAACCGTTCTTCATCAGTACGGAATATTGCGAGCACAAGCTTCAAGAATGGCTCAATGGACATGTCTTGCCCTAGAGGCCAAGGTCTCACCGGCACGGGAGTAATGCTCCTGATTGAGGAGTAGCTGACCACTCGCCCGACTCGGTAACTCAAGCGGCCGTTGAGGGGCAACCAGCTCCCTCAACTTTTCGAACGCCCCCCGCTATACTGAATGTTGGCGCGAGATGTTTCTGTGCCTCTGCGGATATGTCTCTTCTTTGGCTTAGAGTTGCCGTCTTTCTCTACAGCATCGCGGCGCTTTGCGTGCTTCCGGCAGCCTTATATGATCGACTGCGGTGGCGTCATGTGGCGGTTCCGGCCGCCGTCGCAGGTCTGTTTTTCCATTTTGTCTCGTTCGTGGAAGCTCTCTACACTGCCCACCACACCCTTCCCGTTGATCGGCACGAGAGTCAATCCTTGCTCGGCCTCCTCATGGTCGCTGCATTTGTAGTCGTCCACCTCCGCTACCGAACTGTCGCGGTCGGCATCTTTCTGCTTCCTCTGGCCGTGCTCCTCTGCCTTGAGCCCGCCTTTCGCCCGGGTCCCGGGATGCTTCCGCTCGCGCATTCCGGCTGGATCTTTTTGCACATAGGGCTTCTCCTCGCCGCTTACGCCGCGCTCATTGTCTCCCTTCTCGCGAGTGTTCTTTATCTCGTTCAAGAGAGCCGTCTCAAGTCCAAGCAGCCTGCGGGACGATCTCTGCCGCCGCTTGAAACTACGGATCAGATCGCCCTGAAGGCGCTGCTCCTTGGTCTGCCCTGCATGACCGCGGGTCTACTGATAGGGTCCGCGCTCGCGGAACAGACGGTCGGGCCGAGCTTCTTCCTTGATCCCAAGGTGCTTCTGTCGTTTGCTATGTGGATTGCGTATATGGGCATGATCTACATTCGCCGGCACTCGGGTCTTCGCGGCCGCCGGGCCGTCTACCTCTCCGGTTTTGTCTTTCTCATCGTGCTGGCGGTCTGGTCTGCGAACCAACTGTCGGCGGTTCACAGGTTCACCGCCCCATGAGACCTTTCGACGGCCAGCCGAGCCTGGTTCTTCTCGGTATCAATCACCACACCGCACCGCTTGAGGTGAGGGAACGGTTAGCCATTCCTGGGTCACGACTAGCCGATGCGACGCGGGCGCTTGCCCATCAGCCGGGCGTCCGCGAAGCTTTGATCCTCTCGACCTGCAACCGGGTCGAGCTCCTCACCGTGCAGGAGGCGCCAGAGGACGAACTGGCCGGTGAGCCCGGTATGCTGGACTTCCTCCATGACTATCTCAACCTGCCCGCCAGCACCATCCGGCCACATGTCTACGAGTACCGCGAGCGCGAGGCGGTCCGGCATCTGTTTCGAGTCGCCAGCTCGCTCGACTCGCTGGTAGTCGGAGAAGCTCAGATACTTGGGCAGGTCAAGGAGTCCTGGTCGGTAGCTCGCGAAGTCGGGGCCATCTCTTCCATGCTGGACCCCTTGCTGCAGCGCGCCTTCAGCGTGGCGAAGAAGGTACGTACCGAGACTCAGATTGGGTCTTCGAGCGTCTCCATCGCTTCCGTTGCGGTGGACCTCGCGCGCAAGATCTTCGGCGGTCTCGAGGGCAAGCACATCATGATCGTGGGCGCTGGCAAGATGTCCGAACTCGCGGCGCGACACTTAATTCAGCATGGAGCCTCGTCCTTGCTGATCGCAAATCGCACCGAAAGCCGGGCCAGGGACATCGCTCGACGGATTGCGGAGCAGATCACCGCTGCGCCGGTCTCGACAACCATCGTTCCCTTCGAGCAACTTCACGAATACGCCCACCGAGCCGACATCGTGATTACCTCCACGGGGGCCGGCGCAGATGGCTCGGCTAAGATATTTACTCCCGCCCACGGCCGAGCTTTTCTCGAGCGTCGCCGCAACCGGCCGATGTTTTTCATTGATATAGCGGTGCCGCGCGATGTAGATCCGGCCTTGAACGACGTCGAGGGCTGCTTTGTCTACGACATCGACGATCTCCAGCAACTCGCCGCGGCGAATCTCGCCAACCGCTCACGGGAGGCGGCGGCTGCGGAGAGAATCGTCGCGCGCGAGGTCGAGCAATACCAGCAGAGGCTTGGCTCCCAGCCAGCCATAGAAGCCATTAAAGCCCTGCAACAGAGTGCGGAAGTCATTCGACACGCCGAACTGGCACGCTCCGCGGAGAGACTCTCCGGGCTTAGCTCGGATCAGATGGCGGCAGTTGAAGCCCTGACGCGCTCGCTCATGGGCAAGCTTCTTCATCCCCAGATCGCGGCTCTCCGGGGCAGACTTGATAGCAAAGATGAAAAGGCTGAGGAGCCGGCAGCTATTGTATCCATCAGATCCTCCAAGTTCTAGAAGTAAGTCGCGCAAAATGAGAGGGCGCGAACAGCACTTCTGTGTCTATCACCATCGAAGAGACAGCGGTTCACACTACAGAAGCTAAAGGTGAAGACGATGGCGCTTTCCAAAACAACACAGGATCATGACGAGATTCGGCAGTGGGCAGAGTCACGCGGAGCCATTCCGGCCGAGGTGGCAAGCACCGAGAAAAAAGGACAGACCGGCATCCTTCGGCTCGAGTTTCCAAAGGCGAAAAATGCGAATGACAGCGCTCTCAAGGAGATCTCCTGGGAAGATTTCTTCGAAAAGTTCGACGCCACCGGCCTGGCGCTTGTCTACCAGGAGCAGACGGCAGAGGGCGAGCAGAGTAACTTCAACAAGCTGATCTATCCGGAGGACGCCAAGGATTCTAAGAGGCAGCCCGCCGCAAAGAGCTCGACTGGAAGAGCTCCTGCTAGTAAGGCGGTCGTTGCAAAAGCTCCGAAGCGATCCACCAGGGCCGAAAGCTCGAACAGACCCATGCAGGCCAAGGCGCCTGCGAAGAAGATTCCGGCGAAGAAAGCTCCAGCAAAGAAGGCAGCTGCTAAGGCTCCAGCAAAGAAGTCTCCCGCGAAGAAGGCTCCAGCGAAAAGGTCGACAGGCAGATAGCGGCGGGAACTCGCCTTTGGCAGTAAGTCGATCGACTTGGTTGTCCGGCACTCTTTCATCGCAGCGACGTCCGGCGTCGCTGCATCCTTCCTCTTTTGATCCCGTATTCTGATAGAGCTATGACTATCAGAATCGGTTCCCGCGGCTCTCAGCTTGCGCTCTGGCAGGCAAACCACATCGCTGACCAGCTCCGGGCGAAGGGGCATACAGTCGACGTCCAGGTGATACGGACAACCGGCGACAGGATGCAGCAGCCCGGCTTTGTCCCTCCGCCTGACTTCGATGGTGAGACTCTGGACAGCAAGGGCATTTTTATTAAGGAAATCGAGGACGCGCTCGCACAGGGTCTGATCGATGTTGCAGTGCATTCCTTGAAGGATCTGCCTACCGAGCTTGATTCGCGGTTCAGCCTGGCCGCTATTCCAGAACGTGCTGACGCACGGGACGTTTGGGTGTGTGAGGCCTTCTGGGGGCTCCATACCCTGCCCATGAACGGTCTCGTCGGAACCACCAGCCCTAGGCGCCAGGCACAGCTGCTTGCCTTAAGACCCGATGTTCGGTTTATTGAGATTCGAGGAAATATCGATACACGACTCCGCAAGCTCGAAGAGGGGCAATGCGATGCTCTAGTCTTGGCTGCCGCAGGACTTGATCGTCTTGGCCGCACCGAGCACGTCCACTACAGGTTTAGTCCCGAGGAACTCTGCCCCGCGCCAGGCCAAGGCGCTCTGGCCCTCCAAACCCGCTCCCGGGAGCACCCGCTTGACACCGAAGATCCGGAGCGTGATCCGTCGATCTACCGCGCGATCTCCGAATTGGATAACTCGCCTGCACGCTATGCGGTCACGGCTGAGCGCGCGACGCTGGGCGCGCTTGGCGGCGGCTGTATGCTACCGATTGGTGTCTTCTGCAACGTCACAGGCAATCGGGCGGCGATGCTCGCGCAGGTCATCTCGCCAGACGGCGAGGCCATGATCGTCGAACAGATGGAAGCCGATCTCAAGACTTCGCCCGAGACGCTCGGCCAGCGGCTCGCGACCAAGCTGATTCAGCGCGGCGCTCTGGAGCTTCTCCCCGATCCGGTATTCTAAGATCCGCTTCCAGGCCGCCTCTGCATACATCGTGCCGGGTTCACAAGAGCCCAGGCATTCAGGGATAAGAACAGCATTCAGTGGCTCGTTTGCTTCCGCTATCATCGCGCATAATGGATAGCCTGTTCCCTGACCGCCTCGTCCAGCCCGTGCGTTGGATAGTCTTTGCCGTACTTCTAGCGTGTGTAGGGTTCTATGTGACGGTCTCGATTCACTGGCCCATCCTGCGCGACACCTCGGTCATGCACTACGTGATCTACCTGATGGACCATGGTATGAAGCCGTACCAGCAGATCACGGACAACAACATGCCGGGAGCGTACCTGACCGAGCGTTGGGCTATGGAATTCTTCGGCAGGGGCGATCTCGCCTGGCGGATCTGCGACTTTTCCCTTCTCGCCACCATTACGGTTGCCATGATCGTGATCGCCAAGCCGTATGACTGGCTTGCCGGATTCTTCGGCGGCAGCATGTTCGCGCTTCTTCACGGAAGCGAAGGTCCCGACTTCGCGGTGGAGCGCGAAGAGGTTCTGACCGCGCTCCTGCTTGCCGGCTACGCCCTCCTCTTCACCTCAATTCGCCGGCGGCTTCCCGTGCTTATGCTCCCGTTCGGCCTCTTTGTCGGGATTGCCACCTGCATCAAGCCCACGGTCGCACCGTTCTGCGTGGTTCTCCTCTTGGCAGCCGCCTACCTCTTGAGAAAAGCCGATGTCGCTGTCACCGCCTACCTCCTTTGGGGAGTGGCAGGCATGGCAGCGGCCGGTGCTATCGTTCTTCGGTTCCTCCTGCGCTACGACGCGCTTTCTGCGTTCTTTTTCATCGTGCGCAAGATCACCCCGCTGTACGTTTCCATGAATTCTCTAGGAGCCGTCGACCTCCTTCGTTCCATGATGCCCCGGAATCTTCTGCTCGCGCTGGTGATCGCGGTTGCGCTGGCGTTTGCGTCCCACAAGTGGACATGGGAACGTCGGCTGGTGTGCCTGGGAGCGGTTTTCGGGGCCGTGTCCTTCATCGCGCAGAGAAAGGGCTCCATCTACCAACGCTATCCTTTTGTGGCGTTCCTGCTTCTCCTGCTTGGACTGGAGTTCTTCACCGCTTTGCGGCGGTCTGGCTGGCAACGGATTGGAGCTGTTGCGGGTATCGCGGCCAGCCTTGGCTTGAGCATTCCGCATTACATGCTCACGCTCCGCACATCGGAGGAACGAAGTACGCTGGCATTTGCCACCGCGCTAACCAGAGATCTCAAGCAGCTCGATTCGCGTCAATTGCAACGCGAGGTTCAGTGTCTCGATCTAACGTTCGGCTGCTTCAGCGCTCTTTATCATCTCGACATCATGCAAAGCTCGGGGTTCACTGGCGACCTGCTCCTCTTTGCGCCCACCCCCAGCCCGGCGGTGACCTTCTACCGCGAAGCTTTCTGGAGGGTCATCGAGCAGAATCCGCCGGCTGTCTTTGTGCTTACCGATGAGTGGTTCCAGGCGAACGGCGGTTTCGACAAAGTCAACACCTGGCCCCAGATGGCTCTCTATCTCCAATCCAACTACACCCGTGTCGTCTCCAGGTCGTTCCCTGTGCCGGGGATGAAGTATGCCCCGGGGGTCGGCGAACCGCCGGCCTACCGCATATACATTCGTAACGGGACTCCGCTGCTGCAGGAGGTTCTAGCCCGGGGTGTTGACGTATCCCCTGCCTGATGAACATACGATGGCTATCGTAAAGCTCCCTGGTGAATCCGCCCGAGACCGTCCGCCGAACCGGGAATATCGCCGCGGACTCTCCTATAATGGGTACGACAGGAGCTCCTCATGGCAGAGAACAACGGCAGCAACGGCGCGAACGGCAATCAGTTGAACACCGCGAACGGTCCCCGCATCGGAAGCGAATCCCCCCTGGGTGACGGCAGCAAAGGCCCACAGGAGAAGGATTCCGGGTCGACCCACATCAACCCACAACTCACCACCAACCAGGGTCGCCCGATCGGCGATAACCAGAACTCCGTCACCGCCGGCCGCCGCGGTCCCGTCACCCTCGACGACTTCCACCACTTCGAAAAGTCCGCTCAGTTCAACCGCGAACGCATCCCCGAGCGTGTCGTCCATGCCAAGGGCTCCGGCGCCCACGGACATTTCCTCGTCACCCACGACATCTCGAAGTACACCAAGGCCAAACTCTTCTCCAAGATCGGCAACACCTGCCCCATGTTCGCCCGCTTCTCCACCGTCGGCGGCGAAAAAGGTTCAGCCGATACCGCACGCGATCCCCGCGGCTTCTCCCTGAAGTTCTACACGGAAGAAGGGAACTGGGACATGGTGGGCAATAACACCCCCATCTTCTTCGTTCGCGACGCCCTCAAGTTCACCGACTTCATCCACACCCAGAAGCGCGAGCCCGGCTCCAACCTCAAGTCTGCAACCATGATGTGGGACTTCTGGTCCCTCTCGCCCGAGTCCCTCCACCAGGTCACCATCCTCTTCTCCGACCGCGGTATCCCCGACGGCTACCGTCACATGCACGGATACAGCTCGCACACCTTCTCGATGATCAACGCCGACGACGAGCTCTTCTACGTCAAGTACCACTTCCAGACCAACCAGGGCATCAAGAACCTCACCGCCGAAGATGCCGAACTCCTCGCCGGCTCCGATCCCGACTACTCGCAGCGTGATCTCCTCCACGCCATCGATCAAAAGAACTTCCCCTCCTGGCGCCTCCAGATCCAGGTCATGCCCGAGGACGAGGTCGACAACTTCAAGTACGATCCCTTCGACCTCACCAAAATTTGGCCGCACAAGGACTTTCCCCTCATCGACGTCGGTGTCATGACCCTCGACCGCAAGCCCTCCAACTACTTCGCGGAGGTCGAGCAGTCCGCCTTCAACCCGTCCAACATCCTCCCCGGTATGGGCTTCTCGCCGGACAAGATGCTCCAAGGCCGGCTCATCTCCTACCCCGACGCGCACCGCTACCGCATCGGCACCAACTACGACCTGCTCCCCATCAACGCTGCCAAAAACAACGTGGCCAACTACAACCGCGATGGCCAAATGCGCTTGGACGGCAACTTCGGCGATCTCCCCAACTACGAGCCCAACAGCTTCGGCGGTCCCAAGGAAGACCCCAGGTTCCGCGAACGCCCCTACAAGGTCAAAACGGAAAACGGACAGACCATCGTCGCCCGCTACGATCATCGCGAGAATAACGACGACTACACTCAGGCCGGTGACCTCTGGCGCCTCTTTCCCGAAGGGGAAAAAGATCGTACCGCCAAAGCCATCGCGCAATCCCTAGGACAGACGCCGCTTCGCATCCAGAAGCTGCAACTTAGCCACTTCAAGAAGGCTGACCCCGACTTCGCGGCGCGCATTGTCACGCTACTGGGCGGCAATGAGCATCCGGAGTACCTCCACGCCCCTGATGCCGCTGAGCTTGCGACCGCGAGCCGTATACCCGAAAAATAGTCACTGGAAGCAGCACGATCAGGAAGAGGCTGCCCGCGGGCAGCCTCTTCTGCGCCTGGGAGGCTGTCCTTAAAACCCGGTGCTGGATCGTGCCCGAGGATCGAGCTGATCCCGCAACGCGTCCCCAATGAAGTTGAAGGCAAGTACAAGCAGCATCACCGCAAGGGCAGGAAAGAAGACCAGATGTGGAGACTCGAAGAGGTGAGATCGGGCATCGTTCAGCATCGCTCCCCAGCTTGCGGCGGGGGCTGGAACGCCTAATCCGAGAAAGCTCAAAGTCGCTTCTGCCAGAACTGCCCCGGCCATGCCCACAGCTGCCTGCACGATCAGCGGCTGCAGGATATTCGGGAGGATATGGATTGCCATGACCCGCATGTCGGAAGCCCCGAGCGCTCGTGCCGCTTCCACAAATTCGCGCTGTTTCACCGCCATCAATTGTGCCCGCACGAGCCGCGCGTAAGGGACCCAACCCGAGATAGCCAGAGCCACGATGACGTTGCCCAATCCGGGTCCCATAAAGGCGACAAACGCGATCGCCAGCAGAATCCCGGGCAAAGCGAGGAACGCGTTGGTAAAGTACACATTCAGCACCAGGTCTGCCATTCCACCGTAGAATCCAGCCGCACATCCGGCGACTAAACCCAAGGCCAGCGAGAGTCCGACGACGCTGGTCGAAACTTCGAGCGAGATGCGCGCCCCGAAAAGCACGCGCGAGAGGATATCTCTTCCAAGCTCGTCGGTTCCAAACCAATGAGCTCGGGTCGGCGTCAAAAGACGGTCACCAAGGTCGAGCTGCGCTGGGTCGTGGGGAGCGAGCCACGGGGCAAAGACCCCGCAAAAAACAAACAACACCAGCAGCCCGATCCCAGCTGCGGCTAACGGCTGCTGCGCCATCCATCGTATCCCCTTCATCTCTCGCGTTCGCATTCTGTCTTTCATCATGCCATGCTGCGTTCGGTGCATGACATCATGGGAAGAGCCGGCTCTCCACTCACAACGAAAGGTGCTTTTGCGGATACTCCTCTATGGTCTCAATGCAGCTCCGGAGCTAACCGGCATCGGCAAATATACCGGCGAGATGGCGTCATGGCTTGCGGCCCGCGGTCACGACGTGCATCTCGTGACCGCGCCACCCTACTATCCGGCCTGGCGTATTCGAGCCGGCTTTCCCAACCGATACCGTACGGAGCACCCAGAACCGAACCTCACGGTCCATCGCTGCCCGCTGTACGTCCCTTTACAGCCCTCCGGGTTGAAGCGTATGCGCCATCTCGCGTCTTTCGCGCTCTCCAGCATGCCGGTCGTTCTGTATCAGGCCACGTTGCAGCCCGACGTTGTCTTCACCGTGGAGCCCACTTTTTTTGGTGCACCAGCCAGCCTGCTCGCCGCATCGCTTGCACATGCGCCTTCATGGCTGCACGTCCAGGACTTCGAAGTCGACGCCGCCTTCGACTTGGGCCTGCTTCCGGCACAGGGGATCGTGCACGCTGCAGCGCTTGGGCTGGAAAGGTTCTTCACCCGCGCCTTCGACCGCGTCTCCAGCATCTCGCAAAACATGATCGAGCGCGTGGTGAGCAAGGGCGTTTTGCGCTCGCACGTAACCTCTTTTCCGAATTGGGTTGACGTCGAGGCCATCCACCCGCTTTCGCCAGAAGTCGGCAACTGCTTTCGGAGAGAGCTCGATCTGCGCGGCAAGATCGTGATTCTCTACTCAGGCAACATGGGGACCAAGCAGGGGCTCGAAGTCCTCGCTCCACTCGCCTCCTCGTTTGCTGCGGATGCGCTCAAGCCCAACCCGGAAGTTCACTTTCTGTTCTGTGGCGACGGCGCCTTTAGGCCTAAGCTTGAAATCCTCGCCGGCCACCTGCCCAACGTGACCTTGCTTCCGTTGCAACCGCTGGAACGCCTGAATGAGCTGCTAAACGCCGCCGACATCCACCTGCTGCCACAGCGCGCCGATGCTGCGGGCCTTGTCATGCCGTCCAGGCTTACAGGCATGCTCTCCAGCGGTCGCCCGGTCTTAGCCACCGCCACTCCGGGAACACGGTTGGCGGACGTCATCTCCGGCCCCGAGCCCGGATCGAGCCTGGGTCTCATTGTCCCGCCGGAAGACCTGCCCGCCTTGCGCGCTGCCATTGTGCAACTCGCCTCTGCTCCGGATCTCCGAGTGACGCTTGGGGAGAATGCTCGGAGGTACGCCGTCCGTCACCTTGGCCGCGATGAGGTTCTGCTGCGCTTCGAAGAGGATCTTCAGAAGCTTGTGAGCTCGCGCGGTCGTTGACCCCCGCGAAAGTGGCAGAAAAATGAGCGGGCGATCAAGTAACATTTACAGAGCGCATCACCATTGGAGATCCCCCTGTCTTGAAGAAAGCTCTTATCACCGGTGTTACCGGCCAGGACGGCGCTTACCTTGCCGAGTTCCTTCTGGCGAAAGGCTATGAAGTTCATGGCGTCAAGCGGCGTACATCGCTCTTCAACACGGCACGGATCGACAACATCTACCAAGACCCGCATATACCCGATCGCCACTTCATCCTCCATTACGGCGACATGACGGACTCTTCCTCGCTCATTCACATCGTTCAGAAAGTCCAGCCTGACGAGATCTATAATCTGGCGGCCCAGTCGCACGTGCAGGTCTCCTTCGAAGAGCCGGAGTATACCGCCAACTCTGACGCGCTCGGCGTCCTTCGCCTGCTCGAAGCGATTCGAATCCTCGGCCTCGAAAACAAAACCAGGTTCTACCAGGCATCCACCTCTGAGCTCTACGGTCTCGTGCAGGAGATCCCGCAGAAAGAGACCACGCCCTTCTACCCGAGGTCGCCCTACGCGGTCGCTAAAATGTACGGCTACTGGATCGTGGTCAACTACCGCGAGGCCTACGGCATGTACGCCTGCAACGGGATCCTCTTCAATCACGAGTCTCCCCTTCGCGGCGAAACTTTTGTCACCCGCAAGATCACGCGAGGTCTCGCTCGCATCAAGGTCGGCCTCCAGAAAGAACTCTTCCTCGGCAACCTCGACGCCAAGCGCGATTGGGGACACGCCCGCGACTACATCGAGATGCAGTGGCTCATGCTCCAGCAGGAGAAGCCCCAGGACTTCGTCATCGCCACCGGTCAGCAGTACAGCGTCCGCGACTTCGTCAAGCGCTGCGCCGATCTGCTCGAACTCGAACTAACCTGGCAGGGAACTGGCATCGGGGAGAAGGCAACCGATAAGCAGGGCAACGTCGTCGTTGCGGTCGACCCCCGTTACTTCCGTCCGACGGAGGTCGAAACTCTCCTCGGCGACGCCTCCAAAGCCAAGCGCGAACTCGGCTGGTCCCCCCGCATCAGCTTCGACGACCTCGTCCAGGAGATGGTCGCATCCGACCTCAAGTCCGCCCAGCGCGACGCCCTCGCCATCAAACACGGCTTCGACGCCTACAACGTCCGCGAAACCTGACCGCAAGCCACAGAACTCTCCGGCGAAACGAAAACCTGTCGCTCAGCCCCAAGCATCCCACCGTCAACACCCGAGGCAGCCTTTTCGTTTCTATTGCGCGACGAAACTGGTCATCACAAGCCGACTTGTGAGGACTGATCGGCAGTGTGCGTCAAGCCCCGGAGGCAGTTGAAGATCCGTTAATGAGTTGTTCTCCGAGCTAAACTTCCAATATCTACAATTCGCTTGCGGAGATTCATATGGCCAGACAGATCGTTTTCGCGTCCAAGGCGCCAAACCGCCCGCGACCTACAGCCAGGCCGTCAAGGCTTCTGGGTTGGTGTTCGTATCAGGCACAGGGCCGCATGATCCTGAGACCGGACTGATTAAGGGCACGACAATTCAAGAGCAGACTCGACAGTGCCTCGAAAATATCGCCGCAATCCTTGCGGAAGCTGGCAGCTCACTGGACAAGATCGTGAGTGCGACGGTCGTGCTTGCTGAGGAAGAGGACTTTTCCGGGATGAACGAAGAGTGGCTTCGGTGGTTTCCTACGGATCCACCAGCCCGGCAAGGCGCCAAGCTTCCTGTGAAGATTCCAGGATTCAAAGTGTCTATCGCCGCGATCGCTGAGGCCTGATGATACGACGGACAAAACGCACCACCACAAAGCACCACCTTCGGCGCTCCCACTACCGAGAAGAAGACTCTCGGGGGTGAATCTGTTTGCTTGAAGTCAGCTGGCAACAGGTCACAGGGCATTGCGGCAAAGTCACTTGAGGTGAAGATCTGGCAGCACATCTCCGGGAAGTGCTCATCGACAAGCGTCCTTCCTGCAAGCCAGCACACTTTGCAGCACCTGCTGCTTCGACCTACTTCCTCAACAGTCCGAACCCGAACGCTCCCTCCAGCCTTGCGTTCACCATAAGGTCGATCCACCAGCCCGCCACATGCTCCAGGTACCCGGCATTCCTTAGCGGGCCCACATCTACCGGCGCCATGCCCGTGTCCTTGATCAATTGCCGCACCACGTCTTTGGCTCCGGATCATCCCCGCAATAAAACATGTCCAAAGCCGGATCTCCGAACAGCGCCGCTCCCATGGTGTTGAACGCCTTCACCAACTTCGCCCCGCTGGCCCACCGACCGACCTGTTCGCCCCCGCTGCCCGCCTCCGGCACAATCACGCTCAGGTCGCCGCGCAACGGATTGGTCGCTTCCAGCACCACCCTTCCATCCAGTGGTCCAATCGACCGCAGCGCCTTCTCCACTGCCCCCACGGCAGCGCCAGCGTGATCACCTCCGCTCCTTGCGCTGCCGCCGCAGGCTCGGCAACATGAGCTCCCATGTCTTTTGCCTTGACTGTATCCTTGCTTCCCTCGCGCAACCCGGCCCTCACCTTATGCCCTTTTGCCAGCCAAAGTCGTCCAAGCTGCGCGCCTACGTTGCCAAACCCAAGCACCGCGATTTTCATCACCCCATTCTGCTCCGGGCTTGGCAATAGGGCACAGGAAAGGGTTGATAACGACAAACGCAGTTATCGGAAGCATGAGTATCACGTCCTGAAACATGTCTCCAGTGATTCGGACAGCGGTGGTCCTCAGGCACCGCCTCACTCCCCTCATCACGTCAATCCCCCGCACCTCCTAAACGCCACCAGTTCAGACACTTTCCTGTGGCGCACAAACCCCTCCCCATCGGAGATACTGAGAGGGGAAGGAAAGGCCTCCATCGCACGCGACCGCAGACACGACCCGGCCAGTGCGAAGGTAGGTCCGGACCTAAACACAATCAACAGAAGACTTTGGATACCAAGTACGGGGGGGAGGGTACCCGCCCTACCCGCCAAAGAGGTAGATGATGCACACGCCGCACATGAAACCCGACACCCGCATCTACATCGCCGGACACCGCGGCCTGGTCGGCTCCGCAATCCACCGCGAGCTCGACCGCCTCGGCTATACGGACATTGTCACCCGCACGCGATCCGAGCTCGACCTCCTCGACTCCGCAGCCGTGGCCCGCTTCTTCGAGCTGGCGAAGCCCGAATACGTCTTCCTCGCCGCGGCAAAGGTCGGCGGCATCCTCGCCAACAACACCTATCCCGCGGACTTCATCCGCGACAATCTGGCTATTCAAGACAACATCATCGACTCGAGCTACCACAACGGCGTCGACCGCCTGCTGTTTCTCGGCTCCTCCTGTATCTACCCCAAACTCGCCCCCCAGCCCATGCCCGAGTCCTGCCTGCTCACCGGCCCCCTCGAGCCCACCAACCGCCCCTACGCCATCGCCAAGATCGCCGGCATCGAGATGTGTTGGAGCTATAACCGGCAGTACGGGACGAAGTTCCTGGCTGCGATGCCCACGAACCTCTATGGCCCTGGAGACAACTTCGATCTCGCGAGCTCGCATGTGCTGCCCGCTCTGATACGGAAGACGGCCGAGGCCATCCGAACGGGAGCAGAAGAGATCATCGTGTGGGGAACGGGAACGCCCCGTCGTGAACTCCTCTACTCGGACGATCTGGCGCAGGCCTGCGTCTTCCTTCTGAACCTGGACGAGCCCACCTACGACTCGCTTTTGGTCCACGATGCTCCGCCCCTGATCAATATCGGCACTGGGCAAGACGTGACTATTCGCGAGCTTGCCGAGGCCGTCTGCCGTGTTCTCGGTTTTCGGGGGAAACTCACATTCGATACCAGCAAGCCTGACGGCACTCCCCGCAAGCTCATGGACGTGGCTCGCCTTCACAAACTCGGCTGGCGCCACGTTACCACTCTGGAACAGGGCATCGCCCTCACCTGGCATGCGGTCAAAGCTCAGCTATCCTGAGCCACGTAAGCTCGATCGCTATGCTCCTGCGTCGCCTGCCTATTTCCGCCTTGACACTGCTTTTGGTGTAACGACGCGCTCAGGCCGGCCACCATTAAAGGCTTGGGTCATACCTCGTTTTGCCCCCCTGGCGCACTCACTTCGACCTCCAATCTGCTTCGGAGCCGGCCACCAAAAGTGCTATTAACCTACCCCTGCCCTCTCCATAAACTCTTGGCATATCGCAGCCTTTGTAAAGAGCTGCGGACCGTAAGCTTCGAGGTCTGTTCCCATGTTGCCTCACTTCCCCCAGATGCGCTGCATCGCCTTTGCAGCACTTGTCTTCCTCACCTCCGCCGCTGCTCATGCCATTACCCGCGGCACCCTCAACAGCCCCAACGTTGCGGAGCAACTTTTGCTGGACCAGGCCAATCAAGACCGTTCGCAGCATAGTTTGCCGCAGCTCAAGCGCGATCCCCTGCTAGCGCAGGCAGCGCTTTATCACGCTTACAAGATGGCGGAGCACTCCGACATCTCGCACGGCTTTCCCGGCGAACCTGATCTTTCCGCTCGGGGCGCCAGCGCAGGTGTTCGGTTCTCGCTAATCACCGAGAATGTGGCCGAGGCTGGCGAGCCAACCGCGATTCACAACATGTGGATGCACTCGGAAGGACACCGCGCCAATCTACTTGATCCCGAGGTAAACATCGTTGGCATTGCCGTGGTCACCCGCGAACACCAGGTGTACGCAGTAGAAGACTTCGCCTCAACAGTCGAATCGCTCTCGATAGACGAGCAGGAGACTGCCGTATCCAGTTTGCTGTCGACCTCTGGGCTCAATATCGTGACTATGAATCCCGAAATCCTGGCCAACGCGCGTCAGACCTGTGGAATGTCTAGCGGATATGTGGGTGCCCGTCAGCCGTGGTTCATCATGCGATACACCGCATCCCGCCTCGATCAGCTTCCTCAGCAGATCAGAAGGCGGCTCACTTCAGGCAAATACCACCAGGCTATGGTTGGAGCATGTTCTTCAGGCGACCATAGCGCATTCAGTTCTTACAATATTGCTATTCTGCTGTATCCCTAGCATCGGTGACGTCTTCCTGGTCATCTGCTCAGGAGCTCTTATTTGCAAGCAGCGGAACGAGTGCCACGTCCTCTGCTGCCGCCGGCTTTGTGGGCTCCATCTCGAGCACATCATTGACGCGGTTGAAGTAGTTGAAAAGGCCAATGGCTGACATAAGTTCCACTATCTCGCCTTCACTGTATGTCTCTCGAAGCCGCGCAAAGTCCTGCGCCGTATACCCGTGAGCATCCAGAGTCATAACCTCAGCCAAGTGAAGAGCAAGTTGCTCGCGCTCCGTAAACTCACCCCCTTTCAAGCCCGTTTTCATCGCTCCAAGCTGTTCGTCTGTCCAACCCAGCTTTTTGCAGATTTCCGAATGCGAGGCGAGACAATATGGCGTACGGTTCAGCTGCGACGTCCGAACGATCACCAACTCCTTGAGCGCTTTCGGGAGTGTACCGGTGTTGAGAACTGCTTCCATGTGCGCGATGATCGTCTCGAAGATCTCTGGACGATGCGCCAGAGTCCGGAACATGTTCGGTACGTTTCCGCGATCGTGCAAGTACCGATCGTAAATTGCGACACTCGCCGCCGATACCTCGTCCCGTTGCAGTCTTGATATACGGGCACGCTCTCCACTGCTTTGGGTAATTTCCACTCGATCTCCTCGCTCACACATAGCTATCCTAGCTTGATACACTGCACGGCACTTGCGATGAGCTCGCATCTCCCATGGACTTTTGACCCGCGGAATCTCATTTGCTATAACTGAATGGGTGAAGCTCGTCTAGCGGGCTCGCTTATGTTCCTGAGTAGCTCAATGGCAGAGCATTCGGCTGTTAACCGAAGGGTTGTAGGTTCGAGTCCTACCTCAGGAGCCAATCAAATCAATAACTTGGAGAAGTAAAGAGTCAGTAGAACCCAAAAATGGGTCCGCTGTACCCATTTTGTACCCATACTCTTTCAAAACGGGTGCTGTACCCATAGCAGCCGTGCTCAGTTGTCGCTCCCACCGTAGCCGTTTTCGAATCCCAATCCGACGATCGCTTTCAGCTGTCGATGCGCCTTGGCGCCTTGACCGGACCCTCCTCCTGCTCCAATCTCCACTCGCGCCCAGAGATGGGCGTGCCACACCTGGCTTCATCGCTTGGCTACCTCCTCAAAAGGGAGTCACTAGGCGTGGAGAAGGAGGAGAAGACACAATGCAATTTCTTTTCTGGCGTCTGGAATCGGTACGCCACCTTTGAGCATCGCTGCGATTTCAGCGATAGGAATGGGTTAGAAGACGGGGGAGCTGGGCGGCTAAGGGGGACAGAGCCGCAGGATACGAGCCGCCAGACGACCTTCGATCTCCCGTTTCAGGACTGCGCTTGGTGCCAACATTGTCAATGTGTGTTCGCCTTATGTTCGCCTGCAATAAGTCCAGCATACCTCGTCAGGCAGGGAGAAAAGTCAACGTGCACGAAGGATGGTGCAGCTGCCAAGCTCGGCCCGCAGAGTTCTTCCTGGGTCATTGCCTTATTGATCGCAAGACTTACCTTGGTACATGGCTCGGGAACTGTAACGGAGTTTGCGGCTCGAATCATGCGGATGGAGCCGTTGGCCGGTCGGACAAACAGCGGATCGCTACGACCTTCCGCACAGGCGAGGTTCCTGAGAACGTCCCGCTGCCGCCCGACTACAATATCGCTCCGACGACCTTTCAGCCGGTGATTAGAGCGAGCAGGGAATCGGGCGATCGCGAGCTGGTGCTGATGGAGAAGCGGGCCACTGGAGAGTGACGCCGCAACCCATCACACTCCCCGCCGGCGGTGTCGAGGCCTTAGAAACAACTCTTGGGTCGTCGACCAACGACAATGCCGATTCGCGTGAGCTCCGGTAGTACATGTCCCAACCCACGGGCTACTCCACTCAAGTGAACGACGAGCTTCTCAGTCGAGCCGGGGGAAAAGGTCTACCCAGAAACTGAGTGAGCGGGAGCTCCGCACGCAAGCACCTGTCCATAAGCGCGGGTGACACAGCTCATCATGGTTCCGATAGTGAACTGTTCGCGGACCATTTGCCTACCCACCTCACCCATGGCGCGAGCGCGGCCAGGGTCATCGAGCAGACGAAGAATAGCTTCTGCAACGGCCTGGGGATCGTCGGGCTGAACAATGAAGCCGCTCACCCCATGGGAGACCGCCTCGGCGTTTCCACCAACATCAGTGGCGACAACTGGGAGCGACATCGCCATCGCTTCCACGATGGCGTTCGAGAAGCCCTCACTCCGCGATGGAAGGACAAAAATGTCGCTTTGAGCCAAGTGGCTTTGCATATCTCGAACGGCCCCGGCTAAATAGAAGCGATGGGTCAGGCCAAGATCGCGAATCAGTGTTTGAAGGTATTGGAAGTAAGCAGAATCGAGAGCGGCACCTGCGATGCTGAACGTCGCCTCGGGATGCCGCTTTGCAATCTCCGCTGCAGCCCTGACGAAAACGTCGTGCCCCTTGACGTGGCGTACATGCCCCACCGTGGTGATGTGGATGTCCCCGTTTG
>JAABUY010002661.1_pt1 | contig 20838 bp, 18 predicted proteins | sample 5560271 | NCBI WGS metagenome assembly JAABUY01 (sample SAMN10711886, study PRJNA513374) | rock metagenome | isolation source: Antarctica rocks | place: Antarctica: Victoria Land, University Valley | reverse complement strand
GGCCCCGCCGCCGCCGGCCAAGCCGCTCGACCGCCTCGCCGCGCGCGAGCCCGACCCGCCGGCCGGCGGCCCGCCGCCCGCGGAGCCGGCGGCGCGCGCGCGCGGCCGCGCGCAGGCGGGCCGGGACGTGGCCGCGCCGCGGCCGCCGCGCGGCGCGCCGGCGGGCCGCGGCCGGCCCAAGCCGGACCTGGGCCCGCCCATGACCGCGCAGGAGCACTGGGCGGGCGACTACGACGCGCCGCTCGCGCCCGCGCTGGTGGTGGCTGGCATCAAGCCGCTGGACGGCGAGCGCGACATGTGGACGTCCTACGCGGCCGTGCGCCGGCGGCGCTCGCGCCGGCTGCTGCGCGCCGGGCTGGCCGTCGTGCGCCCCGCCCCCCCTTGTTGGCTACCATTTCTGAGCGCCTCTGTGTACCTTTCTAGCTGCCTGTCTGCCCCTCCGCAGCGCTGTGGCCCGGCCGCGCAGCAGGCACTCGTGCGACAGAGCGCGGACATCTCTGGCGCTCTCTCGCCGCGCCCGCGCTTGAGCGGCACGCGGCTGCTGAGGCCGTACTCCCTGCTGGGAGAGTGACGGGAGAGTATGCTGCACATAGCAGCGCGCCGGCGATCGCAGGCACGCGGTGCAGGCAAGCCACGGCGGTGCGCTGTGAGGGTGGCAGGCGGCGCCGGCGCTGGGCGTGCCGGCCGCAGGCCGTGAGGCCTCTGCAGGCGGCGCGTGCGCGCGGTGTGCCAGGCCCAGACCATAGAAGCGTATCGCCGGCCGTCCAGGCTAGGGTGTCTGTCATACCCTGCGCCTGGCTCAAGACCGCGTGCGGCTCGCGCAGGCGGCGGTCGCGCTGGGCGTGCTGGCGTGGCGCCGGCCGCAGGCGCTCGCGCCCGCCAACGTGGCGGCGGTTGCGACCGCGCCCATGCGGCGCGCGACCGCGTATGTAGGCCAGCTCGCCGCGCCAGCCGGTGCGGAGCTGGGCGCAGACGAGGCGCGCGCGCTCGTGCGCGACTGGCAGCGCGCCAAGGCGGCGGCCACCGGTGCGCCGGGCGCTTGCAGCCCTCCGCAGCCCCTCGCCCCCATTCTTGTGTCTAGTCACATTTGTTCATGCTCTGTTGGCGCGAAGGACATGCAGTTGGCTCTGCCGGTAAATGCGCCAGGCTTGGCCCTGGTGGGTGTGCACGCAGCGACAGACCTGGACAGGCTGTGTGCAGAACTGGGTCATGAATCAGGGCACGCTGTTGCAAAGATGCAGTCGCAGCCATTCACTGGCCCTGCACGCTCACTCAAGCAAACCCCCCTGCGCGCGCGCGCAGGCGCGTCGCATGACGTGGCCGCGCTGGACGCCGTGCTGAGCGGGCGCATGCTGAAGGAGTGGCGGCAGCGCGCGCAGGAGCTGCGCGAGGACGGCTGGTGCGCCGGCGGCCCACCTGGTGCCCCGAGCTGCCCCGCGCAGCCACAGCAGCCTGGCCGCCCCGTGCCCTGCCTGCGTGTGTCGCCCCCGTCTGAGCCTGCCCCAGCTCGTGCGTAACCAACGGCAAGCATTTTCTAACCCTTTTTTTCTTCTTCTTCTTCTCTTCACCCCAACATCTTCTTGGTATGGTAGTCCAAGAATGCGCGCCGCAGGCACTGGAAGTACGACGTGCGGGACGTGGCGCTCGAGGCTGTCGACCCGGGCGCGGGCGGGCGGAGCGCGACGGTCGCCGCGCGGCTGCGCGAGAGCGCGCGCCTGGTGGACGGCTCCGGCGCGGTGCTGGACGCGTACCGCAGCGACTTTGTGCTCGAGTACCGCCTGCAGCGCGCGCGCGGCGCCGGCTGGCGCATCGTCGACTCGCGCGTGCTTACCAAACCGGGTTCCTGAGCAGGCACGGGCGCGTGCAAGGCTGCCCGAGAGGCGCCCGCGCATCCCTTGAGAACTTTTGCCGGGCTGCTGCAGGCCTCCAGCCCGGCGGCATTCGGCTTGCAGATCGCTGTGCCGCAACGCGTGGCACGCCGCGCGCGCGCATGGGTGCGCAGCCTGCCTGTGCAGTGCCTGGTGGTGCGCACGGCGTGCTTGCGCGGGAGGCAGCGCGTGCGTGAGGCAGGTCCCGCAGCCTCACAAAGTTGGGACGCGGCTCTGACGGGCGTTTGCAAGATTGGGTGTCAGGTTGTATGGCGTCTGCATATAGTCATCGAGCTTCTGAGCAAGCATACGAACATAAGTTGTTGAGCGCCGTGTGCGCATTGTGTAAGCCTGACACTGCACCAGCATATGTGACGTACAGTGTGTGTGCCACACCAGCGCGGCTACGGATCTTGACTGCATCGGCTGGTTCAGAGCATAAATCGAATTCGAATTGCTTTGGGTAGGGCAGGAAGTTGCGAATTCTCGGAGCGTCAGCTCGCCAGCCAGGATCACCGTGGGGCGCCTCTCCGATCACCCAGGGCCCTTAGTACATCCACGGCCGATTAGGGAGATTGCCGCTTTACTTGGGTTTGCACGCTGCACATCGACGTGCGCCGAGACTCAGTCGGCGGTCTGCAGCTGTGGTCGGACGCGTCGCTCGAGCAGCTGTTGAGCAGATCACTGGGTGTGCTCGCACGCCCTCGGCGACGCGCTCGGGAGGTCCAGACGTAGTGGGTTCGGTGGACGCCAAGCTCGCCGCCTGGCACCCGCGGAAGAGCCGCGACACAGCGCCGCAGGGGGCCTAGCAGCCTTGCTGGGCGTGGATGGCAAGGCGCAGGGCGGCATGTGCCGCCCTGGTGTTGACATGCTGCTCCCTGCTAGCACAGGCGCAGGTGCGCGGGGACACTGCCTCGCCTTGGTCTGGTGGAGCGCAGCGCGTATACCGGCCGCCAGGCCGCACAACCCCAGGCCCGCTTCTTGTCGGGTGCCGCGCTGACTCCGGGCTGCTCCCGCTTGCAGGTTGCACCCGCACCCAGCGGCGACCAAACAACTGGTGCGGCCCCTGGCCTCACCCAACCAAGCAAGCTCTGCAGGCGGCTGCGCCCTGGCGTGCGCGCCGCAGCGCCTGACCGCTGTGTGCCGCGCAGCCTTGCAATCGGTGAACGTGGCGCGGCGCTTCACGACGAACTGGCTCAACTGCCGCCTGCCGGTGGTTTACAAGTGCGCGGCCGCTGCGGGCCCAACAGGGGCCACGCCGGTGGCAGTCATAACCTCAGCATAGCAGCTGAGGGCCAGTGGCTGGAGGCGGCCCCGCTCCGTGTCGCGCTGCTGGCGTGCTCCAGCAGCGGCCGACCTCGCCATCCGCACTCTAGGTGCCTGTGCAGCGCTCCTCCCCTGCGCCGGTGTCTGACGCTCGCGCGCGCGTGCACAGAGGGGAGCTGATGACGGACTGCGCGCTCACCGGGTCGTCCAAGGTGCCGCGCTGCTTCACAGCCGGGCTGCAGGAGCGGTACCGCTGCTCGCGGGACCCCAGCGGTAACCTGACGCTCTATGACATGCTCAAGTCCGGCCAGGCGCGCCCGTCAAGCGGCTGCACGGAAAGAACACCAGGGATTCTGCTGGATGAGCATGCATGGCGATTGGACGCACGGAGGCAGAGCAAATCTTCTGCACGATCAGCAGCGACCGGCAGGCAAAGCGCTGGCGCGCGCCGCAGGGGGCGGACGGGCAGCAGGGCAGCCTGTGCTCCAAGACGGATGTGGCCGGGCGGACGCTGCCGGCCTGCCACGCGCCGCTGGCGTGCTACCCGCTGAAGTCCGGCGCGCTGGTCGGCGCGGGCCTGGGCTACTGCACGGACACGCCTAACGATATGGACCAGGTGCGCTATAACTGCCTGCGCCTGTGCTGAGAGGTCGTGCACGCATGTATGCGCCGGGCCTCGCGCCTCCCGCGGCGCCTGGGACAGCAGTGCCGCGTCAGCAGGGCCTGCACAGCCCGCGACGGGCATGAACGTTTTGTGACTGACGACAGCGCGCCCAGCAGGATGCCGTGGACAAGCCCGACGCGCCAGTGCCGCCGGAGCAGGCTGCTGCGGCGCAGGCCAACCTGACTGCCGCGGTGCGTCCCAGTGCCCCCTCCACTTAAGCGCATCCGTGTGGGCACTGGTGCGGCGGACTGCCGGCTGGCAAAATCAGTGCATAGTTGTAAATCAGTGCATAGTTGTCCCGCCTACCTGGCACATGGCGAGCTCTTGGTGCCATGCGGGCGTACCAGCTCGGCGCCACGCTGTGCATGTCGGCCGCCCGAGCTGCAGATGGCGTGCTGGTGGCCGCCGTGGCCATCAGGGCCCCGCTCAGCACACAGAAAGCGCGCCCTAGCCGTCGGGTCCGCGCCGGGTGGCATGCATCGCGTTGCACGACGGCGCCGCGGCACGCAGCCGCACATAAGGCAACGTAACCATGCTGACGCGGGGGCGCTGGGCCAGGTCGAGGCCGCCGCAATGGCGCCCGCACCCAGCGGCGGCAGCGCGCTGGCGGTCGCGGCGGTCGCGGACGGCACCAACGCGACCTCCGCGCAGCAGGTCGGCGCGGTGACGGGCCTGGAGGAGGTCACCGTCGCCTCGCGCTGGTCCAAGGATGGCAAGACCTGCCGCCTGCCGGTCGTCTACAAGTGCGCGCGAGCGGGAGCCCCTTTGTGGCCCCGGGCGCCGGGCGCGCGCGCGCTCGGCGCACCTGCAGGGACCCGCCACGCGTACGCTGAGACCAAAGGAATGCCAGCGCTGTTGCGTGCGGTCGGTCGCGCCAGCCGCTCCAGCCCTGGCAGCTCCAGCCCTAAACCTAACCCCCATCCTGGCAGCTCCAGCCACGCCGGCAGCATGGCGGCCAGGCTGACGCCTCGCCTTCCTCCCTGCATGCCGTGGCGGTGAGCTCACAGGGGCGGGCCCGGGCAGCCGGGGCAAGCTGATGACTGACAAAATATGCCGCTCCCTTGTGCCTGCATGCCACGGCAGCGAGCTCACAGGGGCGGGCCGGAGCGGCAGGGGCAAGCTGATGACGGACTGCCTGGACGTCGGCGGCACCAGCTCCTGCTTCACCGGCGACGGCGTGCCGCACGAGTGCGCGCCGCTGGGCCCCGGCACGCCCGACAACCAGCCGTTGGCAGACCTGCTGGCCGCCCGCAACGGCACCGGCGACGGCGCCAGCGGCGCGCTGTGCCTGCTGGAGAACGCGGACGCGAGCGCCGTGCCCGGCAACGCGAGCCTGCCGCACTGCGACGGCGCGCTCGCCTGCACGCCGATGAAGGCGCGGCCCCAACCCGCTGCCGCTGCGCTTGCATCGGCAGCTGTACAAGCGTCAGCTCAGTGCTGGATGCGAGCTGGATTCGACCTGACAGAGCTCTGGCGCGCTTGGCGTCTCCCAAACACATGTTGAAGCCCTTGCAAGGCCGCGCACTCACCCCGCCGCGCCCACGCGCCGCCGCGGGGCCACTGGCTTGCTCCATGGTGCAGGATTTAGGATAAGGTTAGGGTAGCAGCAGGCGGCGACGGCGGCCTGCGCGCGCGCGCAGAGAGCGCCGCTGGCGGGCACGGGCATCGGCTTCTGCGCGTCGGTGTCGGGCGCGGTGGACTCGGCGCACGGCGCGGACGCGCAGGGCTCCGCCGGGCTTGCCGCCTACAAGACGCAGCCGCGCACCAGCGTCATGGGCGAGAAGTGCCGCCTGCCGCTCGTGTATGGGTGCGCAGCCCCGAGCGCGCGCCTGATAGCTGCCGCGCCGGCCCTCCTCTGCCGCCGCTGGGCCCAGCCCTGGCGTGTGTGCCGCCCCACGGTCCTCTGGCACACCCTGCTGTCCCTGTCGCGCCGTATCCAGGCAGCGCCGCTTGGCGTGCAGAGTGGTTGGCTGCATCAAGGGCTGCGCTCTCTCCAGGCAGCGCAGGCGCAGGACCCGCATGGCACGGAGCCATGTCCACCTCCGACACCTTCCCGGGCCTGAGTCTGGGGGCTAGGGTGAACACTAACCCTACCCCATACGCGCAGGGACTCGCTGCTGCTGGACTGCGTGCCGCTCAGCTCGCAGAGCGCGCCCGGCGAGTGCTTCGTGGAGGGCACGAGCATTGTGGACGAGTGCGCGCCCGCCAACGGCACGGGGCCCGCGCCGCTGGACCAGGCGCTCAAGGCCGGCACCGGCATGGACGGCAAGGAGGGCAGCCTGTGCGCCGTCAAGCCGGCCGAGGGCGCCTCCGGGCAGCAGGCGCGCGCCCCTGCGGCGCAGCCCTGCAGGGCGAGGACCAGTTGCCCCGCCAGCCAAGCGCGCTGGCTGCAAGCTGGCGTGCAATGCAGGGCCGGGCGCCCAAGCGGCGGCGCGGCCATGCCCTGGCCCTGGCCGGGGGTGCATCACGCCACTGTTGTGTTAGTTGCTCACCCGGCGTATTCAGAGAGCATTCGGCGGTCGAGGGCTGCGCTCATCGGCTCTGCAGCGACGCGCGCAGACGTGCGGCGCGCCGCTGGTGTGCGTGCCGCTGACGGGCCCCATGGAGGGCAGCGGCTACGGGCACTGCACCGCGCCCGCCGCGCCCGCCAACAGCACCGCGGCCGCCGCCGCTGCGCCGCGCCAGTACCTCGTGCGCAACCGCGCCACCGTGGACGGCCGCCAGTGCCGCCTGCCGCTGGTCTACAAGTGCGCCGCAGCCCGCCCCGGCCAAGCCCGTCGCCGTGCTAGTGCCCCAGCGGGCTGAGCATCAGCCGCGTGCCCGGCATGCGCCGTGGGTGCCGGGCCGTTTGCCGGTACCGTGCAACATGCGCAGCATCTCCATGGCAGCGCCGCCGCCTGTTTTACCATCACAATCAAGGCATGCGCAGCATCCCCGTGGCGGGAGCTGCTGCCTCCCTTGCCAGTTCAGTGCAGCATGCGCGGCATGAATGAGCTGGGGCCCCGTCGGCTCTGCGGGAGTGCCTTCGCGCCGCGTGCGCCATGCGGCGGCGGAGCGGCGCACCGAGAACGGGCGCCGACGCCCCCGCCTGGTGGCTAGGGCCCTGACCCTACCCTGAGCGGCGCAGCGGCAACCTGCTCCTGGACTGCACGGCCAAGGGCGCGGGCGGCGCGGAGCGCTGCTTCCCGCACGACGGCACGCCGCAGAGCATGCTCTGCGCGCCTGAGCCCAAGCCGCAGGTCGTGCCGCTGTCCACGCTCATGCAGGCCGGCGCGGTGCGCGCGGCGCCCCGCCCGCTTCACTCTTCCCCGCCACCTTGTCGTTCGGGCTGGGCGGGTCGCGGCAGGGATGCGCTGCCGCCCGTCCTCGTTGCGGCCAGCCTCGGCACGCGCTTTGCCCCGCCCTTGCGACTTTGTTCAAGTTTGCATGCATGAATCTGCTGCACGGCATGCCGGCGAGGTGCTCAATGGAAGATACCCTGTCAGCCCGCCTGCGACCCTGTTTGCAGCCATGCTCGGGGAGCGCGTGCAGGAGTGAGCTTCAGGGGTTCCTCCGGGCACTGCCGAGCAGACCGCCAACTCCCTTGCAGCTTACTCCCTTGCAGTAAGCGGGCAGCACAGGAGGGGCGCCTTGGAGCGGCCCGCGCAGCCTGTGCATCAGCGCGCCGCCCCGCGCGCAGGCCATGAACGGCCAGCGCGGCAGCCTGTGCACGGACACGCCGCGCTGGAAGGGCGCCAAGGTCGTCGGCTGCATCGCCATGCTCGCCTGCGAGCCGCTGATCGGGCCGCTGGTGAGCACCGGCTACGGCTACTGCACCGACCTGGGCGTGGGGCCGTTCGGCATGACGTCCGTTATGCGCCGCGCGACGATCGCGCAGCGCGCCTCCGGCGGCAAGCGCTGCCGGCTGCCGCTCGTGGTCAAGTGCGCCGGCCCCGCCGGCCCTTCCCCGCGGGTGCCAGCCGGCGCTAGGTGCATGTAAAGGATTTTAACGCATGCAGAAGCACCTGCAGCAACCTCCATCGGGTGTGACTGGACCAGCTCAGTCTGCAACCCCGGGCATGGAGCCGACAGGTGAATCTGCAAGCCTCGTCAAGCTGTGCAGGCTCGCCGGAGCGCACCAGGCGCCCGGTCGAACGTCATACGTGTCATACAGCGTATTCCAGCCGCCGCCGCCGCCAGACGCGCGGCCGCGCCGCGGCGCAGGGACAAGCTGCTGACGGACTGCGTCAAGGACGCGGCTGGCGCGGAGGGCTGCTACACGGGCGAGCTGGACGCCGGGACGTCGCCCTGCGACCCCGCGCCGCTCGGCACGCCGCTCTTCCTGCCCAACATGCTGGTGCGGCCCTGTGTCGCGGCTGCGGGGTTTAGGGTAGGGTTGGCATCCGGGCACCAGGCAGCACCGGGGCGCGCGCCCTGGCGCCGCCGCCCGCTGTGGCGACGCGCCCCAACGTCCTGCGCGCTGTGCCGCTCGGCCCGCCACGTGTCCGGCCGTTGTGCCAGCAACGCCTCAGCGCGCTCGACGCACACGAGGCACAGGAAGCTGAGACGTTCCCATACCTTGTCGTGCCTGCCCCGCAATCCATGCACAGACTGCATGGAGAGCAGCAGCAGGAGGCGGCAACAGCAGCCTCTAAGCCTACCCCTGACGCCCGCGCCGCGCGCGCGCGCAGGCGGCTTCCCAGGCGGGCGACGGCCGCAAGGGGTCCATGTGCGCGCGTGTCGTGGCCAGCAACAAGACGGACTGCCTCGATAACATGACATGCGAGGTGGGGCTGCGGCGCGCGCGCCCCAGGGCCCTGTGTACCAACCCAATCGCTCGGCGGCATAGCGGAGCTGGGCGCCTGAGCGCGTGCCGGCAGCCGTGTGCCTGCACTGGTCCATGTCGCGGCACTCTTTATGCCACATGTGGCAGCCGGCCCTGTAGGCTGTGCGGGCCGCTGGTGGTCGGCGCGTGCGACTCCAGGCACAGTGTCTACGTGGGCCATGAATTCGTCACCGAGTGCCCGTTGCCTTGCGCCTCTGGCGGGATTTTTATTTTTTCAAATTTGCCTCAGGTTGTGCCCAGGCATGGCGCGGCCTGCTGCGACGCCTGCATGGCATGCATTCTCAAGAGGCCGCGCGCCGGCGCGCAGGCGGCCATCCTGCCGCCCATGTACGGCAGCGGCTATGGCTACTGCGCGCCGTCCGCGCACGGCATCGCGTCTGCGACCGCGCTCGCCGAGGCGGCGGCCGCGACGACCACCGCGTCCGCGCACAACTTCAGCTCGGAGGCCGCCGGCGTCGGCGCACCCGGCGCGGCGCCGCCTGTCGGCGCTGCGCTTGCAGCTGCGCAGTTGGCGCCGCGCACGACGGCTAGCGGCGAGGCCTGCCGCCTGCCGGTCGTGTACCAGTGCGGCCCCCTGCCCTAACCCTTTCATGAAAACGTAAGTGCAGGAGAGGCTCTGACGCGCTGCATGCTTTACGAGCGCCTTTATGCGGACGCGTCCTGGGGCGTGCTGCGCTACACTGCGGAGGCACATGGTCGACACCCACGCAAGAGCAGTGCTGCGGCGTGTCCGCTGCCTGTTGGCAAATGTGCCGCAGCCTCTAGCGCGGGGCCTGCTCCAAGGCGGCGCCCGCTATCGGCGGCGGCGCAACCCCCCATTGAGCGCGTCCGCCGTGTCCACGCACCCCGCTGCTTAGTCGCTGCCGGCAGGCCGCTGAGCCGCGCCGCGCCGCGCGTGCAGGGGCATCCTGCTGCTCGACTGCCGCAACATTGACCGCATCGACAAGGAACAGTGCCTGCCGGCGGGCGGCGGGCCCCCGCAGGCCTGCCAGCCCATGGAGCCCAACACCGCGGGCGGGAGCTCGCTGACCAACGCGCTCGCGTCCGGCCAGGCGCTCAACGGCTCAGCCGGCGGCCTGTGCCGGCTCGCCGGCGGCGCCTGCGACGCCGGCCTGTCGTGCAGCGCCATGACGGTGCGGCGGCCGCCGCGTCGGCGCGGCCTTGCGGGCTGGCGCTCGTTTCAGGGTTGGGCTGACGCATGCTTGCAGGCTGGCGCTCGCGAGCTGCCTGCTGCCCTCGTGCATGACAGCGCATGCCCCCGTGGCCAAGCGGACGGGCGCACCACCCGGACCCGCCCAGCACGAAGCGACCGGCAACGCGTGATGCGCTGCTGCTGTCAGCATATGGGTAGGGTCAACCTAACCTGACCTGGCACCGCGCGCCGCGGCAGGGCCTGCTGGCGGGGTCGGAGTACGGCTACTGCGGCAGCGGCAGCGGGCCGAGCGTGGCGGCGGGCGTGCTGAGTGCCGCAGCGCCCGCGCCCGCGCCTGCCGCCGCCCTGGACCTGAACAACGCGAGCGTCGCGCGACGCACCACCATTGATGGCTCCAAGTGCCGCCTGCCAGTCATGTTCCGGTGCGCCCCGCGCGCCGCCCGGCGCGGCCGGGCGCGAGTCGGGGTTGTGACTGTGCAGGGCCAGATATCCTGCTGACCAATGCAACGAAGGTGCCGCGGTGGTCAGCAGGCCATGCGTGGCACGGCGCCGGGCGCAGCGCCGAGTCTGTGCAGTGCGGCGATGCTGGGGAGCAGCGCGCGCGCATGCGCTCCGCCCCGGCGCATGGCCCGCAGCGGCGCATGGGGGCGGCCAACCGGGCGGGCGCAGCGCCAGCGGCGCCGGCGCCCTTTCGGAGGTGGCGAATGCGGGTGGGGCGCGCGCAGGGGCCAGCTGCTGACCGAGTGCGCCGCGCTGGACGGCACGGGCGCGCCGCAGTGCTTCGTGCAGGGCCTGTCCGCCGTGCAGGAGTGCGCGTCCGCGCATGGGCCGATCCAGTCCGATGCGCTGTCCGAGCTCTTCACCGCCGGCCAGGTGAGGAAGCGGAGGGGGGGGCTGCTTTCAAGCAGGGTTCCCAACCCTACCCTGCATGCCTGCCGCTGTGCGCGAGCGCGGCGGCCAAGGCGAAGGCGCCGCAGTGTATGCATGGGCTTTCACCCTCGGTTGCTGCCAGGCGTCATACGGTTGAACTTGGAAGCAAGCCCTGTGCACATCATCCATGTGCAAGTGCTATGTGCGCGGCAGGGTGTGCATGCGAGCTCGGCCCTGTACGGCGTGCTGCAGCACACATTCACACTATTTGACAGCAGATTGCAGCAGGAGGAACGCCCAGTGCCGCCCTGACCACACCGCGCTGCGGTCCAGGCCGGCGACGGCACGCTGGGCGCGATCTGCTCGCCGCCGCCGGTACCCGGGCAGCCTTTCCTGCGCGGCACGCGCCAGCAGCTCTGCAAGGACGGCCTGACCTGCGCGCCGCTGAAGCCCGCCGCGCCCGACGGCGCGGCCGCGCCGGCGGCGGCCGGCGGCGCGGCCGGCGCGGCCTCCGGCAGCAGCCTGTCGTACGGGTACTGCGCGCTGCCGGGCGCGGCGGGCGCAGTGGCGGCTGCCGCCGACGAGGGGCCCGCCGCGGTGCTCGTCGCGCAGCGCAAGGCGCTGAGCGGGAAGCCCTGCCGGCTGCCGCTGCTGTACAAGCGCGCCCCCCCTCGGCCCGCCGCCCCGCTGCCCGCCGCCCTGCATGCAGCCGCTATGCCGTTGCAAGGCCCTGCATCTACGCCTGACTTGTTTCTTGCTTGACACCTCCAGAAGGGGCCGTGCATAGCATCAAGGGTGTCAGGACACATGGCTGTCAGGGGAGCAAGTCTCTGCTCTGGCTCCGCACCGCTGCCAGCCCCTACATGCTGCAGGCCCGGGTGCTTATGGCAGACCGAGACGGCGCCGTGGCGCACCCGTTCTCCAGCAACCACCGGCCCTGTCAGACGGCCACGTGAAGAGCCGAAGCTACCTCTTGCACTGCGCCGTCACGAAGCGGCAGAGGAGGCGGCGGCAGCGCTGACGCGGCTGTGGAAACCCCTGCGCAGGGACGAGCTGCTGCGCGGCTGCGTCAACCTCACCGCGCCCGACGCGCTGCCGCAGTGCTTCACAGACGCTGCCGGAGCTGTGCGCGCCCGCGCCCGGCGGCTTCAACCTGAGCGCGCTGCCCGCGATTCTCGCGGGCGGCGGCGCCGCCGACGGCCTGCCCGGCTCGCTCTGCTCGCCGCTGGCCGGCCCCGCGCCGGACGTGCTCGGCTGCACGACGCCGTTGCGCTGCACGCCCAGCGAGGTCGCGCCGCTGGGGCCGGCCGGCTTTGGGTTCTGCGGCGCGGCGGACGTGAGCGCGCTGGGCGCGGCGGCGGCCGGCGGCGGCCGCGGCAAGGGCGGCACCTGCGGCACCGCATGCATCGTCGGCGTCGTGGTCGGCAGCGCCGCGCTCGCCGCGCTGCTGGCCTCGCTCGGCTGGTGCGCCGCCCCGTCTGGCCTGCCCCAATGATGGAGGTCTTGCATCAGATGCATGGGCGACCCGACTGTCACGGGCAACATGAAGCATGCCTGCGCCAGGGGTTTGCATCGCAACCCCAACTCCGTGTCCTGGCTTGCTTACTAGCATACTAGACTGTGCATGGCACGACGTAGTGTTTTCCACAGGGTTCCCAACCCTTGTGCGCGCGGCCGGCGCGCAGGCTCGTGTACATGAAGCACCTGGCGGTGCGTCGCAAGCGCGTGTTCGCCAAGTTTGACGATGCGGAGTTCGATGACGCCGAGCATGCCTTCGGCAACGGCGATGGCAAGGCCAATGGCGCGGGCGTCATTGTGGCGCCCTTTGGCAAGGGCGGCGGCAGCGCCGGCAGCGGCGGCCAGGACCTGGTCGGCGGCGGCCTGCGCCGCTTCGGCAGCCTGGGCCAGGCGGCCTCGGGCATGCTGCGCTCCTCCGGCAGCCTCAAGATGCAGGCGCGCGCCTCGCGCTTGTGCGGGCGCACGGGGAGGGCACCACTGGGCTGCTGCGCCAAGTTGCTTCAACCCGCTGCTTCAAAAGCAAGTAGTCGCACGAGTCTCCACGCACAGCGACAGTCACCGGTCAGCTTGAGCGGCATGGCAGCCTGCGCAGAAGCTGCCGGGGTGGTGCGTGGCCCGGCCGGGTAGAAGCCGCAGGAGCGGCCCGCGAGACTGACAGCCGGCACAGCCCGCTGTCTGTGCATGACTGTGCAAGACCGCGCGCAAGCTGCACGCGCGCCGCGCATGTGGCCGAGCGGCCGGCCGCGCGCGCGCAGGGCTACAACAGCCTGCAGAAGACGGGCGGGCGCATGCCGGCGGGCGGCGGCGCGGCGTTCCCGTCGGCGGCCAGCGCGCGGCTGCGCGCGCTGGTTGGGCCCAGCCACCCGGAGGCGCAGAGCCTGCGCGGCGAGCCCGCCGGCGCCGACTCGTTCGAGGCGCTCGCGTTCAAGGCGCGCGCCGCGCCGCACGAGTTCTGTCCCGTCTCAGCTGTCAAAGCACACACGATCGCATGTAAGCGCAGCTGTGACCGAAGAACGCTCGCACAGGTGGTGTTGCATGAGCAGGGTTAGGGTTACTGGGGTTTACTAAAACCAGGGCTTTACGTGCGCTGCAGGTGCAGGCGCTGGGCAGCGCGACGTCCACCGACGCCTCGCCATTCGCGCAGCGCCTGGCCGGCAGCAGCTCCACGCAGCGCCCCAGCATCGAGCTGACCAACAGCGGCGGCCCCGACTCGGCCGCCTCGCCCGCCGGCAGCGCCGCGGGCGGCGGCGCCGGCGCGGGTGGTTCGTCGTCCGGGTACCCGCCCGCGCCGCCGTCTGCCTCGCCATTCACGAAGGGCCCGGAGGGCAGCGCGGGCGGCGGCGGCGGCGGCGGCGGCGGCGCCGGCCGGGGCGCCGCGCCGGGCGGCGTGTCGCCGGACGTCATGCGCGCGCTCGGCTTCAAAGGGTCCTCCGCACACTAGGGCGGTCTACGCGCGGCCGTGGCAGGCGCCCTAGCTAGCGGCACGCCCGGCTCTGAGGGCACAGCGAGGGCCGGGGATGCGTGCCAGGGGCTCAACATCTGCTGCCCACGCCGAGGCGCACGCAACGCACCTGCGCCCAGCGTGCGCAATGAATGCCTCAACCTGCTACAGATTGCTCTGGCTGGGCTGTGCGTGGGATGAACATGGGGTGGGGGGTCTTGCTCTCCTCCTGCATGGGGTGGAGAGATGAACATCTCGCTCCTCTCGTACATGGGGTGGAGGCTCGGGTGCGTGGGCGCATGCGACGGACAGCAGCGCATGCTCAGAGCAAGACCCCAATGGTGCCTGATACTGGCGGACATTGCGCATACATGCCTGGGTTCTGCGGCATTCGCGGGCAGCCGTAAGGGCGGAAGTGCACAGGGGGACCGGGAGGGCTGCGGTTGGCAGGCCTGGCGCTTTCTGAGCAGGGCGATACCCGCTGTGCACACGCATGATGGCAGGGTAGGGAGCTCGAATGCAGTGCTCGTGATGCGACAGGGTGAAAGGTCTGGGGCAACAGATTGCAAGGATGTCCCCAGTCATTTCCACGAGGGTTCGCGTCCTTGTTCTGTCTGTACGTCATGCGTACCAATGACGGCGCAGACCGCTGCGGCGGGCGCCGATGCTTATTGCTTGCCTCTTTCACGCGCAAGCGCTCGGGTTGCTGGAGCGACGTGACGGAGAGCACGCGCACATTGTAGCATGAGCAGCGTCCTGCTATGCTTACGCAAGAAGCAGCATTGCTGGCATCTGTTAACCTTTGCGGGGCGCGCGCTGCTTTGATGCAAGTATTCAGTCTGGTTGCCGGTGCGTAATACATGATTTTGCTGAACGGTGAGCCCAAGACGCTCCTTACCCGCCGTGCTGGCCTTTTGTTGCAAAGCCCATGGCGCACCTGCGCTGCCGCACAGCGTTGCGCACCTGAATATCACAGGTGTGCTCAAGCGCCTGGGCGACATCCAGCACAAAATGAAGCCTGCCGTCAGAGAAAGGTGCAGCATTGTTGAGACGAGGGGGACCAGTTGGCTCGGCCAAGCTCCGAAGACACCTCCCAGGCTCATGAAGTGCTGCGGACCCACATGGAACCAGCTCCCTGGCTCAGTGCGTCCGCCCCTCTGCAGCGATGGTGCTCCCGGCGCGGGCGCCAGCCCGCGCGTGCGGCGCCAGGCGGAACAGCCGCAGCGCGCCGCGCGCATGCGACGCGCCGCGCGTGTTGGCGGCGGCGCCCGCTGGCGCACGGCCGCACTGCGCATCATGCAGCTCCGCAGCAGCCCCGCTGCCCCGACGGCCCTCTTGAGCGCCTTGGTCACCGGCGGGCCCGCCCCCGTGTGGCGCCGCACGTACGCTGTGTGCCTCCGCAACGGCACCGTCGCAGCGGGGGCTCTGTGCCGCACAGCACGGGCTACACAGCCTACCACAGCAGCGCACATGCGCGGCGCCCTCGCCATGCGGCGCCAGCCCGCCAGCAGACTGGCGGCCGCCTCGGCAGGCTGCCTCCACGCAGGCGCCAGGCATGGATGCTCGCGCGGAGGCGGCGTCACCCGCGGCCCCCGCCGCGACCCGTCGCCCTGCGGCGCTGGCAGCGTCCTCGTGTGCAGCGGCGCCGGGAGCGTCCAGCGAGGCGGCAGCGCTGTGGCCGCCTGCGGCCGCGCCGGCGCTGTGGTGGCCCGCGCGCGCGGCAGCGTTGTGGCCGCGCATGCACGCAGCATCGCCGTGGCTGCGCCACGCCGGGGCAGCGCTGTGGCCACCCGTGGGCGCGGGTGCGCCGTGGCCGCCCCCCGGCGCAGCTGCGCCGTACCCGCCTGCTGGCGCGGCAGCCGCGGTGATCTGCTGTGTCCGGCTCCTGTCAGCAGACGCGGCAGTTTCCACGCAGGGAGCTGCGCCGGGAGGCGCGCTGCTCGCCACGCCCTCGATGTGTGCCGTGCTCAACTGCGGGCCGGGGCAGGGCGCGCTGCAGGCGTGCGTTATGTCGGCCGCGTCGAACAGGCGCCGCGCGCGCGCGAAAAAGTGGCGGTCGCTCTTCCAGCGCCGCACATGCGCCAGGAGCACCGGCACGCCGGCCGCGCCTGCGCGCCGGCGCCTTGCCCGCTGGCATGCCGCTCGCTCGGCGCTCTGAGCCGAACGTGGTGTGCGGCATGCATGGGCATGTCTGTTACCATGCCAGCAAGTCTCCTGCCACACCACGCTTCGTGCATACCAGTCAGCACATCACCTGATGGGCATCTCGAGCAGGGCACGGTCGACATCGCAGTCCGGCGCCTGCAGGCGGGCGAGAGCGGCGCCTGCACCAAGCCGTCGGTCCGGTCGCCCCGTGCCGGGCTGGGCCGGCGTCCTGGGCGGGGGGCCGGCCGGGCGGGCTGCGGCGCGCACCGAACGCGGCGAGCGTGGCCAGCAGCGGCGCGAACAGGTTGCGGTGGTACACGACGTCGGCGGCGACCACCAGGTCCGGCGCGGCCCAGGGGTCCCCGAGCGCCGCGGGGTCGGTCTCGCCCCAGGCCAGCACCGCGGCCGCCGCCGAGCCGCCCGCGGCGCCGGCGGCCGCCGCGTTCCGCGCGATGTTGTGCCTGATCAGCGCCTGGCGCGCCAACGGCGCGCGAATTGGCTGCTGCTAGGTCGGGGCACGCCTGCTGATGCGTGCGGCCAGGTTAGGTGGCCCAGGGCAGTTTAGGTCAGGTGGCCTGGCTGCAGGCTGACACCCTGTAGGAGTGCCGACATAATCGAAGTGGTCTCGCTTTGTGCCAGCAGTCTGCGGCGCCGCCCGTGCCGCACATGCAGAGCATGCAGCGGGCACGCGCGGCCCTCTGCCTGGGCAGCGGGGTGGCTTGTGAGGTCGCCTGGCGCATGCGCCAACCCTGACGCTCCGCCTCGCCTGCTAAGCGCAAGGCCAAATCGGCCCGCGCCAGCGCTGTGAGGGGTGCTGACTCTCGGTCGGGGTGCAAGGGCGCGCCTGGGGCGCGGCCAGGTCTGTGAGCAGCGCGTGCGCGCCCAGCCCGGCGAACACCAGGCCCACGAGGCCGCACCCGCACCCCAGCTCCACCACCCGCTTGCCCTGCCGCCGCGCGCCAACCTCGTCCCGTGCACCCACGCCACCATGACCCTAATCCTACACGCCCGGCGCACTGCCACGCGCTGCGCCCTGCACAGGCGCAGCCGCCGGGCACGCTCGCTGGCGCGTCAGTGGCGAGCGGGGGGAGAGCAGGGCGGAGGCGGGGCGCGCACGGCCCAGCAGCCGGGCTGCTCCAGCGCGCGCTGCTCCGCATAGCGCGCCAGCAGCAGCGCCGACGGCCACACCTGGAAGCTCAGGCCCTGGGCCGCGCGGCAGGCTCGGGCTCAGGCTCAGGCCGGCAGGCCCCGTGCGCGTGAAGCGCCCCACTGCAGCCGCCTGGGCCTGAGCAGACGCCTGGCAGGTGCTGGCGAGCAGCCGCTCCCGACCCCTCCCCTCGGCCGCCGGTCTGCTGAGTGCTGCTCGGGGGTGCCGGGGCGCGCTTGTCGCGGATGCAGGGAGGTAGCAGCGGCGCAACAGCCACAGGGCGGGGCGCACGCTCTCGGGGCACTGCTCGACCCGCACGTCCGCCAGGCCGCCGCCGGCTGCTGGTCGGTAGGTGTAGCAGCGCGCCTGCGCCTGCACCGGCCCTATGTTGCCTGGCAGGCTGGTCTCCACCGCCGCCGCATCAGAGTCCGAGCCGGAGCCGGCCCCTGCCAGCGCACTCCATCCTCCGCCCTCGTCTGGGTCCTCAGCGCACTCCTGCAGCATGCCCATATGGCATTTGCAGTCTGCAGACCAGGCTGGGACTCTGGGCAGCAAGCCCGTCCCCAGGAACCAAGGTGCAAGCGCATACCAGCTCGTCAGAGCCTGCCGGTTGAGCTCTAGCAGCCATGCGGGCAGCCACTTAGGACACATGTCAACTACCGTTTTGTGATGCATGCACGCATCATGCTCACTTGGAGAGGTTGGCCAGGTGGACAGACTGCTGCACAGCAACAAGCGTGGGAAGTGAAGGAAGAGTACAGTAGCAAGGACTCACTGGCCTGGCAACTCAGCCTGTCGAGACATTTTGTTAATATGCCCTGCCGCTCCGCAACCAAGCCTCCAAGCTTGCAAAAAGAGCCAGCCTGCAGTCAAGCGCCCTCCTTTGGTTCTGACTTGCGGTGTGCCTAAGTGAAGGGCAGCACCTTCAACTTGCCCGGGGCCCCAGGAAGCTCTGAGCTCGGGTGGCTCCAGCCAGGCTGCTATTGGTGTTGGAATGCGGCTGGCATTTCTGGCCGCAGCAGGCCCCTTATGCTGGACCCACACCAGTCTGCTGCTTGTGCAGCGGCAAGGCGTCGAGCCGAGGCGCGCAGTGCGGGCAGCGAGCGCCGCCAGCCAAGCACCGGCAGCGCGCAGGTCTGAGCCATACGGCTTTGGCGGCGGCGGCGCAGTGGAGCTGCCGACTGCGCGACCGGACAGTGGCCAGAGACGACAACCTGAAGGCGCTGCCGGCAGCAGCGAGCAGGCAGAGGCGCGTGCAGAGGCGCTGGAGGCGCGACTGAAGCGCAAGCTGGAGGCCGGCGAGCGCGCGGCGGGCGGCAGCTCCGGCGGCCACTCCGAGCGCTCGCCCTGCGCAAGCAGCAGCGGCCGGCGGCCAGCTCAGGGGGCAGCCGCAGCCGCCGGCGCCGGCACCCGCGCGGACCGCACGCCCTCTGCGAGCAGCAGCGGCCGGGGTGCTGCGCAGGGCCAGGCCCCAGCCAGCGGCGTGCCGCAGGGGCAGGCGCGGCCTGCGGCGCGCGCTGGGGCGCCGCGGGCCGTCGCCGGCGTGGGGCCCGCCAAAGCGGCGCGAAACGCGTCGGCCAAGGGAGGCCCCGCGCGGCAGAAAGCGCCTGCGCCTGCGCCCGTGCGGAGCCCCAGCGACGGCCTGTCCAAGAGGCAGGAGCGGCGCGTGCGCAAGGGCGTGGCGAGCGGCGCGCCCACGGAGCGCCTCGCCAAGGTGGGCGCCGCCTGCGCCCCGCACCTGCCCCCGCACCCGAGGCGCGGCAGTGGGGCCTGGGCGCCTGGCTCGGCAGACCAGCTGCACATGTCTGATGCGGGCGTCCGACAAAGAACAGCATACGCGCTGCCAAGTGGTTGTTGCAGTCCCGGAGCACTGGGAATTGTTCGGGTCTGGTCGAGCTTGTGAGCCACAGCCGCGTGCCATACGTGACCGTGCAATTTTATTATTAGCTGGTGTGAAGTGCGTGCCACAATCCTGGCTGTACTGATGCCGGGCAGAGAGTGGCTCAAGCCTGCATGGCAACACTGCCAAGCAACATGCCTTGGCCTGTGGCCAGGCATAGCGCTGCGGCAGTCCAGCACATCCAGGTATTCCAGCAAGAGCTCCAGGTGCCCGGCTGAAAACACACCTGTCGAGCGCATGCGCGCCCGCCCCAGCCTGTGGCAGAGAGCCCGTGCTGCTCTTTCATCACATGCAGGCATCCGCTTTGGTACGTTTGTGCAACCACGCCCGTGGTCGACCAGCAGGCCAGTGCAGCGGCGCGCCGGCGCGCAGGTGATGGCGCGCGCAGGCGTCGCGTCCCGCCGCGCCGCGGAGGAGATCGTGCTGGCGGGCAAGGTCCGCGTGAACGGCGAGCGCGTGCTGCTGCCGCAGCACCAGGTTGTGCAGAGCACGGATCAGGCACGCAGGCCGCCATGCGCGCGGGCCGCCGGGTCTGTGGCTGGCGGCGCCCTGCGCGCATGTGGCCGGCAGCATGCTCCGCGTCAGGGCTCTTCGGTTATGAGCAAAACGGTTTTTAAGAGAGCAGGTGTTGGTGTGGAATTGAGCCAAGTTCTGTTGCCTCTTAGACTTGCCAGGCTCATGCGTGCCAGGGAGGGGAGGGACATATGTTGCATTTGTTGCAGCCACGCGCAGGCAGTCTGCTAGAGAGCGGGCCTGCGCTGCTGCCATGCTGCTGACGTGCACGCGTGCTGCAGATTCTGGTGGACGGCAAGCCGCTGCTGCGCAATGTGGCGCGCCTGTACTTTGCCGTCAACAAGCCCAAGGGCTACCTGTGCGCCAGCTCGGTCGACGCCAACGCCGCGGGGGCGAAGCGGCTGGTCATCGACCTGCTCGCGGTGCGGCGGGGTTGCATGCAGTGCTGTGGGCGGCTGCCCGCCTAAATGGCGGGGTGTAAGATGAGTGTGGCTGGTACAGGGCGTCTCATTCTGGCAGCAGCTTCGTTGTTGTGCTCTAGGCCAAGTATTGCTAAGCGTCTGTTGAAGCGGTGGTGTGTGGTTGATAGCGGCGTTATATGTTGGAAAATGCATTGCAAAATGGTGCCACACTGTAACGGGTTGTAGTTATGCATCGCTATGTAGCTCTGTGGTCAGCAGCCGGGCGGCCCGGCTGCTCAGCTGGTGTGTGCGACGGAGGCGCTTGAAGAGTGAGGATGTCATGGCGCTGCGCAGGACTGGACGGAGAGAGTGTGGCGCCGCCGCCAGCCGCGCGCCCCCGCGCCGCGCCTATTCACGGTCGGCCGCCTGGACGTGGCATCCACCGGCCTCCTGTTTGTCACAAACGACGGTGCGTCTCAAGGCCCTCTTCGGTCTGGCAGACGTACAGTGGATGGGCCTCCACCGGTATCCTTGGGCTAATGAGCATGGCGCAGCAAATAACCCGCTGATGCTGAGAGCATCTCGATTGAGGGGCGGCGCCGGTTGCTCCCTGGCCCTCACGCCTTGTATGAGCCTGTAATGTTAAAATACCCGCCGGACGGTCGGCGCTGCTCGAGCGCCTACAGTGATCAGCCCAGGTGTCGTGGCTGTCGAGGACATGGAGCGCATACAGAATGGTGCTATCCACGGTGGACAGCAAACGATGTCGCACGCCGCCGGAAAGCGTCCAAGCGTTTCACCACTTTATGACATGGGCTTTGAGCTTGGCCAGCCGCATCTGGCCCTGGGTGCAGAAGATCCGCAACACATGCGGTGTGGCCCGCCGGCAGGGCCCTGGGTGCAGAAGACCCAGCGCCTGCCAATTTCAGTTGTGACCACAAGCATGCCCCCAGCCTGTGACATGCGGTGTGGCCCGCCAGCAGGGCCCTGGGTGCAGAAGACCCAGCGCCTGCCAATCACTGTGACGACAAGCACGCCCCCAGCCTGTGACATGCGGTGGGGGGCCTGCCGGCAGGGCACTGGGCGCAGAAGATCCAGCACCCGTCGGCCGGCGTGACCAAGGAGTA
>JAABUY010002660.1_pt1 | contig 20858 bp, 19 predicted proteins | sample 5560271 | NCBI WGS metagenome assembly JAABUY01 (sample SAMN10711886, study PRJNA513374) | rock metagenome | isolation source: Antarctica rocks | place: Antarctica: Victoria Land, University Valley | reverse complement strand
ACGCGACATCCAATCCCCACCTTACCCCTCAGATCAAGACTCGCTCCTGCCAGCCCGGTCGTGAAGCCCTAGGCTAATCACATCGGATTCAAATCATGCGACCGTCGAAAATGGCCAAAGTCCAGCTTAGGACTTCGGAGAACAATATCTCACCGCGTCCGGCTTTTCGCTGGCCTGGCGCGAGGGCCAGAAATTTAGGGCAGTAGAAGAACATGATATTGCGCTCGCGGCTGAGCCACTTGACGCTGGTTGCCCCTGACAGCGAGGCGGCGTTCAGCGATGCGCTCTGGCGTCAACTGCGCCTTGAGGCCGAGCAGGCTTATGCGAACTCGCCCATGCTGGCGCCGCTATTCTTCGACAGCATCATCAACCAGCCGAGCTTCGAGGCGGCGATGTTCCATCGCATCGCTGCACGGCTGAAGAATGACGTGATCTCGCAGCCATTGATCCTGCAGGCGTTCCACCGTGCCTCGAGCGCCACGCCGGAGATCAGCCTGGGCTTGAAGGCCGATATCTCCGCCGTGTTTGAACGCGACCCGGCCTGCGAGCGCCTTATCGAGCCGTTCCTGTATTTCAAGGGTTTCCATTCGCTGCAGGCACATCGGCTGACGCACTGGCTGTGGGGCAATGGCGAGCGGGATTTCGCGCTCTATCTGCAAAGCCGCACGTCGGAGGTGTTCCAAACCGACATCCACCCTGCCGCGCGCATCGGCCGGGGCATCTTCCTCGATCACGCGACCGGCTTGGTGGTGGGCGAGACCGCGGTGATCGGCGACGACGTTTCCTTGCTGCAGGACATCACCTTGGGCGGAACCGGGAAGCAGGCCGGCGACCGCCATCCGAAGATCGGCCGCGGCGTGATGATCGGCGCCGGAGCCAAGATCCTCGGCAACATCGAGGTCGGCGAGCAGGCGCGGATTGCGGCGGGATCGGTTGTGCTGACGTCGGTGCCGCCAGGGGCCACTATGGCGGGCGTGCCGGCCCGCGTGGTCCGCATGGCCGTGCCGGGCGACGTGTCCCGGAGCGCTGACGAGGTTCTGCGTGAACTGTCATACTCCAGCTTCGATTATTCGATCTAGAGCAGCATCCGCTGACTAGCGGAGCGAAGCGCTTCCAACCCGAATGAATTGGCGCGCGGACAAGGTGCTGACCCCGGCGGCGCCCGAAGTGCTGTCTCCTTCAGCCCTCAGGCAAGGGCGGCGTCCAGCGCCCGGCCGGCCTGGCGCAGGGCGTGCAGCATGCGGTTGCGCGCGCGCGTGGCGTCCACGGCGGCGAACCCTGCCTGGTTCGGTCCGGCGCCGGCCAGCGCACGGATGGGATCGAGCACGGGCCAGGGCGGCTGCGGCAGCGCCGGGTCGTGGCTGAAGCGGTCGCCGGCGGTGCAGTCGGCCGGCACCAGGGCACGGGACAGCTGCATCAGCGCCCGGTTCACTCGGGCCGGATCGCGGCCCGGCTCCATGAGGGCCACGGCGCCGTCGCGCAACGCCGCGGCCGCCGTCACCAGCGGCTCCAACGACAGCGCGCCATCCAGTGACGTCTCGATCCCGGCCAGCTCCTCAAGCAGGGCCGAGGCATGGGCCGCATAGTCCAGCGGCAGCACCGGCTCCGTCAGCAAGCGCCACAGCGTGCGGACGAACACGCGGGTGTCGCGCACCAGGTTGGCTTCGTCGATTTTGTCCAGCAGGTCGTGCGGCGTGTGCCACCACCAGCCGAGCGCGTTGCGCATCGCAACCGGGGCCGGCGGCTGATGGCTCAGGCTGCCGAACATCGACGGGATGCCGACGCCCCAGAACGACATGTCGCTGTTCCGGGCGTTGCGCTTGCCCTCGTGTCCTGCGTTCGTCTCCTGCCGGATAGCGCCGGCGGCCAGCGCGGTCAGCTCGGACGCGGCGGCGGCCTCGGTCAGCACCGTCGCCCCGACGCCGCCGGTGCTGTCCACGTTCACGTGCACGGCGCAGCGGCGCTCCAGCTCGTCCCAATGGTTGTCCACGTACCAGGCCGATCCGGAGTAGCGGCCGTGCGAGTGGCCCGACCAGAAGCACAGGCGCAGCCCACGCCGCCAAGCGGCGCTTTGCCCGGCCAGGACGCGGGCGCACTCGATCATCGTGGCGTTGGCGCTGCCGTTGTCCATGACGCCGAAGTACCAGGTGTCGTGGTGGCCGGAGAACAGGATGAAGGGTCCGCCAGGCTTTGGAGCGCCAGGCTCTGGGCCGTCCAGGTCGGCCACCAGGAGGGGGGTGGGCCGCCAGCCGGTGTCCACCTGGGCATGCAGCGTCACCGTTGGCGCCTCACCCCGGAGGACGCGCTCGCGCAGCGCGCTGCCGTCGGCGTTGGAGATCGTGCAGGCGACCGTCACCGGCAGGTCGGCCAGGGTCGACAGGCCCGGATTGCCCCATACCGGGGAGATGCACATCTCGTGCAGGTGCTCGTGCGGGCTGATGTGCAGTTGGCCCGCTGCTCCGGCCTGTGCGGCGCGGGCGGCCACCGCCGGGCTTGCGATCCCCTCGGCCAGGACGATGCAGCCGCGCAGGTCCTGCCCGGCGAACTCGGCGGCCCCGCCATCGCCGACATAGGCGACCGGCGCCGTGAGCCCTGGGGATGGGACGGAGAAGGAGTGGGTGATCGCCTGCACCGCCTGTCCGTCCACCTCGACGCGGGCCGGGCCGGGCAGGCTGATGTAGGCGTTATGGCTCAGCAGGGCGGTCCGGTAGCCGAAGCCGTCCAGCTTCGCCTGGATCGTACGCATGCTGGCCAGCTCGTCGGGCGTGCCGGAAAGCTTCATGCGTTCGGCGAAGCTGGCGCAGTGGGCCATCAGCGCGGCGCCGCTGACCATGCCGACCGGAGCGTCCCCTGGAGCGGCTGTGCTGACGTCGTTCATCCCGGCGGCCGCCGCGTGTGCCAGTCGGTGCGCTGCTGGAAGGCATGGGCGGCGCGGCACAGCAGGGCCTCCGACACATGCGGCCCAACCAGCTGCAGGCTGAGCGGCATGTCCTGCGCGTCGATGCCGCACGGCAGGGTGATGGTCGGGTTGCCCGCGAAGTTGAACGGGGCGGTGAAGCGCAGCATGCGGAGCAGCACCGAGTCGTCGCCGCCGTATTCTGCCATGCGTTCCAGGCTCGGCGCCGGCACCGGCATCGTCGGCACCAGCAGAACGTCCACGTCCCGAAACAGCGCAGCGAGCCGTCCGGAGAACTCCTGCCGCTCGTGCATGATCGTGCCGAACTCGACGCCGGTCATCCGGTGTCCGTGCTCGATCAGATTGGCAAGGTCCGGGCCGTATTCGCCGGCATGCATTGGATAGGCCGCCTGGTGCGCGATCGCCGTCTCGACCGCGCAGAACGGGATCCAACCGCGAACCAACGAGTCCGTGGGCGGGAAGTCGATCCTGCGAATTCGTGCGCCGAGGGCCGCGAACACGCGCTCGGCCGCGTGCACGGCCTCGCTCACCTCCAAGTCGATGCCTTCGCTGTTATAGCTGTCGTCGACGCCGATGGTCATGCCGCGGATACCCCGGCCGAGTTCGGCCAGGTAGTCGGGCACCGGGTCCTGGATCGCGGTCGGATCGTCCGGATCGGCGCCGGCGATGACGCCCAGCATCGCGGCCGCGTCGGCTGCGCTGCGCGTCATCGGTCCGACGTGGTCGAGCGACGCGGCCAGTGGCATGATGCCGTGCCGGCTGACCCGGCCCCAGGTCGGCTTGATCCCGGTCAGCCCGCAAGTGGCCGAGGGGAACCGGATCGAGCCCCCGGTGTCCGAGCCGAGCGACCCGAAGCACAGGCCCAGCGCCGTCGCGACGCCCGAACCGGTCGATGACGACCCGACCCAATGCGCAGGGTTCCAAGGATTGAGCGGCGGCGGATCGTCGGGATGGTGGCTGGTGTAGGCGCCCTCGGTCATCTTGAGCTTGCCGAGGATGATCGCACCCGCGTCCTCCAAGCGGCGCACGACCGTCGCGTCGTGGTCCGGCGTCGCGTTCCTCAGCATCGGCATGCCGCCGCTGGTCGGCGCGAAGCTGGTCGCGCAGAGGTCCTTCACCGCGAGCGGAACGCCGTGCAGCGGACCGCGCCATAAACCGGCGGCAAGCTCCGCCTCGGCCCGCGCGGCGCCGGCACGGGCGCGGTCCGCCAGCACGGTCGTATAGCTGCGCGCCTGCCCGTCCAGCCGCGCGATCCGGTCGAGAATCGCCTCCGTCACCGTCACTGGCGAGAGTTCGCGCCGCCGGATACGGTCCGACACCTCGAGCAGCGGCAGGTAATGCAGGTCGTCAGGCGACATGGCCGATCCTCCGTTGTCCGGCCGCGACGCGTGCCGGCGGCAGCTTAGTGGTTGGCGTGGTTCAGAAACGCTTCCAGTCGCCGGCGCCCTCGAAGGCGGCGGCGGCGGCGTAGATCGTGCTCTCGTCCCAGTGCTTGCCGATCAGCATGGCGCCCACGGGCAACCCGTCGCTGAGGCCGCAGGGCATCGACATCGCCGGGTGCCCGGTGACGTCGAATGGCGCGGTGTTGTTGATCATCTCGAACGCGCGCTGCACATAAAGGCCGAGCCCAGCGTCGGCGGGCGGCAGCGGGGTCGCGACGATGGGCAGCGTCGGCATCAGCAGCAGGTCGTATTTCGCCAAAGCCTCGTCATAGGCGGCGCGCAGCCGGCGGGCGATGTTCTGCGCCTTGGCGTAATACCGGCCGCGATAGGTATTGGTGAAATACTCGCCGACGAACATGCAGATCTTCAGCGTATCGGACAGATCGTTCGCACGCTCGCGCCAGCCGGCATGCGCGTCCAGCAGGCCGACGTTATACTGCCCCTTCCAGTTGAAGCCCATGCCGTTGCCGCGCATCATCTGCACCTGCAGGCCCTCGTTGCCGATCGGCGCCCACACGTCCTTGCCGATGCGGTGCATGGGGATGCTCACCTCCTCGACCTCGGCGCCCATGCCGGCCAGGCGTTCGCCTGCCGCGCGCACCTTAGCGTCGACGCCGGACTCGGAGTTTGGCCAGCCGAAGCCCTCGGTGACGACGCCGATGCGCAGGCCCTGCACGCCGCGGTTCAGCGCCTGGGTATAGGGCGCGGTGGTGCAGCCCATCTGCCGCGGATCGAGCCCGTCCGGCCCGGCCAGCACCTCCAGCAGCAGCGCATTGTCGGCGACCGTCGCAGTCATCGGCCCCGTGTGGTCGATCGTCGCCTCGATCGGCATCACCCCGGTATAGGGCACGAGGCCCCAGGTGCCCTTCATGCCGTAGATGCCGCAGAACGCAGCGGGGATGCGGATCGAGCCGCCCTGGTCGCCGCCGATCGCCATGTCCACCTCGCCGGCCGCGACCAATGCGCCGGAGCCGGAGGACGAGCCGCCGGCGGAATAGCCTGGCTTGTGCGGGTTGTGCACCGGCCCCAGCGCGCCGGTATGGCTGCCGCCCGACAGGCAGAACGCCTCGCAATGCGCCTTGCCGAGGATGGTCGCGCCGGCGTCCAGCATGCGGGTCACGATGGTGGCGTCCTGGTCGGGCACATAGCCCTCCAGCGTGGCAGAGCCGTTCATCATCGGCACGCCGGCGAGGCAAACGTTGTCCTTCAGCGCCACGGTCTTGCCCGCGAGCGGGCCGGACTCCGCGCCCTTCACGACGCTTTTCACGTACCAGGCGTTATACTCGTTCTCCTCCGGACCCGGCTGGTAGCCCGGCGTGCGCGGATAACGCACCACTGGCTTGTCGTCCGGCATCGCGTCGATGACCCGGTATGACGCGACGGCGCCGTCCATCATCGCATGGAAGATGCCCATGCGCTCCTCGGACAGCTCCATGCCGAGGTCGAAGACGATCTCCTGCAACTGGGACAGGGTGGGTTTCTCGACGCTCATGTCCGACTCCTTTGCTTGAGGGGGGTTACGCCGCCATGCCGACGAACTCGGCGATCAGCGCCGGGTCCTGCACGGCCTCTGGGCTGGTCTCACGCGTGATGATACCTTTCTGGATGATCAGGATGCGCTGCGACAGCTCGGCGATGAATTTCAAATTTTGCTCCACCAGCACAATGGTAACGTCATGGCCGCGCTGCAGCGCCTGCAGTATTTCGATAATCTCATCGATGATTGAGGGCTGGATGCCCTCGGTCGGCTCATCCAGCAGCACCAGCCTTGGCGCGCCGCACAGGCAGCGGGCCAGCGCCAGCAGCTGCTGCTCGCCGCCCGACAGCGCGCCGCCGGTGCGGTCCAGCAGCCGCCGCAGCCGCGGAAACGTCGCCAGCACGCCCTCGATGGTGCGGCGCTCGTCCTGTGCCGAGAGCAGGCAGCCCATGCGCAGGTTCTCCTGCACACTCAGCGCCGGGAAGATTTGCCGCCCCTGCGGCACGTAGCCGACGCCGAGCCGGGCCCGCGCCGTCGGCGAGAGCCGGGTGATGTCGCGGCCCTCGAAGGTCACCCGGCCGCCGGTCGCGGGCAGGTAGCCCATCAGCGTACGCAGCAGGGTGGACTTACCCATGCCGTTATGGCCGAGGATGCCGACGAACTCGCCCTGCGCCACGGCGAAGTCGACCCCGGCCAGGATCGGGATGCGGCCATAGCCGGAGCGCAGCGCCTCGACCTGCAGCATCATGCGGCCTGCTTTCCCAAATACACGTCACGCACCGCCGCGTTGGCCAGCACGCGCTCCACGTCGTCCTCGACCAGGATGCTGCCCTGGTTGAACACCGTCACCGTGCGGGCGATCATACGGATGAACTGCATGTCGTGCTCCACGACGATCAGCGCCTGGGTGCGATTGATCTCGCGGATCAGCTCGGCGGTGCGCAGCACCTCATCATGGGTCATGCCGGCCGCCGGCTCGTCCAGCAGCACCAGCTCCGGCTCCTGCGCCAGCACGGTGGCGATCTCGACCCATTGCCGCTGCCCGTGCGCGAGCTGGCCGACCATGCGGCCGGCGATCCCCGCGAGCCGCACGCGGTCGAGCGTCGCCTCGGTGGTGCGGCGTGCCCGCGCCGCCGAGCCGCGGCGGCAGGCGGCGACGAACACGTTTTCCCGCACCGACAACCCATCGAACACATTTGGCACCTGCGTCTTGATGCCGACGCCCATGCGGGCGATCTGGTGCGGCTCGGCGCCGGTGATGTCCTTGCCGCGCAGCAGGATATGGCCGGCGCTGGGCGTGAGCTGCCCGGTCAGCATCTTGAAGAAGGTGCTCTTGCCCGCGCCGTTCGGGCCGATCAGGCAGCGCAGCTCCATCTCGCGCAGGGTGAAGTCGACGCTGTCCACCGCGGTGACACCGCCGAACCGCATGGTGGCGCCCTTGGCTTCGAGCAGCGGCACGGACGCGGTCATGGCTCGGCCTGCAGCGGCGCGATGTCGGGCGTCCGCCGAGGGCTGCGCAGGCCCGGCACGCGGCGGAACAGCCCCTGCACCACCGGAACGAGGCCCTGCGGCACCAGCAGGACGAACACCACGAGCACCGCGCCGAGCACCAGGTTGGCGTTCACCGCCCCCTGCGTGCCGATCAGCGAGATGAGGTATTGGATGCCGACCGCGCCCAGGATCGGGCCGAGCAAGGTGCCGAGGCCGCCGACCAGCACGTAGATCAGCACCTGGGCCGAGGTCGCCAGCCCGAACACGGTGGGGCTGATGAACGAGCCCCAATTGGTATAAAGGCAGCCGGCCAGCCCGGCAACGCCACCGCCGATCGCGAACACGATCAGCTTATACAGCCTTGTGTCGTAGCCGAGCAGTTGCGCCCGGGTCTCGTTTTCGCGGATCGCCACTACCACGCGGCCGAACCGGCTGGCGAGGATCGCGCGCAGCAGCACGTAAACCAGCACCAGCGCGCCCATCGCCGCATACCACGTCTGCTCCGGGTCGAGCGGCGAGGCCGGATCGCCGGGGACGTTCAATGGCGGCACCGAGGGCATGCCGTTGAAGCCGCCGAGGGCCGCGTCGCCGATGGTGTAGAAGTCGCCCGCGGTGGAGTTCACGACGTTGAATAGGATGATCGTCACCGTCAGCGTGATGACGCCGATATAGGCGTCGCTGATGCGGCCATAGAACATGAAATAGCCGAGCAGCGCCGCGAACAGCGCCGGCAGCAGGACCGCCAGCAGCACCGGCACAGTGCTGTCGCCCATGTTCAGCACCGCGACTGCATAAGTATAACCGCCGAGGCCGAAGAACGCCGTTTGCCCAAACGACATGATGCCGCCGTAGCCCCAGATGAAGCCTTGGCTGAGCGCCAGCATCGCCATCGCCGCGAACACCGTCATCTGCAGCAGGCCGAACAGGTCGAACACCAGCGGCAGGCCGAGCATGAGCGCCAGGCCGGCGGCGACCATGGCGGTGAAGCTGCTCCAGCCGGAGACCCTCATAGGCTCCTCCGCAGCAGGCGCCCGGTGATGCCAGATCCAGTGATGCCTTGGGGTAGGATGCGGATCATAATGAGTGCCGCCAGCAGCAGCGCCACCTGGCCGAATACCGGGGTGGTGAGGAAAGAGGCGACCTCGCTGATGCTGCCGAACAGCCCCGACGCGAGGCCGGTCCCGGTGACGATGGCCGGGCCGCCGCCGAGCACGGTGATGAAGGCCCGGGCGATAAACGCGCCGCCCATGACCGGCGACACGCCCGACACCGGCGCCAGCACTCCGCCCGCCAGCCCGGCCAATGCGGAGCCGAGCGCGAAGGTGACCATATACACCCGCTGCGGCGATACGCCCAAGGCTGCCGCCATGTCCGGGTTCTGCATGGTGGCGCGCACGATCAGGCCAAACCGCGTGAAGCGCAAAGCGAGCCACAGCCCGGCCACCATCACGGCCGCCACCGCGATCACGAACACCGAATACAGGCTCGTTTGGTAGCCGCCGATGGTGAATCCGCCGAGCGGCGCCGACACCCCGCGCACCGTGTTGCCGAAGATCGTGGTGATGAGCCCGATCACCCCGAGGCTGAGGCCCCAGGTCGCCAGCATGGTGTCGATCATGCGGCCATACAGGAAACGGATGAACAGCCGCTCGACCGCGAGGCCGAACAGGCCCACCACGACCGGCGAGGCGACCAGCATGGCCACCCACAGGTTCAGCCCGGCGTTGGTGGTGACCACGGCGGCGTAGGCGCCCAGCATCAGGAACTCGCCATGCGCCAGGTTGATGACCTTCATCATGCCGTAGATGACGCCGAGACCGAGGCTGAGCAAAACCAGCACGGCGATGCTGTTGACGACGTTGAACAGCACCAGGCCGGTGAGCGCCATGGCGGCGTCAGGTCTTCACGTCGATGACGAACTGCTTGCTGAGCTTCGGTCCCTTGATCAGGTCGCACACCGCCGCGGTGTCGGCCGGCGCCTGGTCCGGGTAGGACTTGAACACGTCCCATTTCCGCTCAGCCGCCTTCGCCAAATAGGCGTTGCGGACGACATGGTGGGTGGCGTGGTCGATCGTGACCTTGCCCGAGGGGCCATCGACCGCGATGCCGGCCTCCAGCGCCTCCGTTACCTTCATGCGGTCGACGGAGCCGGCCTTTTTCACCCCCTCCGCCCACAGCTTGAAGCCCTCGTAGGTGGCGGCTGCGAGCTCGCTGATATACGGCAGGTCATCGCCGAACTTGGCGCGCACCGCGCGGACGAACGCGGTGCTCGCCGGCGTGACCAGCTCCTCGTAGTAGCCATAGCTCGTGACGACGCCGTCGCTCTCGGACGGGGCGATGGTGGCGATCTCGTTCACCAAGCCGAAGGTGGTCGAGGCGATCGGGATCTTGCCCTTCATCCCCGCCGCCGCCCATTGGCGGTAGAACGCGGTGTGGTTCGAGCCGACCAATGCCGACAGCACGACGGACGGCCCGGCCTGCTGGATCTTGCTGATGGTCGCCGCGAACTCGGTCACATCCAGCGGGAAGAACTCGGTGGCCTGCACCGTGCCGCCGCCGTCGCGCACGTATTTGCCCATCCACTTGGCGGTGATCTGGCCATAGTTGTAATCGGCGGCGATGATGTAAGCCTTCTTGCCCCAGGTCTCCAGCGCGTAGGGCACCAGCTTGTTGACCGTCTGCGCCGGGGTCGTGCCAGTGCAGAAGCAGTCGCGGTCGCACACGCCGCCCTCATACAATACGTTGTAGAAATACAGCGTGGAATAGCGGTCGAACACCGGGCGGATCGCCTCACGCGAGGCCGACGTGATGCCGCCGTGCACCACGGCCACCTTGTCCTTCAGCGCGAGCTGCTGGGCGTATTGCGAATACAGCTGGATCGTCGACTGGGTGTCGTAGTTGACCAGCTCGATCGGCCGTCCCAGCAGGCCGCCGCCGGCGTTCGCCTCGTCCACCGCGAGCCGGATGGTCGCGTGCATCGCCTGGCCGGACGAGCCGATCGGTCCCGACAGGTCGAGCAGGCTGCCGACCTTGATCGGATCGGCCGCCATCGCGTGACGTGCCACCAGCGGCGCCGCCAGCGCCCCGCCCGCGGCGATAGTCGCCGATTTCAGCAGGTCTCGTCGCGCAATGCGGAACTGGTGCATGTTCTGTATCCTGTTGGCGTTAGAGTCGTCGACGAATACCGGACTTGTTCAACGATCTATTCGTTACGTTATGAATTTCTATTGGCTTCTGCTTTATTGACTAAGCAAAGGCTGCGCCAACTCGCGCCAAGCTGCAACGCCTTAGACTGGGATACTGCGGGCCATCGATCTGCGCCGGGGATTCAGTGATAAAGCCTTGAGCACGATCTGTTCGATCGTACTCCGCTTGACTGAGAATAGAGCAGCTTTACCCGTCGATTGGCATCCGGCTCAGGTCCGATGCGTGATGCTGCGGCCGAGCCGCAGCATCAGCGTATTGGCCATGATCGCGCCGACGACGATGACGAAGACCACGGTCGTCGTCAGCGGTACGTTATGCTGCGCGAGGCCGTTCACCAGCAGGAAGCCGAGCCCGCGCTGGGAGGAGAACATCTCACCGATCAGCACGCCCAGCAGGCTGAGCGAGAAGCCGATCCGCAGCCCGTTGACGATGTCCGGCAGACAGGCGGGGATCAGCACGGACCGCATTGCCTGCCACGTCGTGAGCCGCATCGCCCGGGACGCGCGCAGCAGCACCGGGGGCAGCGTCCGAATTGCGCCTAGGGTGAACAGCGTGACCGGCACCAGGCCGTGCATCACGCCAAAGGCGACCTTGGCCGACGTGCCGAGGCCAAAAACCAGCAGGACGACCGGATACAGCGTGACCTTGGGTATGGTGTAGAACCCGGCGAGAACCGGCTCGGCGACCTCTGCTGCAAAGCGCCGCAGCCCGAGCATCAAGCCGAGCCCGAGGCCAATCGCGGCCGAGAGCCCGAACGCCAGCAGGAACGCCGCGGCCGTAGCACCGGCGTGGTCCCAGAACGCGGCGGTGCGCACGAGGCCTGCGAGGTAGGCGAGCGTCCCAAGCGGCGGCGTGATGGAGATGCCGTGCGTCCAACTGCTCACCGCCTGCCACAAGGCGATCAGGACCGCCGCCACGATCAGCGGATCGAAGATCCCGGCGCGGCGGCGAATGGGGAGCGGCGGAGCGCCATCGGCGGCGATGCCGCTCATGACGGCACGCGCCGCCGGGCGAGCCGGCCTTCCCAGACATACAGCAGCCCATTGGCGGCGACCGCGACCAGCAGCACGAACAGCATCAGCCCATACATCGCCCGGTTGTCGAAGCTCTGGTAGGCGAACGAGATCGCGTAGCCGAGACCGCTGCCGGACAGGATGAACTCGCCGGCGATGACCCCGATCAGCGCGTAGCTCAGCGCCAGCTTGAAGCCGCTGAACAGGCCGGGCATGGCGGCGGGGAGCACGATCAGCCGCAAGGTCTGCGCCCGCCCGAGCCGCTGCATCCGCGCCACCTTGCGCATGACCGGAGACACGTTGTCGAGGCCCGCCAGGGTGCTGATGACCACCGCCGGAGCCGCCGACAGGATACCGAGCACTACCAGCGGCGCCATGCCGAGCCCAAGCAGCGCCACCAGCAGCGGATAGAAGATGAAGGTCGGCACCGAGTAGTAGGACGCGAGCAGCGGATCGACCGCCCGGCGCAGGCGCGGCATGGCGTGGACCACCGCCCCCAGCAGCGTGCCGAGCAGCACGGCCAGCCCAAAGGCCAGGGCAATCGTCGAGAAGGTCTGCACCACGCTGGCGATGATCTCGGGGGAGCCGAGCTGCGTGACCATGGACGCCGCCATGTCGCTGGGCGGGATCACCGTCAGCGGATCGATGACCTCCGCCCGGCACAGCGCCTCCAGCACCACCACCAGCCCGGCTAGGACGCCCACGCGCACCAGTAGGGCAGCAAGGCGCCGGGTCACGCGACGCGCCCTAGGGTCTTCAGCGACTCTGTGCGCAGCGACGACCATAGCCGGGAAGTCAATGCGCCGAAGGCGAGGTCGGAGACGATGCGGCTGTCGCGCTCCCGCGGCCAGCCGGTTTCGACCATGTCGATGAACCGGCCCGGCCGCGCGCTCATGACGCCGACCCGGTCGGACAGCATCGCCGCCTCGTCCAGGGCATGGGTGATCAGCAGCACGGTGGCCCCGGTCTCCCGCCACAGCCGCAGCAACTCGTCGCCCATCAGCAGCCGGGTCTGCTGGTCCAGCGCGCCGAACGGCTCATCGAGCAGGATCAGGCGCGGCTGCTGCACCAGCGTGCGGGCGATGCAGACGCGCTGGCGCATCCCGCCCGAGAGCTGCGCCGGGTAGTGGGCGGCGAACTGCGTAAGGCCCATGAAGCCGATGGCATGGTCGACCCGCCGGGCGATCTCCGTGCCGTCGAGCGCGGTCTGGCGCAGCCCGAAGGCGACGTTGCTGCGCACGTTCAGCCACGGAAAGCTCGCGTCCTCCTGGAATACGACGCCCACGCCATCGGGCACCGTCCCTTGCAGCGCATGTCCCTCGAACGAGATCGTGCCGCTGCTGGGCCGGCTCAGGCCGCAGAGGACGTCGAGCAGCGTGGACTTGCCGCAGCCGGAGGGGCCGACGACCGAGAAGAACTCGCCCCGCGCGAGGTCGAGGTCGATCGGCCCCAGCGCATGGACGGGCTGCGCGCCCCCGAAACGCCGCGTAACCCCGCGCAGGCTGGCGTGCGGCTCACCGCCAGGCACGCTCATTTCCCGGGCACACTCATTTCGCTGCGCGCAAGTCCGCCGGCAGGTAGGAGGTGTCCACCAGCTTGGACCAGTCCACGTCGCCCTTCTGCTGCCCGGTGATCTGCAGCCCTTCGACCATGTGGTTCATGCCTTCATAGTCGAAACGCCCGTCGCTCCAGTAATTCTCATGCAGCAGCTCGCGGAGGTGGGTACGGAACAGCGCCGCGTCGGGGTTGTTATACGCGCGGGCGACGATGTCCCCGGCCTCGTCGGGATGCTCGGCAAGGTAGGCCAGGCCCTCGCGCCGGGCTGCGATCAGGCCGCGGATCGTGTCTCCATGCGCCCGGGCGTATTCCGTCGTGGTGATCAGCACGGTCTGCATCATGCGCGGCGACATGACGTCGCGCACAAAGAACACGGGCTGCACGAGCGCGGTGTTCTGCGACAGGATCAGCTCATCCACGAAACCCGCGTCGACTGCGCCGCTGCTGACCGCCGCAAGGTTCGCGCCGAGGTCGCCGGCGGGAACGAGCTGCACCTGCTGCGCCGTCATGCCGCTGGCCTTGAGCGCCATCAGGATGATCATGTTGCTGACCGATCCGGGCGCGGTGTAGGCGATGCGCTTGCCCGTCAGGTCCTTGATGCCGTGCAGGGGCGAGTCCTTCCTCACCACCCAAAGCTCGTCGGACACGGTCTGCGTGCCGGCTCCGACGATGGTGAGCTTCTGGCCGGCATTGATCGCCTGCACCGCGGCTGCGAGCGAGACCTCGCCGAACGGGATGCCGCCGGCCAGGGTGTTGCGCACCGCCGTTCCGCCGCCGGCTGCGGTCAGGATGCCGGTGACGTCGACGCCGTGCTGGCGGAAGAAGCCCTTCTCCATCGCGACCGCGTAGGGTGCGCCGTAGAACTGCCCGCCCCAATGGGTGACGGTGATGGTCTCCGCCGCTGCCGGACGCGGCCGGGACGCCGCGATTCCTGCAATGAAACATAGCGCAATGCAGAAGCGTCCGAGTACTTGCCGCATAGGCATGGCATCTCTCCCGTTCCCGGTCGTGCGCATCTGCCGCTGCCGAGGTGTGCGCATCCTACACCCGCTCGGCGGACGGTCTGCAACGTCAATGGGGGGTTGGCTGCGGCACACTCTCCGGCCGGCCCTGCGGCACTCCGTAGCGGCGCTCGAAGGCGTGCACGGCGGGGAAGCCCATCAGGGCGTTCATCTCCGCGAACGGCAGCATGGGCGCGTCGGACCCGGTGCCGATGCCCGCCGTCCGCAGGCGCCCGTAGGCCAACTGCAGTGCGCGGGCAGCGGCGAGGAAGCCGGTGCCGGGATAGAGCGCCACCTTGAAGCCCATGCCCCCCAGCTCGCCGGCGGACAAATAGGGCGTGCGCCCGCCCTCGACCATGTTCGCAAGCAGGGCGGCGCCGCGGAAGGTCTCGGCGACCCGGCGCAGCTCCTCGAGGCTTTCTGGGCTTTCCACGAACAGGATGTCGGCGCCGGCCTCCAGGAAGCGCTCGGCCCGCCGCAGCGCCGAGTCCATGCCCTCGGCATAGCGGGCGTCGGTGCGGGCGACGATCAGGAAATCACGGCTTGGGCGCGCATCGACGGCGACGCGGATCTTGTCGACCGCCTCATCCGCCGGGATCACCCGGCGAAACTCGGTGTGGCCGCACTTCTTCGGAAACTCCTGGTCCTCGATCTGGATGCCGGCGGCGCCGGCGGCGGCATAGCCGCGCACGGTGCGGTCGACGTTCAGCAGCCCGCCATAGCCGGTGTCGCCGTCGGCGATGAAGGGGACCCGGACCGCGCCGGCGATGCAGCGCACGCGGTCGAGCATCTCGGTGAATGTGGCGACCCCCGCGTCCGCCACCCCAAGCGCTGATGCGACGGCGCCGTAGCCGGTCATATACAGCGCCTCGAACCCCAGGCTATCGGCCATGCGGGCCGAGATGCCGTCATAAACGCCCGGCAGCGTCATGCAGCCCTCGCGCGCGAGCAGCGTACGCAGCGAAGTGGATTCCGGCATCGCATCCTCCTGGCTTGATTATCTGACGGCATAGTCGCGTCCTGCGAGCAGCTTGTCACGCCGCGGCGCTTCGATCGGCACCCTGGCCTTTGCCGATCCTTGCCATGGCCCCGTCGCTCGGTGAGACTTCGACGTCGATGCCGAAGCGGCGCTCGCTGGCATCACGGCTGAGCTGCATCTGGCGAGTAAAATGGAGGTGTTCAAATGCCGAACCCCATGAGCGGTCGAGACGCAAAAGCGATCACGCGCCGGACCATGCTGACTGGAGGCGCGACACTGGCCGCTTTGGCTGGCCTGCCGGCTGCGGCGCAGCAGCGCCCGCACCCGGCGCCGCGCCGATCTGCCCTCGCCTATGTCGGCACCTACACCGCCCAAGCCGTGCACGGCGCCGCGGGTCATGGCGAGGGCATCTGCTTGGTGCGCCTCGACCTCGCAACCGGGGTTCTAGAGCCGGTGACGACCTACCGCGCGCCGAGCCCGTCCTGGATCGCGCTCAGTCCGAACCGGCGCTTTCTATACGCCGTCAACGAGATCGACGACTTCGGCGGCGCCAAGCACGGCTCCGTCACCGCCTACGGCATCGCGCCCGGCAGCGGGGAGCTGACGCAGCTCAATGCCGTCAGCTCGCAAGGCGCCGGACCGGCGCAGGCCAGCGTGCATCCGTCGGGCAAGTTCGTGTTCGTCTCCAACTACGGCGGCGGCAATGTCGCGGTGCTGCCGGTGCTGCCGAACGGCGGTCTTGGCGACGCCGTGGCGATACAGCAGGACGAGGGTCCTCCCGGCGCCGGCCGGCCGGCAGACGGCGCACCCGGCAACTTCTCGATCAGCGACCATGATGGGCCGCACGCGCACATGATCTCGGCCGACCCGACCGGGCAGTGGGTGCTGGCCGACGACCTCGGCCTCGATCGCACCTTCGTCTGGAAGCTCGACCAGCAGACGGGCAAGCTCACGGCCGCCGATCCCGCGTTCATCCCGGCCGCCTCCGCCGGCGCCGGGCCGCGTCACTTTGGCTGGCATCCGAATGGCCGCATCTTCTACGACCTTTACGAGGAAGCGTCGGAACTCGCCGTCTATGACTGGGACCCGAACACCGCGGCGCTGAAGCTAAAGCAGAAACTCTCAATCCTGCCGCCCGGCTATGCCGGCACCAACTATGCCTCCGAGCTGGTGATCGCTCCCAGCGGACGCTTCATCTATGCCGTCAACCGGCTGCATAACAGCATCGGCATCCTTGCGGTCGCGTCCGATGGGCAGGTGCGTTGGAGCGGCGACGAGTGGACGCGCGGAGACTACACCCGCAACATCGCGCTTGATCCCAGCGGCCGCTTCATGGTCGCCTGCAACCAGCGCAGCGATCAGGTGACGGTGTTCCGCGTCGATCCCGCGAGTGGGAAGCTGACCTTCACCAACCGTTATGTCCCGATCGGCAGCCCGTCCATGATCGCCTTCCTTTAAAGCCGGCAAGGCAGTCACGCCGCCCAAGACAAGCAAATGAATTCGAGTCCACGCTTCAGTCCGGCGTGCTCGCCACGATCCGGAACAGCAGTTCCTCCCCGTCGGGCCGTCCCAGCCGGACCAGTTCGCCCGGGCGAAAGACGTGCCCCTCGAAGGCCCAAAGCGGATCGTCCTCGCTGACCATGCTTTGCAATGCCCAGCCCTCGTCAAGCCTGATCAATTCCGACCGCCCATCCTCGGCTCCCCTCCGGTTGCGGATCGCGAGCCAGGGGAACGGGTCGCTGTCATAGGCCGCCGAGTCGATCTGGCCCTGGTTGTTCAAGGCCAGCCGAACCGTCAATCGATCCTCAAGGTCACCCCGGGGACGCCCCGGCCCCTTGGCCAGCAGCATGGTAAGCTTCGCCATCACCTCGCCTTAAACGCGCTCGAACGGTGACCGGCGGGCGCGGCTGCTCTGCAGGTCGCGAACGCCATCATACGTCCGCTCGACCTTTGTTAGACACTATCACATGCTAACGCGAGAGGCTTGGTTCGGGTTTGATCCGAAGCGGTGCGGTTCGGCCGTCGTCCTTGCTATATAGCGACCCGCACGCCGAGTTCGACGACGCGGTCGCTGGGAATGCGGAAGAATTCAGTCGCGGGCACCGCGTTGCGCGCCATGAACAAAAACAGGAACAGCCGCCATGCCGGCAGTTTCGGCACCATGGCGCGCACCAGGACCTCACGGCCCAGGAAGAAGCTCGCCTGCATGGCGTTATACTCGACCCCGCAGGCGCTGAGTTCCTCCAGGCCGCGCGGGATGTTGGGGCTTTCCATGAAGCCGTAGCGCAGCACGACTCGGTGCACGCCCGGCGCGAGTTGGGACACCTCGATCCGCTGGTCGGCCGGCGCTTGCGGCATATCGAGGTTCTGCACGGTCACGAACAGGACACGCTCGTGCAGCACCTTGTTGTGCTTCAGGTTGTGCAGCAGGGCCGCCGGCACGTAGTCCGGGTTGCCGGTGAGGAACACGGCCATGCCCGGCACCCGCACCGTGCGGGACTGCGGCAGGCGCGCGAGGAACGAGGCGAGCGGCAGGCTGTCCTGCTTCCAGCGCGCCAGCATCAGCTCGCGGCCGCGGTTCCAAGAGGTCATCATCGCCATCAGGGCGCAGCCCAGCAGCAGGGGCACCCAGCCGCCCTCGGGGATTTTCAGCGCGTTGGCCGCGAAGAACGTCAGGTCTACGGCGAAGAAGAAGCCGAACACCCCGACGGCGAGGCTGCGAGGCCAGTGGTATTGGCGGCGGAACACCACCATCGCCAGCAGGCAGGTGCACAGGAACGTGCCGGTGACGGCGATGCCGTAGGCGGCGGCGAGGGCGTCGCTGCTGCGGAACGCCAATACCAGGATCAGCACCCCGACCAGCAATGCCATGTTGACCTGCGGCACGAAGATCTGCCCCTCCTCGGAGTGGCTCGTATGCAGCACCGCCATGCGCGGTAAAAATGCCATCTGCATGCACTGCCGGGCTATGGAGAACGCGCCGGAGATCAGAGCCTGGCTGGCGATGACGGTGGCGGCGGTGGCGAGCACGACGAGGGGCAGGCGCAGGCCCTCGGGCGCCATGAGGTAAAAGGGGTTCTCCAGCGCGGCCGGGTCGGCCATGACCAGGGCGCCTTGGCCGAAATAGTTCAGCACCAGGCAGGGCAGCACGAACACTGTCCAGGCGAGCCGGATCGGCTGGGCGCCGAAATGGCCCATGTCGGCATAGAGTGCCTCGGCGCCCGTCACGGCCAGCACGACGGAGCCGAGGGCGACGAAGGCCAGCCAACCGTGGTTGAGGCAAACCATCGCCGCATAGTAGGGCGATATCGCCATGAGCACGCCCGGGTTGCGGGTTATCTGGTACAGGCCCATCGCTGCCAGGGCGACGAACCAAACCGCCATCACCGGGCCGAACAGGCGGCCGATGGTGTCGGTTCCGCGCACCTGCACGGCGAACAGGGCGACGATCACCACGATCGATAGTGGCAGGACCAGGCTCTTGAACGTCGGCGACACGACGACGAGGCCTTCGACCGCGGACAGCACCGAGATGGCGGGCGTGATCACTCCGTCCCCAAAGAACAGGCAGGCGCCGCCGATGCCGATCAAGCCCAACGCCGCGCGCATGGCGACGCCGGTTGTGCCGCGCTGCGCCAGGGCCATGAGCGCCAGGATGCCGCCCTCGCCATGGTTGTCGGCGCGCATCACAAGCAGCACATACTTGACGGTCACAATCAGGATCAGCGCCCAGAAGATCAGCGAAAGGATGCCGAGGATCTCGATCTGGCCCAGGCCGACGCTGGTAAAGTGGATCAGGCTGGCCTTGAACGCATAAAGCGGACTGGTGCCGATATCGCCATAAACCACGCCCAGCACCGCCAGCAGAGCGGCTGCGCGCAATGGCCGGGCGGCGACGTTGGGGATGGTGCCGACTGCCAGGCTCATAGGCTGGGTCCGGAAGACACGGCTGCTGCGCTGCGCTGCGACGTCATTCGAAATCCATCAATCGCGTGACCGGCACCACGCCGTACTTGCGGCGTCCGCGGCATTCTACGAACCCCTCGGCCATAGAGATGCCATAGTTCGACCAGGGTGCAAAGCGCAAGGTGGGCGGGAGTTCCGGTCAGGCGGCCGGCTCGACAATCATGCCGACGTGTCCGGTGACCTGGAACATGGGAAGCCCTGGCCGGGCGCAGCGCAGCATCCATCCGGTGTCAGTGACGACCCGTTGCGCCTTTGGGCCGGGCAGACGGCTACTCAATCAAGGAAAGCTCGCCACCCGCAGTGCCACTATCCCGGCCTTCTTCCAGGCCCGACCCTCCCCCGCGAATGGGGGGGGAAGCAGGATACGTCATGCGCGATCACACCATCGGCTGGGACGTTAAGCGTTGCGCCGAGGCTGCTGGGCCGGCGCTCTGGCGCTTCAGCTTAGCGCCTGTTCAGCCGCGATGGCGGCGCAACAGGCCGAAGCTGGTCAGCACGAGGCCGATGAGGGCGACGCTGGCCGGCTCCGGCACGCTGGTCTACGGGATGCTGTCGCCCGCGAAGACCAAGACGTCGGCGCCGTTGCAGTGGGTGCCCGAGTTGCCGTTGGTGCAGGTCTGCTGGAACGCGGCCGGCTCGAAGCCCGTCGAGCTTATCTCGTTGGGGTAGAAGCCGATGCTGTAGGTGTCGCCGATGGTGGTGGCCACGGTTTGGTAGATACCGTCATAGCCGCCGGTCGCGCCTTCGTCCCAGTAGTTGGTCCCGCCATGCGGGCTGAACCTGGCATTGCCCGTGTTGACCAGGCCGTTGAACTGGTTGAAGTAACGTCAACGCAACGGTAAGGACCCGGCGCCGCGAGCCTTGAACCCGGGATTTCCGAGCAGGTTCGTGGCAGATCCGTTGTTGTCGGTCATGGTCACGTCGTCAAATTCGAAATGGCCGGGGTCGTTGCGGAACGCAAAAGTTAGGACGGATGAGGCCTGGAGCGCCGTGAACGAGGCGACATAGAACGTGTATGCCGTCGGCAGCGGCTGGCTTGCCAGGTCCAGGACCAAGCGGCCCCGCCGGCGGCGGGTTGTTCAACTGCGCCTGCGCCGGCGCTGCGATCAGCGCCGATCCGCCGAGCAGTGCAGCCGCGATCAGCCGTGGGACCAATTTCATCGATTAATTCGTGGTGCGTTCGAACGGTCCGATACGGATTGGAGGCCGGCATACAGAGACACCAAAATGTTTCGGATAAGCAAGAATGTTCCGGTGCTCTAACAATTCGTGACTACAAATTAGTGGGTTGGGTTTCTTTGCATCACTGCGACCGGCTGCTCCGTCGCCGGACGCTTGATGTAACGGGCTCGAAACCCCCGTCGCTGCTCGGTTTCGAGCCATCAAGCAGGTGCTCCAGGGTGGCAGGTAAAGTCGACCGTGAATTGGAAACCGGGCGAATAACGGGCTGATCACAATTTCGTTGAGAATATACTTTCTAAACGAGAATAAGACGTTTACAGGTCATTCATTCCGGTTCGATAACCGGATGTGCGGTGGTGGTGCACTGCTGCGGACCTCGTTTTGAGCGCCTGGCGAAAAAGCACGATTTCCCGTGCCGTTGCTTACTTTTATGAAAGTACTCGAAATGTTTAGTTATGTTCGCGCTTTGGCTGGCCTGCGTAACGACAACCGTGGCGTCACCTCAGCCATCCCCTCATTACGGCTTAGCAAATAGCCCACTAAACTCGCTGGCCTGTGACACGGCGATGGTGAATGCGGCCATGAGCGGGGCGAGCCTGTGTTCGGGCATGTTTGGGATCAGTTCG
>JAABUY010002658.1_pt1 | contig 20870 bp, 25 predicted proteins | sample 5560271 | NCBI WGS metagenome assembly JAABUY01 (sample SAMN10711886, study PRJNA513374) | rock metagenome | isolation source: Antarctica rocks | place: Antarctica: Victoria Land, University Valley | reverse complement strand
CGCCGCCCGCTCCGGCCTTCCGCGCCGGTCCCGTGCCCGCTTGTGTGCGCAGGCGGGTGCGGCGGCGACGAGCGCAGGGGCCCGCAGTGAGCATGAGCCTGTCTGGCGTGGCCCGCGCCGCTCCCTTTGCTGCGATGTCGGCCGCCCGCCCAGTTTCCGTGCCAGGCCTGGGCTCTCATGCATGCCCGAGCGCTCCCCAGCACGCCCGCAGTCTCGCAGCTGGGTCACGCTGCTGTCTCCAAGCTTTCTTAGTACGCAGGGCGCCGGGCTGCTTCCTACATGCGCGCAGTCGACCAAGCGACCTGGGTGCTGCCATGCTGTCAAACTTTCTTCAGATGTGGGCAACAACGAGCTGCTGGTGATGCTAGGGTAACAGGAGGTGCATGGCGAGGAATGATCTGGTGCCAGGCACGCGCACGCTGTCCTGCAGTAGGCATGCATCTGAGCCACATTCACCTTGCGACCAGCGCGGCGGCGAGCCGGCCGCGGCGGAGGAGCGGCGGCGCGCGGCGGCGCGCGCGCGTGCAGCCGCCGCGCTCGCTGCCGCGCACATGCCGCAGCGCATGCAGGCCGCCGCCGACGCTGCGCGCCAGGCGGGCACGCCGGGCGTGCAGCCGGCCGGGCCTCCGAGTGTAGGCGACGTGGGTCGGGCAGCGCTCTCGGGCGCCGGGCGCGGCCGCGGCTGGGCGCGGCCCTGCCCAGACTTTGCGGCGCTGCACCGCGCGTGGGCGGCCAGGCTGGCGGCCGCTGCGCGGCCGCCCGCCGCATGCAGCCCCTGCGCAGTGGCAGACAGGCTCGCGGCAGCCCGGGCATGCGGAGCGGCAGCAGCCGCAGGCCCGGGCGCAGCGTGCTTGGCGGGTGGCGCATCAGGGTCGGCGCCTGCTTGCGGCGCGTGCGAGGCGCCCGCGGCTGGCGCTGGTGGCGGCCTCGTGAGCCGGCCACTCAGGACGGCTGCCGGCGGCGCCAGCCCGCCGCCCAGTGCAAGGCGGCCGGGCCGCGTGCCTGCCGCGGCCGGCTGCGAGCAGAGCGCGGCGCGCGCGCAGTGCAAGCGCGCCGGCCACATGGCGCAGCGTCGGCCAGGGCAGGCCGCAGGGCAGGGTCTGGGGCGACCCTTGGACCTAGGCTGCCTGGACACGCAGGGACGGGGAGCTGGCCGCGGCTGCGCGGGCGCCTGCCTGGCCGCGCTGCAGCGCAACTTTGCAGCACTGCGCCAGCATGTCCGCGCCGAGCTGCGCGCCGAGGCGCTGGCGGCGGGCGCAGCCAAGCTACGGCGCGCATTGGATGAGTTTTCTGGACCTGGGGCCTGATGGTGCCATGGCTTGTTGCGGGCCGCTCTTGCATGCGTGCTTCAGAGGGCTTTTTCAGAAGTGATATTCATTGGTACCTCACATCCCGTTCGGCACCTCTGAGTCTCAAACCGTGCCGCGTGCATGCCCATGCTGTGGCGACCTCACCCACGAAAGCGGCATGCGCTTTCAGTGACCAGCCGCGTCTGCAAGTGGCTCTCGATGCTGAAGAGCCGCTGGTGAGGGGAGGTTGGACACTGGCCAGGCAAACAGGTGGATGCTGGATACGCGTGTCACAGAGCCTAGTGTCCGGTGTGTTGCGCATTTGCACAGGTGTGTGCTAGTGAGAGTTTTGCGCCGTAATGCTGCATGATCCTGTGTGCTTGCAGGGGCGCATGTAAGGCGCTGTGACTTGCTGGCTGTTGTTCCTTGTGACGTGAGACACCGACTCATGGGAAGTTACTGGCCTTTATCAGCCAAATACAGCATGCGAAGTGCCAGCGTTACGCCAGGTGGCTAGGGTCCAAGCGATTGGACCATCCAATAATTCCGTGCTGAGGAGCTCGAGGATGCAACCGCAGCAAGCCCACTCACCTTGTTTGCTTGCCGTGTGACACGACCACGACACTGGTAAGCAGCTATGACGGGCGGTCAAGCGGCACTGGCCTGTGCACTGCTTGCGCTATTGGCGGCCAGCACCTCCGCTTGTGAGTCAACAGGGTCCGAGGGCGCCCTGCGCCGTCTGCTGGATAATGGTGCGAAGCTGCAGTCCGCAGAGCGTGCGCAGCAGCGTGCCAAAGGCCTCGTGGTCCAAGCGTGTGTATTGCAGCATTCCTGTCCAGTGCGTACGCTGCCAGGCGTGAACTACGTCGGCCACTGCCGCTGACACTGGAAATTCGCAAGCAATACAGCTGGCCTACAAAAACGTGTCACTGATAGCCCGTGGGTTGCCCTGGGGCAAGGCAGCGTGCCTGTTTTTGCATACATGCACCCCATGTCTGATCATCGTGATCAGACATGGGGTGCGCATGCATGAGAAGGTGCAACAGTCCGCGCGAGTGCAGCAAACTGCCCGAGCTACGCCAGCACATCCATGTCTGCCTGCCAGAGCGTCGTGGGCCAGGTGCAGACCAGCGGGGGCGCGCTCGCGACCGCCAGCGATGCGCAGGCGCGCCGCTCTGGGCCGCCGCCAGCAAGCGGGCTCAGGAGCCCCTGCATCACCCCCTCTCCACCAGTCTGCAGCTGTGGCATGCAGCAACCCGTTCATCGCTTTGCATGCTTGCAAGCTATGTGATGCATGTGGTGAGCGAGTCATGAGTCCAACCTTTACACCTGCTCTCCTCTTGCATGCCACAGCTTGCAAGCGTGAGAACATGTATCCGGTATAAAGTTGATTTCGTGACTCACCCACCACATGCATCACAAAGGTGGGGCATAGATGCCTGCACGCACCGCTTTCATCCCTGCCGTTGCGCACGCATGCTGAGGACTCGCTGACGGCGCTGCACACTGCTGCCTCGCTGCACTGAGAGCTCGTTCTGGTGCTGGGCCTGCCGCACGCCCAGCTGTAGAAGCGCCAGCCTGCGTGACGTGACGCATCAGGCGCGCGCGGGGCGCGCGCAGATCAGAGCGGCCATCGGCACGACCAGGGCGTCGCCAGCCTGCTGCCAGGCGATGTCCACCCTGCTCAAGAACGTGCGCCCCTTCACGCGTCGCTGCTCCTGTGCGTTGGCCGCTGCGGTGCTCCCCATCAGGGGCCGCACGGTGCATGCGCCGCATGAGCGGGCACTTGAGCGGCAAAGCTCGCGCGCGTGCAGGGCTGCCGCTGCAACCCTGACGTTCAGAGGCTGGGCACGTCCATGAACCTCTCACCCGCTGCTATGCACGGCGGTGTGCCCTGCGCCTTTGGCATGCGGCCATGATCACGGCTTGATTGCTGATGAAACCCGCGCTAGCTGTGCTCGCTAACTGTGGGCCGTAGAACGTCGCCAGCCCTGAACAGCTTGAGCGCCGCTTGACACCCTGGTGTGAGCGCGCAGTTGCTCGCACAGCAATCATAGGCTGCGGCCTGCCAGACAGTGTTGACACGTCTGCGTGCTGAGTGCTTAAAAATCTGTGCAACGCTGTGCTCCCCTTTCGGTATGGTATGTGGGGTAATCATGCACAGCGCATGCCAGGGACTTGCGCAGAGCCAAGCAGCGCTGTTCTTCTCACTTTGTGTGTAACAGATTACACAGACAAGCAGCCAGCTCTGTGCTGGAACACACCCGTGCGCTCTGGGCACAACACAATCTATCACACACAGTTTCCGCAAACAAGGTGATGTTCTGTTCTACACCAGCGGCAGCAGGTAAGCAGGCTGTCAGCTGAGGACGTGTGCCAGCTTTGGCGTGCCACCAGCAGCGCCCTCGCATGCATGGACCGTGGCAGCTCAAGCAAAACTCACAGTGCAAACAGGCTACACAAGCGCTGCTGTGATACAGTCGACATGCTGAGCTGCGCATGCCGCTACACACCGTTGCACTCCAACTCGTGCAATCCAATGCCTGTTCCAGTCCGGCTCAAGCGGAAACAACACTCTATGTGAGGCGTGCCCTAGGTGCAACATACCCCATGACTGCTTCTGTACACAGAGCCGGTGCTGCTCCAACGCGCCCCGACATGCCCAGCACGAGCGTCAGAGTAGGGGCGGCGGCACCGCCACCAGCGGCGGCCGCAGCAGCGGGTCAACAGGGCCGCCGGCGGCCGGGGCAGCGCGCGCGGCTGCGGCGGCGGCGGCGGCGATGGCGGCCGCGCGGTCGCGCTTGGCGCTCAGCTGCCTGTCCAGATCCGCCAGCATGTGCGCCGTCATGCCCTGCGCGGGCCCCAGCGCGTCTCGGCGCGCCTGCCGGAGCTCGACAGCCTGCCTGGCGCAGGCGCGCCTGCCCTGCCCGCCCACCACAGCTTCTGCGGCTTGCCTGGCACATGCCCATAATCAACAGCTGAACCAGCCGCCAGTCGCGCAGGGCTGGAAGCATTTGTACAGAGCGACGTCAGCAGCGCCGACGGCGGCGTCTGCACATGCACAGACGGCACACATAGACGGCATGGCAGCACTGGCCGTCGTCGTTGCTGCTGACGTCGCACATGGCCCGCCCTCCTCGTTCGCTGTGGTCATACACTCGCTGCGCATGCATGTCTCCCCGTTGAGCCCGACTCGCCAGCGCAACAGACAGAGCCGATGACCTGGGACGCGCCTGGAGGTCATAGCTGGGCTGCCAGCCCCAGTCGCGGCGCGCGCAGCTGTCATCAATGGAGACGGGCCAGCTGCGCGCGATGCCCTCCCGGAAGTCCGGCAGGTAGCGCACATCAAACGCCGGGATGTGCTCCCTGATGGCCGCCGCCAGGTCGGCCGGCGTGAACGTCATCGCCGTCACGTTGTACGTGCGCTGCGCGCGCGGCCGTCCCGCGTTTACAGCGCGTATTGCTGGCTGAGGTGCAGGGGTCTGCAACCAGCTGCACAAAACCTTCATAAGGGTGCAGGGAAAGCCTGTGGCTGAGGGTGCAGCGGTTCGCAACAGGCTTCACTGCCTTGAGGGCGAGGTTGCGCCTGCCCGGTGTAGCGCTCATAGGGTAGGGTATGCTTGAGCAGGTTACGACGGGCCTGTGTACACTCCCCCTCATAATGGGCTGTGGGCGGGCTGTGCTGCTCGCCGGCGCCACCTGCCTCGCCTCGTGGCCTGGATGCGTAAGCGCGTGAAGCAGGGGTGGCTTCCTCACTCAGCAGCTCTCGTTCAGCTACCAAGAGCGAGGCGGACCGCCGACGCCTGCAGATGCTGACTGAATACATCCGCATAATTGAGCTCAACATGCCGACCGTCAACGTGGGCACGAACGGCATGGAGGTGACCCTCATGGACGCCAACCACTGCTATGGCGCGGCAGTGATCCTGCTCGAGGAGGACGGCATGCCGCCCGTCGTCCACACCGGCGACTTCAAGTGCGCACTGAACTCGCCAGTGTGCACGACGGACGGCATGCCAGGCTCCTCGAAAGTGATGAACGCCGCGCCGTAGCAGTGGTTGGCGACCCCGAGGGTCGCCTTCATGCCCTTCACGCCCTGGATGGCGGTCGGCATGTTGAGCTCAATTGCACGGATGTATTTCATCGGCACCTGCAGGCGACAGGCATCACATAGCGCCCACAACATCACCCGCCGGTCGCCACGCTGCGCCGCGCAGGAGCTGCGCACAGCCCCGCCCCACCCCAGCACACCCCCGCCCAGGGGCCCCGGCGGCCGCGCCCGCCTGCTGCAGCGCGGCCGGCTCGGCGGTCATGAGCTGATACGTGGCTTGCAGGCAGTCCGGCATGTACAAAAAGGGCAGCGCGGTCTCCGCAGCCAAGAAGCACGCATAGCTGCCCGCCGTCAGTGCTGCCGCGCGCGCAATGAGCCCCATCAGCGCCCCGCGTAGCCGCCGACCGCGGCGGCGGGCCCGGCATGCGCGCGGGCGCGCCGCGCCTCCGGGCCTGCAGCCGCCGCGCGGAGCTGATGCAGGCAAACGCTGCGGTTGGGACGCGGCGATGCACTGGAGCTCATGGAGGCCGACACGGCGGAGAGACGCGCTGTGTTCGGCACAGTGCTGCGCAGGCAGGCCACACTGCATGGCGGCGCCTGATTTAATCTGACACGTACTGGCTAGGTGCTGAGGTCGCTGGCGCAAGGGGCACGCTAGGGCTGACTTGAGAAAGCAGGCAAGTCCGCGCCGGCCAGCGGGGCCAGCGCGCCCCTGTGCAGCGGCTCTCCTCGGTCAGGTGGCTGCATGTCTGGTTGTACCGCTCCGCGCCTCTCAGCTCGGTCCGGGCTGACACCAGCCCGGGCTGTCTGGGTTGTTCGTGCCGTCCAGGCAGTTACCAGCCAGCCCGGCTGGTGACGGCCCGGACCGAGCTGAAAGCCGGAGAGCTGTATGGCCAGACACGCGCCCCCTAACGGAGGAGATCTGCATCGCAGAGGCCAGCGGGCGCCGCTGGCCCGGCGCGGATCCGCCAGCGCGCCTCGAGCCGGCGGGGCGGGGCGCGCGCCCGCGTGGAAGATCTCCACCGCGTAGTCGGTGGTGCCGCCGCCCGGCAGCGTGCGCGAGGAGATGACGCCCGGGTATCGCAGCGAGCGGAAGTCCACGCCGGCGCGCGCGTGGTAGTACGCGCCCAGCAGCTCCTGGTGCACCTGCGCTGCAGGGTAGGGTTAGGTAGCAGCAGCAGCTGCTGGCGCACCTGCGCGCGGGGGAGGCTGCCAGCTGCGGCTTACTGACGCGATCTAGCGAGCGGTACAGACCTCGCCCGCAGCGCCAGCCGACCCCTGACCTTAACTGTCTCCGTGTTGATAACCGAATGTTACCGCAGTCCGTAGCAGGGAAGTGTAAGGTTGGCGCAGGTCCTTGCGTGGGAGGCAGGCAATCACGCGCACGAGGCCGGCGATCACACGCACAGTGCTCATAAGCAGACCAGCACACCGGAAGAGCGGCAGTGCCTGGTAAACAACTGTGGGCAGGCCCCCTAACGCAGGGCGCCCTCCCCGGCCCAGGCCTCCTTGGGCACCACGGCGGAGGCGGGTGGGCGCGCGGGAGGCGCGGCGCCACCTTGGTGATGCCGTACATGGTGGACGGCTGCATGACGGTCACGTCGGGCGTGGCCTCGCGCGGCGTGCTCGGCCCGAACACGGCGATCGTGGACGGCGCGTACACGCGCAGGCTGTGCTGCGCGGCGAGCTCCAGCACGTTCTGCGCGGCGCAGGCGCGGCGGTGGGGTCAGCGCAGCGCGCAGCACGCTTTGCGTGGCTGCGTGCATGCGCGACCGCGCTGCGCAATGGGCGCCGGCGCGCTCTGCGCGGCACAGACACTGCTCTGGACTCGGCCCTGCGCGGCCAGCTCCAGCACGTGTCGCACGGCTTCTGTAAGTTCGCACGGCTTCTGTAAGTTGAACAAGGCTGAGAGGGGCCTAGCTCTGCTGGCTCCCTCAGTCAGTCATGCACACTGCGGACTGGCTATCAGCCTTGACGCGGCTCACTTTAAATGTGTCATACACGCTCGTGAGCAACGTGTCCTGACAGCCCGCCTGTGAGCGAATGCTAGGCAGGCAGGTATGTTGATAGTGATGACAAATGCAGGGAGAATGCGTGCAGACATACCGTGAATAACGCTTGCGGATGCCCAGGGCGCGCCTGGATGCCAGAGGTGTTCACGCGCAGGGCGAGCTGCGGGTTGCGCTCGCCAATGGCTGCAGCGCGCAAATTTCAGTGCATGCCGGACCTTCGTGATGGTCTGCTAGGCATGGGGCTGCTCCATCCCCAGCCGCATGCAGTGCAGCAAGAAGCGCAGAAACCTGGCAGAGCTGACACCCGGACATGTTTGACCAGCCCAGTGCATGCATGCATGCGCAGCACAAACGCTTCAGGACTTCCACTTGGCAGCTCCTCTGTCTCCTGCCGCAGACGCCCACGAGGGGTTGCCAGGTGCACGACATGGTTCACGCCATTCTCAAGAATGATGCGCGCCAGCGAGTCCTTGTCCTGCACGCGAGCAGAGCGGGAGCATCACCCAGGATATGCGACAAGACCCGACGCGGACACCGCAAGCACCTCTCCAGCTCCATATCTAGGGTCACGTCATGATCCAGGCATCACAGCAAGGCTGGACAGGCTGCACGCATGCGCCTGCACCGCCTGCCGAGGTGCGCCGGCACGACGGACACAGGGCACACGCAGCCTCCCTTTGGCCTCCTCCGCACGCACTGGCCGGCCCGCAAGGGCAGCCTGCCTGGTGCCGGGGGTGCGTATGGCCCACACCTGCACGTCGCAGTACACAAAGGGCCCCGCCTCGAGGGCCTCGCGCGACATACGCACGTCCGACGCTATGACCGCGCCAGGGTGCCTGGCCAGAGCTGAGGGCGGGTCAGCACTGTGCGGGCTGCGTGTCGGGCCCGCGTCGTGCGCTGCTGCAGCGTGCTGCGGTGGCGCAGCCTCACCGCTCTCGCAGCAGTGAAATGAGCTCAGCGCCAATTTGGCCTGATGCGCCCGTGACGAGGAAGCGCGGCTCGTCGTCAGAGCCCAGCACTCCTGCCTGCCCTGTCCGCATATACCCACCGAACTGGGGGCTGCCAACCGCGGCGCTGGTGCTGATTCGCCGCGGCCTGGCGGACGCTGCAGCAGGCGCGCTGACGCTGCACTCTGGGTACGGCCGGTGCCAGCTGTGCACCAGCGCTCCCCCGAGGCGCTGCGCAGCCACTCCAGTGCAAGGGATAACTGCTGCTGGAGCTGCAGGTGCCAAGCTGCATTGCAGCGGGTGAAGCTGCAGGCAACGACGTAACTGCCTCACAAGCATGTGAGGCAATCCGGGGAGGCCTGCACTTCACAAAGGCTGGCTGTTCTCCTCAGAACTACTCAGAACTACTGAATGCTGCAAAGCTGAGGCCTTCCTTGACCCCTGCGCTAATTCTTGCTCGACTCATGTGTGCTTGTCAGTCTGTAACAGTGGTACACCGACAATATTGAGAAGCTACTGCAAAGCGCTGATGTTTACAACCTCTGTCCTAAACATACTTGCATCCGTCCGGTCAGGTGCTGACCCGTGCCAAGCATTACCCTGGAAGTGGCAGGGTTGGTTTACTGATGCATGCAGCACAATGACCACACTGTAGCTGTTGCTCAGCTCATATTCTCCCGCAGCCAGGAGAACGTGCCGCCAAGCTCAGGGTGCTGCTATACACAGTATCCGCTTGCCAAGAAATGCGAGCCGCTTGCTGAGCACAAGCAAGCTGCAGAGCTGCGGCCCTGGGGTGTGCACTGGTCAGGGTAGGAACAAGTGGGCTGCTGGCCGTTTACCCGCCCGTTGCTGCTCTGGAAATTGGCAGCACATCCTTGCAACGCTGCTTCGCATGCAAAAGAGGCGGCCGCTGCTGACCAGGATAAGCGCGCACCCAAGCAGGGAGCGCTGGCTCTGCTCAGCGGTGCTTACTGTTGCTGGGCATAGTGGCCTGCATGTTTGGGAACACAAGTGCACGCTCTGGAAGGCCAGCAAAAGAGCGGCTGTGCAAGACCAAGTGCGTTACAGTTGCATCAACGCCCACCTGTCATTACTGAAGTGTTCTCCTAGCTATGAAGTGCAGGCACAAACGCATGCTCGTTGAAAGCGACAACCCTGATTGACATGCAGTGCACGGGTCTCACGCACCCCACCGGTGCGCCGCTACCACGCCGCGGCCCCCGCAAGCGGCGCATCTCGCGGCGCTGGCTTCTCTGTGACCTTCTGCTCCTGCGCGGCCCGCCGCACGACAGCATTTGGACGCATTACCCCACAATCTGCTCGTCGACTCGCCCACTCGCCGCTGCACAGCACTGCACGGCGCCGATGCGTGCAAACGCCCAGCGTGGCAAGGGGGAGCCGCACGGCCAGGGCGCGCCAGCAGCGTGCGGCCGCGCGGCGCGCCGGCGCGCCGCGCGGTGAGCCCCGCCGCCACGCTGCGCTCGATGTGCAGGCCCTCCACCGCCGCCCAGAACAGCTCATCGAGCGGGTTCTGCCCGCCGCGGCCCGGCCGCGGCTGCCCGTGGCCCGGCGCGGGGCCCGACCACGCGTGCGCGAGGCCCGGCTGGGCAGCCTCCGCACCCTCCCCGGACCCTGAGCCCGCTCCGGGGGCCGGCGCGTCCGGCGCGGCCGCGGGCGGCGCAGCCGGCACTGAGCGCGCGGGCTGGGCAGGCTCGGGTGCGCGCGCCGCCGCGGCCCCGGACGGCTGCGCGTCCGGGCCAGGGCCCGCGCTGCGCGCGTGCGAGGAGCTGCCCGGCATCAGCAGGCTGGTGGCCATGCCAAACCGGTCAGCGACCGCGCCGGCCGCCGCGGCCGCCGCCGCAGTGCCCGCTGGCCTTTCCGCGGGGTGCCCACCAGGCGCCGCGAAAGCGGACTCGCCAAACCCTGGCGACTCGGGCGCCGGCGCCGACGCCGCGGACGCCTCGAACGTGCCGTGCAGCGCGCGCGGTCGCACCGCCGACCCCGCGTCGGCGGCCGCGGGCGGCGCCTGGTCGGCCGGCGGCGGCGCGTGGGCGGCCGCCGCCGCCGGCTCCGCGCGCGTGGGGCCGCCGAAGAGGTCGGCGTCCATCAGGCTGGGCTGCCTCAGCGCGGCAACCAGCTCGTCAAAGCCGGCCGGCGCGGGCGGCGCGGCAGCCAGCGGCCGCGCCGGCGGCGCGCCCGCCGCGGGCGCCGGCGCGCGCGGCGCGCCCTCGTCGCCGCCAACGTCGCCGCCAAAGTCCATGAGGTCGGCCGAGGCCGCGTGCGCGAGCGCGCGCTGCGCAGCCGCCGCCGAGCGCGCGCCCGGCGGCGGCGCGGCAGGCGCGGCCCCGGCGGCGGGCGCCGCGCCGCGCCCGGCGCCCGCAAACGCGCTCTCGCCAAAGCCCAGCAGGTCGGCGGCGTCGGGCGCTGCGCGCGGCGCCGGCGCCGCGCGCCAGAAGCTGCCGGCCGTGTCCGCGCCGCCGTGTGCGCGTCGCGCGGGCGGCGCGGCGGGCGTGGACAGGCCCTGGTTGGGGTCGCGGCCGGGGTCTGCGCCGGGCGCGGAGCCCGCGCTGGATTCCGCGCTGCGCTCCTCCGCGGGCGGCCAGGGGCCCTCCGCCCACTCGCCGTTGTACTGCCGCGGGGGTCGGGAACACGTCAGGCGCGCGCGTGCGCCAGGCCCGCCGTGGTCTCGCTAGATGCTTGTGCGATGCCGCACTCGCATCTAGTTGTGTCCCTGGCCAAACCATGTGCAGGCTTCTGCGCGCGGCTCTGACTGGTCTGCACAGCCCCTTTCCTCAACACCATGTGCAGCGCCGCACAGGTCTGCAGCCAAACGTTCGCGGCCGCCCGGCGGGGCGCGCGCCTTGCGGCCGATGAAGCCCTCCAGCTCGGGCGAGGCCGCGGGCGGCTTGAGCGCGGGGTCCAGGCGCGCCTCGCGGTGCGCGTTGGCGACCGCGTTGCCCGTGCGCGCCATGAAGGCGACCTGCTCTGGCAGCCACGTGTCCAGCGTCACCGAGCGCACCTGCGCGCCGTCCTTCCCATCAGCGCGCCCACCCGTGCGCCGCGTGTCCGGTCGGCGCGCGGCCGCCCAACGCGCTCCGCGCCGCCCGAGGCTCGCTGGGCGGCCTGTGCCGGCGCCGGTGCGCGCCGACCTGAGTGGCGGCCGCGCTGCGCTCCTGGCGGCCTGCAAGACCAGGACGCATGAGAGGAGCCGGTTGCTGGGGGCGAGGAGCGGGCGGGCATATGCTCCGCGCCGCCCCCCAGTGGAGGCGGCGAGCGCTCGGGAGGCTCGTGCGGAGGTGGGCGCCCGCCTGACCCTAACCATACGTCAGGCGCGGGCGCGGCGCGCCGGGCGCCGGGCGGCGCGCCTGCGAGATGTGCACGCCCAGGCCGCGGTGCACGCCAGCGCAGCGCATGCACAGGAAGGCGCCCGTGTTGATGGACGCCCAGGTCGGCCGCGCAGCCGCGCCGCCGCCGGCGCAGTCGGCGCAGCCGCGGTTGGCCGGCAGCGCGAGCAGGCGCTGCAGCGCGGCCAGCTGCCGCTTGTTCTGCTCCATGGTCACGCCCTTCGTCTCGCCCGCTGCCCTGGCGCGCCCCGGCGAGCGCCGCGCGTCAGGCCGGCCGCGTGGCGCGAGCGCCCGCTGCCGTGCCGACCAGCAAAACGGTATGAGGCATGCAGGCGCCGCTCAGCCTCTCACACCTGGCGGCTCACCCATTGTGTGGCGCTCATTGTGCGGCGCGCGCCTGGCACACAGTCGCATCTGCATCACCCGTGCTCCAGCCTTACCATCAGAGCATCTGAGCCAGCCCGGGATCGGGAATGGCGATGCCTGACGCTTGCAAGGCGGGTGCTATCAGGTGCCAGGTGCGGCCTCCACAGCTCAAACCGCTGGACTGCAAGGCGGCACGCGCGACGCGCCCGCGATGCGCACCGCGAGCCATGTGCTGTGCCGGGCGCTGCCCGCCCCTGGCTTGTGGCGGACTCGGCGCCCAGGCTGAAGCCGCGCTCGCTCTCCGCCGAGCGCTGCGCGCGCGCGCGACCCTTGCAACACTCTGCCACCACGGGCAGCTGAGGCACGCACTGTCGGCACACTGCAACAGCTCCGGCTGGACCTATCGGCACCGCTGCTTTCTCATGTCGTCGCCGACACAGCCAATTAGGTAAGCCGCGGCTCACTGGTGCCTGCTGGCAGCGCATGCGCTCCTTTTGGCGTCGCCACCGCGCGCAAGGCCTCACACACCCCCCTTCACTTTCCTTGCGCTTGCCTGCCTGCCTGCCTCCAGCGGCCCCTCAGCAAGAGCAGGCGCACCGCGCGCCGCAGGCGCGGGCTGACGCCGCCCTCGCCGTCGGCCGCCGCGCCCGGCCCCGCCGGCAGGTCCGCGCGCGCGAAGCCGCGGAATTGGGAGCGCCGGGCTGCCAGCGTCGCGCGCTCCGCCGCCAGCCGCGGCTCGTCGCGCAGCAGGAGCCGGATCGCCGCCGCGCTGGCCGCGCGCGCGGCCCGTGAGCTGGCCGGCCGACAGTGCGCGCCCAAGGGCCGGGGTGCCCCTTGGCTGAGGTGCGCGGCGCTGCCGCGGCGCCCGGAGCGCGCGGCAGCCGGCGCGCGCGCGCTCCGCCGCCGGCCGCGGCTCACCGCGCACCAAGGCGCCGGCCGATGGCTGCCCACAACCACTGATTGACAACATAAACACAGGAGCCACGGTTGACCGGCTGCCGGCAGGCACGCCACCAAAGTGCTGACACGGCAGGAAGGTCCAGAGATCCTCAAGCAGGCTGCACGGCCTGCAGCCATGCCATATCTTGACGCTCACGCTCAACGGCTTTACTGTGCCCCGTCTTCGCGCACCACGGACCCCGGCCCTCGCGGCGCCCGGGACGAGCTGCCAGGCAGGCGGCCGGACTGGTGGCGCGCATGGGCGCCTTGCAATGCGGGCCACTCACGTAACGCCCTGCAGACGCCCCCGCAGCCTTTGAGTGGCCGGCCGCGCACCGGTGGCGCACGTTGACGCCCTGGTCGCGGCCGTCGGGCGCCACGAACTGGAAGTCCTCCAGGTCCTCCAGCTTGGGCAGCAGCTCGCTGCGCGCGAGCGCCACGCAGCGGCCGGACCCGCGGCGCACCAGGAACTCCAGCACCGTCAGCGCCTTGTACACGTTGCGCCACTTGGCCGCCGCGTAGCCCAGGCGCAGCTGCAGCACGGCCTGCCGCGCTCCGCCGGGGCAGCTTCAGTGGCGCCCGCTTCAGGGGCGCCAGCTTCAGAGGCGCCAGCTTTAGAGGCGCCATGTGTGAGCGCCGCCAGCGCCCTGCACACGGCGCGCTCGCCGGGGAGGGAGCGGGCCGCCCGCTCGCCTGGCTGAGCCGTGGCACACTGCGGTGGCGCAGGATCGGGGCTAGCCGCTCTTTTCTTTATCACAGGGTGCGCGCGAGCGCGTCGGAGGACTGAGCGAGAGGGGCGCGCACGAAGATGACCTCGCAGTTCGCGGGCTCGTGGCTCGCCTCCGCCAGCTCGTTGAGCAGCGTGCCCGTGGGGCCCCTGCACGCCCCGGCCGGTGTCAGCTGGTGGGCTCGCCCTGCGCCGTGACTTCCAACGACATCCTGCTTCTTCGGAGGCAGCACGCGCCAACAGCACCTGGTGCTGCCAGCTCTGCGCCCGCCCGGTGGCTTGGACAGCCTCACGGCAGGCGCCTCCGTGTGCGGAGACCGACCGGCAACCCCGCGTCACGGCGGAGGCGCACCAGGACTCGTTCCGCGTGGCCTCTCGCGCCTTGCGCTCCAGCGGCGTGAAGGGATGGACCTGGCCTGCACGCCCCCTCACTGGCTCACAGCGCGCTCGGCTCCCTCCCGCGCGCCTTGGGTGGCGGCAGGTCCCTCCGCGGACGCGCACAAGGCGGGCCGTCCCAGGCACCCTGGAGGGCGCTGCTGAGCCCAGGACGCACGCCCAGGCTGCCGCGGCAAGCTGAAGTGCACAGGTGGCGCACCGTGCTTGATCGCGGTGACATAGTCGCGCAGCCAGGAGATGCTCTGGCTTGCCAGCGACACGGTGTACTCCTTGAGCTCCTGGGGCTTGGTCAAGGTCGTCAGCGACAGCGTGGCCATACTTGTGCTTGTGGTCGCTCAGTCTCTTGCGGGCTACAAGGGATCGAGCGCCGCCAACTTGGCCGCTGGCTGCTGGTGAACGTCCACCCCGTGGCCACGCTCTCGCTTCTGCGGCAGGTGCGTCTCTTGGCCCACCTCTGGGGAGGCAGCTTCGTTCCTCAAGCAATGCTTGAAAACCAAAATTCGTGTGTTGGGGGCCTGCCCTACCCTGATTGAGTCATACTTCAGTCATAGCTTCAATGCAGACAACCTTACTACACCTTTTTGTGTTCCGTGGCTCACAAAGCATCGTGGATGCACACATGCAGCATGCAGACAAACACACATGTTGAGTGCGAGAGATATGCAGAGGCAGGCACGCAGCGCCCACCTCAGTGCTCAAGCACACCTCCGCCCCATAACACCACTCCATCGCTTGGAAGTGGGGGCCAGCGGGGCAGACGCCTCAGGCCTCCCACCCCTACACTGCAGAGCCTACACGCTCCTCAGAAGCAGGAACAGAGCTCGCTTGTATTGCGAAGCGTGCACACGCTTAAGCTCACAGCGCGAGCCCTGTCCCAGCTCCTTCTCCGAGGCAATGGGCTGCAGCGTGCCGGAGCCCAATCATGGGTGCACAGGGCTCCCGCCAGGCCATGCAGGCTGTGCTTCGCTGCCTTGCAGCGCCCTGCACCACATCACTCCACGATCTGCAGGCTTCGTTTGCGCCGCGGCGCATAGTCAGCCTTGTGCTCCTCCCAGATCTGCGGGAAGTCACATGGCGCACGGCTCAGCCGCCCGCACCAGCCTCGAGACCGACCTGCTCGGCATGCAGGCAACGGTGCAAGCAGGGCTGGCTGCGCACCTGCTGCAAGCCCGCCACAAACATGGCGTGGTACTTGTCCACCAGCGCCCGAGCCTCCTCGCTTTGAAAGTTGCCTGGCGCCAGTCCCGCCACCCTTTCAACCTTGCAAAGCTTGCTTGTCAACAGATGAGAGCAGCGGCGCCCTTACACCCAGCCGCTGTTATCTGGCAGGATGCGCCCTCCTACTTGGTGACAGGCCGGACTTTGGCATGCGTAAACAACCAAGTAAACCTGGTTGCAACCAGGTGTACCATGGCATTGACAGGCAAGGCAGAATCCTGCTGAAATTGCTCAACTGCCAGGTTCAAGGCGCGCACCCTCATACTTTGGTACGTCGATTGGCCGCCCGATCACGGTGGTGATGGGCACCGGGTGCGGCAGCACGCCAATATGCCCAAACAGGCCTGCAGGACCGCGGCGCGCTTGTAGCGGCGCCCTACCACATATCCAGCAGCATGGCTCCACAGAAGACATGCCGCTGTGAACACAACTTACTGGAGAGACTGCCGCACCTTCGCCATACACCAGCGGCACCACAAAGCCGGCGGCCTTCTTTGTAAAGCGCTGGAACTGCGTTCGCATTTGCGCGCCTCAGCAGGCTCACTGGTTCGCACTGCGGAGCCTGCTCATGTTTCGCAGAGATAACAGCAAAGCCTCGGGTGTCATGCAGGCAGACGAGGCACGTATGAAACCACTCAGCCAGGGCATCTTCCCAGTACACCAGAGATGTGAGACGTGCTGCTGCGGTGCAAGCTGCACCCAGCGCATGTCATCTTGCCGTCCCAACACAGGAGGCGCACCGAGCGCGCCCAGCCAGCATTCCGCGTGTTCACCACCGTCACCACGTCGTTCTCGCCGAAAGACACCACCGGCACAAGAGACGCGCCAGTCGCGAGCGCGACCTTCACAAACCCCTTTCTGCATGCATGCGAGCCAGCACGTCACCTACCAGGCTCATCAGCTGATTTCAGCTGGTCTCCAGCATGCGAGAAGCGCATGTCTGCATCAAATCGGAGTTTGCATGTATGCTACAAAAGGAATGGCAACACCGGGCGCCGAACCTCTTGTTCAGGACGATGTCGTACGTGCCCGGCCATGCGAGCAGCGCCTCCTGCGCTCCGCCGATCGCTAGCAGCACCGCCCGACCTGGCGCCTGCTGCCGCAGCCTCAGTCAGCTTTCACCCAACGGGTGTTCTGCATCCTTCATGCACCTACAGCTGCAGACAGGGCACACCCCCTTACGCCGAGTTCTCACAGCTCATCAGGCCCTACCTTCAGTACCCGGCGCAGCGTGGGCGCGCTCGCGTCCACAAAGCCCAGGAGCAGCATCAGCTCGCGCGCTATCGGGGTGCGGAAGTTCCACAGAAGGGTGGCTGCGAAGCCCGGCGCGCGCTGGCTCACGTAGGGTAGGAGTAGGGTAGGGTGGTAACTGACAAGCAATTGTCAGCCGCGCCAGCGAAAGCCCTCAGCATGCACCTGGATGCATGTCAAGGCCTGGGAACAGGCGCGAAAAGCTAGCGCCCTCGCTGGCAAAGGTCGCCCACACGCTGATGGTCAGGACGCCGTGCGGGTGCAGCCTGGGCGCACGACCCCACGCCACCTCAGTCAAAGCAGCACTCTTGTAGGGGAACAGGGGCCACCCAGGCACCCTCGGACCGCCATCACCAGCAGAGGCGACGCAAGCAGCCAGCCGCACAGTGTCGCGTACCCAAAGACGTATGATTTGTCCGGGTCCAGGTCGGCTGTCTTGTGTATCCTGCGAGCAGCAGTACTCTCTTTTCAGAGAATGACCTCACACAAGTCTGCACCCACAGGTCAGCCTGTCAGTGAAGCTCGTTTGAGCACGTTCATGCACACCTCACGGGAAAGTACGCTGCCAAGTACCGCCAGAGACTCCAGTAGCGCAGATACGGCGTCCATGACAAGGACGCGGCCGCCTCCTTTCCGGGGCCCCATATGATGTACCACAAGTAGCTGCAGCGCAGCGCAGGAGCGGTCAGCGTGCAGTGCAGCCCCTGCGAGCTCACGGACTCGGATGCACCCGGCTGGTCAAGAGCCACACTTGGAGGAGCGGGGGGGAACTCACAGCAGAATCAGGATGGTCAGGTTGGGATCTCTGAGCATGTTCAGCGTGAACACCCAGCTCGCCACTGTGGTGCCATAGAGAGCGACGCAGTACACAGCTGCGCAGGTCGGCAGGAAGCCCCTCTTCAGCAGTGTCATTGAACTGCACGCACTCTCAGTGCCTCCCAAACACCAGGTGTCTGTGCTATCTCCTACATCGCGTATGGAACCTGAGTGCAAGATAAAGTTCTACACCAAGTGGATGTATGCGTGCGGGTCTTGCAGGGCCAACTGCGAGCAAAGGAAGCCGGCTAGCGCAACCAATCCGCTGTCAATGGGCTCCGGTATGGGAAGGCCACAACAGCTCGTCTGCCACAGGAGGAGGACAGGCCTCTGCTTGTGTTTAACCCCTGCTTGTTTTAACCCCGCTATAAGTGCAGCATTTGCGTCACCTCGGCAGGGACAAACTTTCCAGTTGATGCACATGCAGGACTTTACTGCCTTTGAGTCGCGCACACGCCCTATGACCGCGGCACAGCCACCGTGCAACACGCTCCTGTTCTGTCCCGGCACACCAGGTTGTTTGCCTGGCGCGGCAAAAGCGCTGCCAGGCTGCTGCCACGCGCCCGCCGCAGGCTGCCACTACCGGCAAGGATGCTGCATGCGCTGCTGGCTGCAGCAGTACTGTCGTCCGTGAGCGCGACGCACCGCGCGACGTGCCAGAACTCCTTTCCCCAGCCGAAGGATCCCGCACTCCCACCCATGTCTGGCGCGCCCTTCCTTGCCGCGGGCGGCGTCCTTCTGATCCTGCCTGCTGATGGCAATGCAAGCATGCTGTGCAGAATCAGAGCCACTCGCTGCATGCAGCGCTGGTGGACCCGGAGGGCTACGCGCTGGAGGAGCACACAGTGCACACCGCTGACGGCTACCTGCTCGGCGTCTACCGGCTGCCGCGCCCGAGGGCGGGTAACATCCGCGCGCCCCATGCACACCGGTGCGCAGAGCCTCATGTGCTCCGCATGGTGTCTCAATGCCAGGGCATGCCTGCCTGTGGCACCCGAGTTTGTGTGCCCTGCATGACTACTGGCTCGACTGGCCGGCTGCCCTGGGTAGCGGCGTCTCGCTCGCCGCTGCATGTGCATGGCGGAGCTCCGGTGGTGCAGGAGGCCGGTGGTGTTCCTGCAGCATGCATTATTGGATTCTTCCACCGCATTCGTCATCAGTGGAGCGCACCAGAGCCTGGGCTTCATCCTGGCGGATGCGGGATACGATGTGCGCCTGCCCACTCGCCCTCACGGCCGTGACAAGCACCACTACCAAGCTGAGGTTAAGATTTGGAGGAGAAGGAGATCATCATGGCGATGGCATCTTGGTATCGCCGTGCCTCACACAGGCTGTGCGAATACTAAATCGCGAGTGCAGGTGTGGATGGGCAATAGCCGCGGCAACACCTACAGCCGGCGCCACATCACCTTGGAGGCCGCCTCCGACGCCTTCTGGGCCTTCTCCTGGCGCGCGCGGCCTCCTGTGCCTCGCCGCGGCGGCGCGCAGGGCAGCCAGTGCCGCAGGCGGCTGCAGGCAGCCCCGGTCCCAGCACCACGGCGCACGCCAGCAGCGCCTTGCTGCTGCGCCACACCTGCCCCAATGAGGCCGTCATGATGGCGCCCGTCGTCTCCCTGAAGCACAGCAGCAGCGAGCCGCTGGTGCTGCTGGCCGACATCGGCTTCGATGCGGTGCGCGCCCGCGCCCGCCGCGGCAAGCGCCGCCGGGCTCGCCCCTCCTACGCCCGGGCCAGGGCTGCCGGGAGCAGAGCGTATGCGCACAAGTGCGCATGTTAGGCCTGGGGTGAGTCAGCCAGTCGCTGTGTCAATGCACCGTTTCTCCTGTTCTTGCTGTGGGCGCAGAGCGTGCGGCGCGGCGCGCAGCTGGGCCAGCGCATCGGCGTGCGCGAGTTCCTGCCAACCCAGGCGACAGCAACGGCTGCTTTTGGCGCCGTCTGCGTCGCGAAGCCCTGGGTCTGCGCGGACGCCGTCGGCGCGCTGTGCGGCTACAACCCCGGCAACCTGAGCCCCGCGCGCGCGCCGCTGCGCCTCGCCTACATGCCGGCGGGTGCGCTCGGCGCGCGTGACCAGGCCAACGTGACATAGCTGGGGCATGCAGGCAGTGCATTTGGTGGAGAAGTGTCTTTACCAAGTTGCCTGGGTCTGCAGGCCATCCCGCCTGCGAGCGACTCTGGAGAGATGTATTGGGAGGAGTAAATACGCTCATGTAACTCGCATTCAGCCATCTGAGGCAGGCTGCAGCGCATGCGCGCCACGCGCCGAAGGTGCCTGTTTGCGAAGGGTCAGGCACTTCCGTGCGGAACATGGCCCACTGGGCTCAACTCGTCCGCCAGCGATCGCCGCGCTTCTGCCGCTTTGACTTTGGCGGCGCGTGCGCGGGCCACTTGGGCATGCCGCGCCCCTGCAACCTGGCGGCGTACGGCGCCGCCGAGCCGCCGCTGTACGACCTGGGCGCCATCCGGACGCCGCTGGCGCTGCTGTCCGGCGCGCCAGCCCGCCCGGCGACCGGCTGGTGGCAGACCGGCCCGTCCTGCGCGTGTGTCAGCCCTGGCCGCATGGGAGGCGCGGGCGTGCAGCAGTCATGCAGCATGCATGGATGCACGCGGGTGAGCTGGTGAGCTGTGTCGGCCCCGATGCGCAGCTGTTGTATTGTAGTGCCTGCGGCTGGCCTCGCGGTCGACCTGCGCAGCGTAGCAGGCTGCGCTTCTGAATTTGTTACCCCTTGCATGGTTGTGACGGGCAGGCGGGCAGGACGTGCTGGCGGACCCGGCCGATGTGCGCCTGCTGGCGGCAGCGCTGGCGCCGGGGGTGGTGGTCCTCGCCCATGAGGAGCCGGGCTACGAGCACCCTGACTGGTGCAGATTACTTCTCAGGCAATTGGGCGCGGCCGCTAGGCCCCCATGAGCATGCACAGGACACTGGTTGCCAAAAAAAAAAGGGCGGCCCGGCCGCTCACGCACGCCCAGCTACCCCAGACCTCCCCGACATGGCGCGGGCCTCGCGCACTCTACAGAACCCCGCCCGCCTGGCCCACACACGCTGGGTCGCCACGCGTGACCGCTGAGTCGCCACGCGTGACGTCGCCATGCAGCCATGCCCTTGGCACGATCGGGCGTCGCCCGGCCTGCCCGCTCATCACCAGAGCCCGCTCTTCACCAGAGCCGGCCCAGGATGCCCGAGCAGCGGGTGACGCTGCATGCCACCACAGCTGTGGGACGAGCCGGCCGCCCCTGCCTCCGCACACCGCCTTTTCTACCCTTCACGGACGGGCGCCGTGCAGGGCAGGGTGCTGTGACAACCCTCTCGAGCCGCCAGGCGTATGGCCGATGCCAGGTGTCCGCGGCCCCAACGGCCGCCCGCAGGGGCTGCGCGCGGCGCACGCCGCGCGCGGCCGCCCTCAAAACTTGAAGCGCAGCACGATCGCCGAGATGTTGTCGTTGCTGCCCCGGCTGTACGCCTCGTCGGTCAGCCGCTTTGCCGCCTTCTCCGCATCCTGCGGCGCGCCCGCAGCCGGG
>JAABUY010002656.1_pt1 | contig 20894 bp, 19 predicted proteins | sample 5560271 | NCBI WGS metagenome assembly JAABUY01 (sample SAMN10711886, study PRJNA513374) | rock metagenome | isolation source: Antarctica rocks | place: Antarctica: Victoria Land, University Valley | reverse complement strand
GGCGTCGGCTGCTGACGTGGGGTGGGCCGCGCTCGTGTTCGTCGCAGGCACGGCGGCGACCGAGCTGCCGCGTGTCGGCAAGCGGTGGTGGCTGGGGATGGCCCGTCACCGCTTTCGGGCGAACGTCAGAGCGGACGCGTTGCGGGGTGTGCTGGCCTGGCCGATGGACCGCCTTGCGGTTACCCCGGTTGGCGAGGTCATGTCGAGGGTGATCGGCGACGCAGAGGTCCTCGCCACGGGGGTTGGGGAGGTGATGGTGGAGACCTGGGACACGCTGCTGTTCTCGCTGTCGCTGATCGTCACGATGTTCCTCTATGACCCGACGCTCGCCGCCGCGGCGTTGGTGCCGGTCCCGCTCGCGCTGGCACTCGCGAAAGCATCTGGACGGCTCGTCGCTCACCGCACCACCGTGGCCCGTCAGCGAGCGGCCGATCTCACCACCGCGCTGCGCGAGCAGCTGGGCGCGGTGCGGGTGCTGCGCCTGTTCGGTCGCTCGGGCGCGGCCACGGACCGCATCGCCGTCCTCGCCGGCGCGCAGGCTCACGCCGAGATCGCCGCCATCGGTCTCGATGAGGCACTCACCGCCGTGTACACGGCACTGCTTGGCGGTGGCGTTGTCGCCGTGGTGTGGCTCGGGGGCGAGCGCGTCGTGGCCGGATCGATGTCGGTTGGAGGCCTGGTGGCGTTCCTGGCATTGTTCGGCCGCTTCATCACCCGCGCACCGCGCATTCCCCTGATGGCCAACCGGGTGCAGGCCGCCGGAGCAGCCTTCACCCGGCTCGAGCCCCTGCTCGCGACCGCCCTGCCGGTGACAGAAGAGCCCCCCTGGTCCTCGCTGCGGACCACGTACGTGGCCGGATCCAGCCGGGCGCCGGTAGCGCCGCGGCCCCGGCGAGCGGCCGCCCCCGCGGTGTGGATCGATGGCGTCACGTTCTCCTACCCGGGCAGTGGGGCGCCGGCTCTCCTGGACATCCACCTCGAGGCCGAGGCGGGGTCGTTCGTCGCGGTGACGGGTCCGGTCGGTTCCGGCAAGAGCGCGCTGGCGCGGGTTCTGGCCGGGCTCTACCGGCCAACAGCCGGGCGGATCCTCGTCGATGGGACGCCGGTGACTGAGCTGGCCGACGACGAGCGCGCGACGCGGATCGGATATCTCGCGCAGGAAGCCCATCTGTTCTCGGGGACGGTGGCCGACAACATCAAACTCGAGGCGGCCCGGTCAGACGGTGGTGAGGACCGGGCGGTGCGTCAGGCCGCGACCGTGGCGGCGCTCGGCCCCGACCTGGCGGCCATGCCTGCGGGGTTGGACACCGAGATCGGCGAGCTGGGGGTCCGGGTCTCCGGTGGCCAGCGCAGCCGCATCGCGCTGGCGCGGACGCTCGCGGCCGCCGGACATGTACCTGGACTTCTGGTGCTCGATGACCCGTTCTCCGCGGTTGACGTCGACACCGAGGCGGCCATCATCGCCGGGCTACGAAGTGCCGTAGGCCCTGGAGCCGCTCAGGCGGAGCGAGCGACGATCGTGCTGTGCTCCCATCGCCTGGCCGCGTTCCCATTGGCCGACCTCGTCGTGGTTCTGGATCACGGACGCATCAGCGAGATGGGAAGCCACACCGATCTGCTCGCGTCCGGCGGCCTGTACGCGCGCATCTACCGCGCCCAGGCCGTGTTAACACCGGGGATCCCGGTGGCCGGCTGCCGGGACGGGCGACGATGACGGCCGGGAGCGGGTCTGCGCCGCGCGGGAGAGCCCTCGCCGTCGAGGTGGCCCGGCTGGTGCGCCCCTGGCGGTGGCTGCTGGCCGTCGTGGTCGCCTGCGTCCTCGGATCCGCGGTCGCTGAGCTTGTGCCGCCGTTCGTCGTGCGCCACGTCATCGACCACAACCTCCTGCCGCGCCACTCCGCCGGCTTGGCGGCGGCCGGGCTGCTCTACCTCGGCGCTCTCGGCGCGGATGCTGCCCTGGTCTTCGCCTACAGCTACCTCGCCGCGCTGATCGCCCAGCGCGCGCTGGCGCGCCTGCGCGTCCGGCTCTTCGCGCACCTGATGCGCCTGCCGGTCCGATGGTTTGACGAAAACGCCATGGGCGACGTGATCAGCCGCGCCACCGCCGACGTGGAGACCGTCGACGAGCTGTTCACCGACGGCGTCGCGACCCTCGTCGGCCAGCTCGTGCCGCTCATCGCGGTGGTGATCGCGATGATCGCCCTGAGCCCTGCGCTGAGCCTCGTCGCCGCGGTGATCGCACCCCCGCTGCTAGCCATCACCCGGTTCCTGCAGGTCCGCGTGCGCAACGCCGAGCGCGCCACACGCATCGCCGTGGGACAGTTGAACACCCAGCTGTCTGAGGCCGTCGGCGGCGCCGAGACAATCCGGGCGTTCGCGGCAGAGCAGCCGTTCATCGCCCGGTTCCGAGCGGCGCTCACCGACACGGTGTTCGCCCAGAGCCGATCGACCCTGTACAACGCGTACTACGCGCCGGCCGTTGGGCTGCTCTCCTCAGTCGTCATCGCCGCCCTGCTGTGGGTGGGCGCCGGGGGGGCCGTGCCGACCGCCGGGGTCAGCCTGGGCACGCTGGCCGCGTTCATCCTGCTGTTCCAGCGCTTCTTCGCCCCCATTCTCGCCGTGGGCGACGAGTGGCAGGCGGTGCAGGCGGCGCTCGCCGGGGTGGAGCGGGTCTTCGACGTACTCGCCGTCGCGCCCGAGTCGGCGCCCGCTCCCGCGGCCGCCTCTGCCGACGCCCGGCGAGGCATGCACGCGGTGGGCGTCACGTTCGGGTATCGCGACGCCCACCCCATCCTGCATGACGTGACCATGCACGTCCGACCGGGCGAGCACGTCGCCGTGGTGGGACGAACCGGCGCCGGCAAGTCCAGCCTCGTGGCCCTCCTCTCAGGCCTGTACACGCCGTGGTCGGGAACTGTCTGCGTCGACGGACGCGATCCGGGTGGTCTGACCGAGGACGAGCGCCGCGCGACCCTCGGCGTCGTCCCACAGACCGTGCAGCTGTTTTCGGGGAGCCTCCGCGACAACCTCACGCTCTTCGACGCGCGGGTCCCCGACCACCGGCTCACGGACGCCGCCGCGATCGCCGGATTGCAGCAGGTATACGACGGTCTCTCAGTGCGCCTGGACACGCCGCTGACCGGCGGGGGCGGCGGCACCGGCCTGGCACTGTCGGCCGGGCAACGCCAGCTCGTCGCGCTCGCCCGCGCACTCGTCGCCGAGCCCGCCGTCCTCCTGCTCGATGAGGCCACCGCCGCCATCGACGGCGCCAGCGACGCCGCGTTCCGTGCCGCTCTGCGCCGGACCGCGCTAGACCGTGGCACCGCCGTGCTCACCGTGGCGCACCGCATCTCGACAGCCCGTGACGCCGACCGCGTCATCGTCCTCGACGCCGGACGCATCGTCGAGGACGGGCCGCCCGACACCCTCATCCGCGCCGGGGGACGGTTTGCCGCGCTGGTCCAGCTCGAGGAAGCCGGCTGGGACTGGTCCGAGACGCCTGCCGATCCCGCCGACACCCCGTCACCAACCTGAAAGACAAGGAGCGCCCAAAATGAGTTTCGCCGACACCTACCTGCAGCCAGACGCACCTGACCCCGTGCTCGATCCCGCACTCGTGCTACGCATCGTCCGCGACCACGCCCCGGCAGCCAAGGCCGTCACCGCCGTCGATGAAACCGGCGGCGAGGCACGGACCTACGCCATCGATGACGACCTCATCCTCAAGACCCAGCGGCCCCACCGCCTCCGCCCGCGGACCAGCCTCGCCAAGGAGGCGTTCTTCCTCAACCAGCTCGCTGCCGTAGCCCCCTCCGTGCCAGTCCCATGCGTCCTGGGCTCCGGGAACACCGGCGGTGTCGAGTACACCTGCATGACGCGCATGCCCGGCGTCGCACTCACGCGCGCCGCGCTCACACCACCAGCCCGCGCCGACGCCCTACGGGCAGCCGGCCACGTCATCCGCCAGATCCACAGCATCGACCAGCAACCGTTCCTCTCCAACGAACTGTTCCCAGGCGACACGCGCGCGGCAGATTTTCCCGGCCGCGTCAGCGCGACCCTGGAGCGCCTGTTCGCCCAGCTCATGACCGCGGGCGACTGGCCCGCCGACCTGGCACCGGATCACGTGATGGCCTGCGCGAGCGCTGCCGCGCCCGCCGACACGCCTCCGGTGGCGCTGCATTCCAACCCCGGCCCCGAGCACGTCTTCGTCGACCCCGCCATCGGCGCCTTCACCGGCCTCATCGACTTCGGCGACGCATACCGCAGCCACCCAGCGCTCGACGCACGCACGTGGGTGTCACCCGAGGACTCCCGGAGCATCCTTGACGGATATGCGAGAGACGCGCCCGTGCCGCCGACGTTCCTCAACGCCTGGCATCTCGCGCAGATCATCCAAGAACTCGGTCTCGCCGCCCGCGGCCGGCGGGCAACGTCAGAGGCCGCCACCGGAGTCCGCCGCCTCCTCGGAGAGCTCAGCTAGCGCCACCTGGGGCATAGACCAAGCAGCCCGACTGACGCACCGAACGTTCTGCACTCACACGAACACGCAGAAGCCTCGTGGCTCCAATTCGGGCGCACCAGACTTCTCGTCCTGGCCGAATTCAGCAGCGTCAGGCGGCCCCTGGTTTCGCTCGTCCACGAGCATCTGCACCGAAGTGACCAGGGCCCCGGATTGCGCGGAAAGCGCGCCTCGGCGGACGATCGCATTCGAGGTCCCGCCGCGTGGCGTCGCGCGATCGCGTTGGCGACGGAGCGGTCGTGCGGAGGCGCGGGCGATCCCGCCGAGAGCGGTCGTCCGCGACATCGATGCCCGGGGTTGCAGATCACGGTGCACAAGCGCGGGCGCGGTGAGCGTCTGCGTGCTCCTCATACCGGACCCTGGGACACATATGTGACTCAACATGCGATACCGAAAGGACCGAGCTGAAGGCGGCGGGGGCGGCCGATCCCATCGGCGGCAGTAGCGACCCTCATCCGGCCGGCCGGCGGCTCCTTGAGCGTCAACAGGCACGACGACGGCGCTCGTGACCCGTCGGCTGCGGTCGCGGTACTTGCGGCGTGACGACGGGCATTCAAGCCCGTCCTCCCGCCGCAAGTCTTTGATCTACGGGACGAAGGGGATCGCCGGAAGGGGAAGACCAACTGGTCTGGCGATTCGGCCCGACAGTTGCCCGGGACCGTTGCCCGCTCGGGCAAAAAGTCTCGGATCCACAGCGTCTACGGGGACTTCTAGAAGCGGGAGCGACGGGACTCGAACCCGCGACCTCCGGCTTGACAGGCCGGCGCTCTAACCAACTGAGCTACGCCCCCCGAGGGGGACGTTCAGTATGGCAAGAGATTCTCCGGCGCGTCCGCCGCAACTCCGCCCGCTGCGGAGGGTTTGAGCGGGTGAATCACTCTCCCGGAGGACGCGCCTCACCCGGCCGTGGGCGTGTTTGGGATCAGCGACGGGGACCCTGGAAGCGGGTCCCCGTCGTGTTTAAGCTCCCGGTTAGCGCTGCCGCGCTCGGTGCTCGACGATTACTCAGCGGTCCGGCCGTGGCCAACCAATCGCATCAGTGAGGCGACGAACTCCTCGTAGCGCTCAGCCGGGTAGCGCTTGGGATCGGTCAGCACCATCCGACCGGCCTCCTCGGTCAGGTCGCGGATCGCCCGCGCGGTCAGCTCCACGTCGAGATCCTCGGGCAGCCCGGGACGCGTGAGCGCGGCACGCACCATCAGCTCGATCCGCTCCAGCGCTCGTCCGCGGTTGCGCTCCAAGTGCTCGCGAACGAGGTTTGGGGTGCCGGCGGGCGGAAGCAGGATCAGCCGCCACGTCGCGGGTCGGCTGCGGACCTCCTCCAGCAGCCTGCGCACGCTTACCGGCAGCGTCGCCCCTGGGACGGCGTCGCCGAGGTCGGCGGGGATCACGCGCTCCAGCTGCTCCATCGCGTAGCGCTCCTCGCGCTCGATCAGCGCGTGCAGCAGCTGACCGAGGTTGGGGAAGTGGTCGTAGATCACCGGGCGCGTGACGCCAGCCGCTCGCGCGACGGCTTCGATCGACACGCCGCTGTAGCCCTGCTCCAGGATCACGCTCAGAGCCGCGTCCAGCAGCTGGGCACGCCGCTGCTCCGGCGGCATTCGGGCCGCGTAGGGCCGCCGCGGCTTTGCCGCCATCTCTGAGGGAATTCGATCCGAGCGCTGCATCTGCCGCGGGCAGGCTATCGGAGCCGGTCGGGGCGCGGGCGACCAGCTGACCGAGCCAGGCAGAGCACGGTTAGGATGGCGCCATGGCCAACTTCACGATCAGTTCCGAGATCGCGGCGCCGGTAGAGACGGTCTTCGACGTGCTTACCGATCATCGCGGCTACGCCAAGATCACGCCGCTTCGCTCCTCGACGCTGGAGCGCGAGGGCTCGCCGGACCCCAACGGTGTCGGAGCGGTGCGCGTGCACCTGGAGAGTCGACTCCACGCCGAAGCTGCCGCTCCCGACGGCATCTGGGCGGCCCTGGTCAGGCCGGTCATCAACCAGCTGCTCAAGGGTGTGGTCAAGGAGTCCGAGCGTCGGGCTGAAGGCAGCGCGGGTTAGCGGGAGCTGCCCCGTCGCCGCCAGGGCCGGTCATCCGGCCCTCCGGCCCGCAGTGCGGGCAGCGGCCCCAGTCAAAGGGCGCGCGCAGAGCCCGCAGCCGGCGGTTGTTCTCCCGCCACTCGCGGTTCAGGTGGCGTCCGATCACGACCGTCGCCACTGGTCCGGCACCGGCCTGCTTCAGTGCGGCGGCCGCGCTCTGCGCGCTCGCGCCCGTGGTCCAGGTGTCGTCGATGAGCAGTACCGCTTCGCCCGTCAGTCTCGTCCGGGCGGTGAACCGCCGAGCGTCGAACGCTCGCGGCTGGACCGGTGTGTCCGAGCGCTCCAGGAGCCGCTGGTAGCGGTTGCGGACCGGTTGGACGAGCTCCTCCACGATATGACGCAGCGGCTGGCCTGCGTCCCGTTCGGGCGTCCCGGCGGGGACCGTGGTCACGATCTGGAATTCGCCTGATCCCGAGCCGGCCGCGACGCAGTGCTCGTGCGCCGCCAGGTGGCGCCACAGCACTGCTGCCAGCTCCAGGCGCACCTTCCTCGCTGCCGCACCGCTGAGCCGCTTGTAGCAAGCCAGAGCGTGATGGAGCTGCTCGTGCGCGACGCTGTAGGAGATCGGCGCGACCGCGTCGAGCCAGGACTCGCAGTGCGAGCAGGCGTAGCACTGCGAGTAGCCATCGGTGAGGTTGAAGCATCTCCTGCAGACTCCGGGGCCGCGGCGCGGGCTCAGCATGAAGTTGCCGTAGCCCGCGGTCAGCTCGTCCACAGTCGGCATCGCGGCTCATGCGGTGAGCGCGCCGGCAGGGTGCAGGCGGTCGAGAAGGGTCGTGATCTCCTCCGGGTAGCGCACGACGTGGACGCCCGGGCGCTCGGCCAGCTCCCGCGCCCACTCGTGGCGCAGCACGGGTGCGAGCAGGAACACGGGACGGCCCTGTGCCAGCGCCGCCCGGGCCTGCACGCGTGAGCCGCTGCGCTCGCCGGCCTCCACGATCACCGTGGCGAGCGTGAGGCCTGACATCAACGCATTGCGCACCGGGAACGAGCGCCGGGTGGGCGGGGCATCGGGCCAGAATTGCGAGACGACCGCGCCCTCGTCGGCGATCCGGCGCTGCAGCGCTGAGTTCTGGGGCGGATAGGCGCGCCGCAGGCCCGTTCCGATCACGGCGACGGTTCGCCCGCCGCCTGCCAGAGCGGCGCGATGAGCGGCGGTGTCGATACCTGCGGCCAGTCCGGAGAACACTGTGTAGTCCAGAGCCGCCAGGTGCCCGGAAATCACCCCCGCGGATTTCACGCCGCCGGGCGACGGCCGGCGCGTGCCGATCACGGCCACGGATCGCCCGTCCTCTGCCGGGAGCCTGCCGGCGAGGAAGATCAGCGGCGGACGGTCGTGGACGAGGCGCAGGTTCACCGGGTACTCGCTGTCGAGCATCGTGAGCACGCGGATCCCTTCCCGCTCCCAGCGGTGCAGGTCCTCCTGCGCCTCCCGGAGCAGTTGGGCTGCCGGAGGCTGCTCGTCCTCGCTGAAGAGCACGCCCTGAGCGGTATCCGGCGGATCCTGGCGCAGGACCGCCAGCGCGCTGCCCGCGTCCTCCACCAGCTCCGCGTAGCGCCGCCACGGTCCCCGGCCGGCTCGCAGCAGCGTGAGCAGTGCCGCCGGTTCGCTCGCTGCGTTCATGCCCGGCAAGCTACAGCCGGCCCGCGACGGTGAGCCGCGCTGCCGCCGGACCCCTGCCGGCGCTACCGAATCGGCTTGGCCGTGACCGCGATCGCCAGCATCTGGCGGTTGGTGAGGATGTTCTGCAACGTGTTGGTGAGCCAGTAGACGCCCGGCCCGTCATGCCAGGCCACGACGCGCAGTCGCTGGCCCTCGAAGTACAGCTGCATCGTCCGGCCGGCCACGTGGATGGTCTGGTCGGGGTTGTTTAGCAGCGGCGGAGACTGCCACGTCGAGCCCTGGAGGTCGTAGTACTGCCCAAGGCCGCCCTGGGCCACCACCACCACGTAGGCGTCGCTGCCGTGGAGACGGTATGGGCGGACCGTATCCGGGAGCGTGAACGGGGCGGTGACCCGCTGGGAGGGGTAGTACAGCTTGAACGAGAACCTGGGGGCGAGGGCTTGAGCCCGGGCCAGCTCGTCTGCGGTGGCCGGCGTCAGCGGAGTCCTGATGGCGCCGGCGCGGGTGGGGCGGCCGGCGTGAGGGGAGCCGAGGCTGACGTGGCCGAGGCCGGCGCTGCCGCTCAGGAACTGCTGCACAGTCTGGCGGAGCTCAGATGGGGTCGCCGTCACGTAGGAGGGCCCGAGGTTGGCCTTGAAGACGACCTGGCGCACCGGGTGGCTGGCGGACTGCACGAGCAGCCCCAGGAGCTTCAGTACGTCGTCGGCCGAACGGATGTCGGTGCTGGAGTACTGGCCGAAGATCTGCTCGATGCCGTGGCGGTGGGAGACGAGCCCGGAGGCGCCGAGCTGGTTCTTGATCTGCCGCAGGAAGTCCTGCTGGCGGGCGTTGCGGACGAGATCGGTGTCGGCGTGCCGGTAGCGGACATACGCCAGGGCATCGGTCCCGCACAGCTTCTGGTAACCGGGCTGGATGTCGATCTCCGAGTACTGCTGGCTCACCGGCAGCCCCAGGTTGGAGTGGTAGTAGCGGCGGTCGACCTGCACGTACACGCAGCCGAGGAAGCTGACGAGCGCCTTGAAGCCGCCGAAGTTGATGTCGACCACGTGGTTGATCCGGACGCCCAGCACCTGCTTGACAGTCTTGACCGCCAGCTTGGCCCCGCCGATGGAGTACGCCGCGTTGATCTTCTGCACGGTGGGGCGGCCATGATCGGGATGGATCATGACCTTGAGGTCCCGCGGCACGGAGAGCAGCGTGGTGTCGTTCTGGCTCGGGTCCAGCCGGACCAGCAGCATCGTGTCGGAGTGGGGCGGCGATCTGGCGTCGATGGCGCCCTTGCTGCGCTTGTCGGAGCCGATCAGCAACACCGTCTGCGGGCCGCCGGTGTCGGCGCTGGCCAGCTCGCTGCCCAGATCGAGCTTCGGGTTCTGCCTGAGGGCGTCGGTGAACGCCTTGACCTCCAGCAGGGTGCCGGTGGCGATCGTCGCGGCGACCGCGGCGACCACGATCAGACAGCCGAGGAGCATGCGCCCCAGTAGGCGCAACCTCGGGCGCCTTTCGGGGTCCGACGCAGACTGTGGCTGGAGCAGGGACATCATGACGACGCCGAAGCGGCGGCTGCAGGCGGGCGGCCGGAGCTGCCGCTCAGCTGATGTGCTCTGCCGGCGTGCGAGCCGGCTCGGTGCTCTCGGTACTTACGTGGCCGCTCGCCTCCACCGGGCCCTTGCTGGCTTCATCGGTGACGGGATCCCCATGAGGGGCGGTGTCCTCGTGACGGCCGGGTACCGCCGGGCCGCCGAGGAACCCCGGGTGGTCGTGGTCATCGAGGCTGATCGCCGATCTGAAGTCACGAATCCCGCGCCCGAGCGAACGCCCGACCTCAGGGAGTCGCTTCGGTCCGAGCACGAGGAGCGCGATCGCCAGGACGAAGAGCAGGTGCGTGGGCTGAAGGATGTCTCCGATCACCCGTCAGAGCTTAGCTCGATCGCTGGCGATCCGAAAGACGTTCGCGTCGTTTGCCGCTCGCACTGCCTCACCGGCGCAGACCCACCGTCACCACCACGCGTCGTGACACGCCGCGGGCGTAGGGATAGTCGGCCTCCGCCAGCGTGGCCACCGCGAACCAGTAGTTCACCACCCCGCGCCCGGCGCTCCACGAGATCGGGATCGAGAAGCGCCCGTCGCGCCTGATCTCGGGATTACCGATCGTGTGGGGTCTGGGCCCGTCGCCGAAGAGCAGCCTGAGGACGTTGGAGTGCGGCGGGATGTACCCACCGAGGACCCGACCGGTGATCCGGAGGTGCGAGCCCCAGGGGACGACCGTCGGATGAACGTGGATCTGCACCATCGCGGGAACGGCTAGGTGGACGGCCACGGAGGACGTGGTCTCGGTCGTGGGCCCGCCGTCGTAGATGGCCTCCACCAGGCGTGAGGGTCCTGCGGGGAGCGTTGCCCGCCAGCTTCCACTGGCGCTCGTGGTGACGACGGCGGCCTGACTGAAGTGCCCCATGCCGTTGTCGGGGGCGCTCAGTACCCGCACGCTCTGGCCCACAAGCGCGTTCCCGTCCGCGGTGCCGAGCCAGCCGTTGACGGTGGTGAAGTGGCCGAAGGCAACGCGCTTCGCAGTCTTGCTGACAGCGTGGGGCGGCACGACGACGCGGACGAACCGGCGGCGCTTGACCCTGACCAGGCGGCCGTGGCGGCGGATGGTCACCGAGACCACGACGCGGCGGCGGACGGTCCGCGGATGGCAGCGCACCACCCGGACCAGCTTCGTCCGCCCATGCGTCCTCACCTTCTCCCGAACGCGACCGCAACGCAGCCCGACGAGCTTGGAGAATGAGATCCCGAGGGCCGTGGGCTGGCCGATCTTCAACGACCGGGTCGAGGGAGCTGACGTGCCGCGGTTGCCAGCCGGATCCACGGCGTTGTTGGCCGCCGCGCAGCTCACGGTGTGCTGGCCGATGCCGCTGACCGGAATCTGCGCGGTGGTGCTGGGGAACTGCTGCTGCGGGCCGCCGTCGGTGGAGCACGAGATCCCGCTGATCCCCGAGGGGCTGCCGCCCGCGGTGGCGGTGACGTACTGGGTTCCGGCCGTGACGGGTGCGTCCGTCGGGCCCGAGAGCGAGATCGTCGGGGTCGAGTTGTCCACCATGACCGTCTTCGCGCTCGGCGAGTGCACGCCGGCAGCGTTGTCGGCACCGGCAGTCAGCGACATCGCCCCCTCGCCGAGACCCTGGCTTCCTTGCGATGCGCTCGTGTCGACGGTCGTCGAGACGCCCTGCTCGGGGCACTGCTGCCATCGGCTGCGATCCGGAAGCGGCGTCGGACGGGCGACCCCGGCAGCGGGCAGGCTGCCGAGCGTCACGAACCCCCCGCACACCCCCGAGGGATCACTCGCGCCGATGGAGGCGTTCCATCGGCCGCGGACCCAGCCGGGCTGAGTCCAAAGGCTGGAGGTGCCGCTGGGCAGGATCGTGGGCCCCTGGTCCTCCTCAGCGGTCAGATCCAGCTCACCGACGTATACCAGGGCGGACTGTGAGCAGGAGCTGAACTCGCAGGCGATGAACCAGCCGATCGACTGGCTGTTGAGGCCGCCCTGCGAGCAGCACCCAGCGCTATGGAAATTGCCGTTCAGCGAACTCGTGCCAGCGTTGCCGGCCGGTCCCGGGCCGCCGTTCCAGTAGAACCACCCGGACCAGCCGGCACCGTCATCGACGCCCTGCGAGCTCGCGTTGATCACGTGGATGCCCTGGATGACGATCCCCGGCGGCGCGGTCACCTTGAACCCCGCGCTGGCGTTCTTGGACGCCTGCGCGCCGCCGAGCTCCAAGCCCGGGCTCTGTAAGCCGGTCACCGGGCAACCGACGAGCGGGCTCACGCCCGGAGCGGAAGTGGAGCTCAGCCCGGACCCCGGATCGTAGAAGCTCGCTGGTGCCACCCCATTGGGCCCACAGATCCGCACCGGCAACGTGCCCGCACTCGCCGCGCTACAGCACGCCACCAGCAGCACCCCCACCGCGCCGGTCAAGATCATCAGCCGCCTCACCGTGTCCCTACCTCTCATCTCAAAGCTCCTCTCAACCGCTACGGGCAGATGACCATCACGAAGGCCGCCTGCGGCTGCTGCAGCGACCCATTGGGCCCGGTGCCGTTCACGAACACACTGTTGAACGCCCTGCTTCTGCCTTGGGCATTGAGCTGGACGGTGACGAAGGCGTTGCCAGGGCCGAGGTTGAATTGCGGGGTGGCGGAGACGATGCACTTCGCGGAGAAGCGCTGCCGCGTCCAGATCACCTCCTCGCTATTGGTGTCGGTGATCACCCGCACGGGGCTGTTCGATCCCTGTACGATGAGACCGCCGCCGAAGCGGAACTGCACGTTTGCCCACGCCTTGATCGACGCCGCGATCGAGTGCGGATTCAGCTTCACCGCATCGACCGAGCGGTTGCGGAGCTGCGAGCCGGAGATGGTGATGGCGGCGTAGCTCGTACCACCCAGCGCGACAAACAGCGCGAGGTAGGCCACCACGTTCGAACGGAGGTGTTTCAGGGCGCGGGCTGACATTGGTTCCTTTCCGGATTCAGAGGCTCAGCAGCTACACGATGCGGGGCCAACGAGCGCCCCCTGGCCGGTTGGTCCGGCGGCAGATCCGCTCCCACTCCCGCCGCCGCTGCGCGCGGTGGAAGCCGAGCCGGGCGCCGGGGCGGCGGGTGCGGGCGTTGATGTGGAGGTGGTGGTGGCCGGCGCGTAGTGCACCGCGGGCGCGCTGTACGTGGGGGAGGAACTCGCGGAACTCGAGGGACCGGCCGGGCTGCGAGCCGCCGGGGCACTGGACCCTGCACCTGCTCCACGCGCGCGCGCACGCGGGATCGCGCTGCGCTGGTGTGGTACAGCTCGTGCCGCGACCCCTCTGTATCCGAGAGCCAGGTGCAGGACGATCCTGGCGTGTCCAAGCTCAGTGCCGGCGGCACCCAGCAGCGAACCTGCGCCGACGCCCGCTCCCGGTCGCGAGGCGGGCCCTCCGCCCCGGGAGAAGACTCCCAGGCTCACCACGAGCGCTATCACCAAGGCAGCTGCCGGGGCGCCGGTAACCCAGCCGAGCCGCGGCCGACGCACCCCAGAGGTCCGTGCGCGTGAGCGGGATGCGACTGCACCCTCGTTCTCCGGCCAGACTGCCGCACCCTCCGCCACCGGACCATGCGGCACCTCGGCGCCTCCCCAGAAGTCATCCGCGCTCGGCGCGCCGCCGCCGCCGTGATCCTCTGCAGACCACGGCGGCGAGTCCGAAGAGGCCCGCGGGCCGAACGGCACGAGCTCGTCCCGAGGGCCCAGCCAGTCCCGTGGTAGCCGCACGACGTTGTCGGGCTCTGTCCCCCGACCCTCCGATCCTCGATCTTCAGTTGCCAACGCCGCAATTCTCCTTCGCTGCCGAACGATGATTCCGTCCTCGTGGAGCGCTACTATAACCGACTGAAATGTATCCAGTTTGTCTCAATTGGAGAACGTGATGGTGGAGAGGCCGGAGTTTGAAGATGATTTTCTGACCGTTGCCGAAGTTGCGGGGATCCTGAAGCTCAACCAGCAGACCGTCCGCAACTGGATCGACCACGGCACTTTGCCTGCTCTGCGCGTAGGCCGGAGGGTTCGGATCAGGCGCGGGGATTTCGAGCGTATCCTGGCCGAGGGCTCCAGCCACGGCGGGGACGCGGCTGGCTCCGGCGCTGCCGGGCCCACTGCCGAGGACTTCTGGAGCGGGGAGGCGGTGGGGATCGCCGAGACCGATCCCGCCGCCAACGGCGGAGGTGGAAGCCGGTGAGCTTCAGCGACGAGCTGGATCGCCAGCGCGCGCACGTGATGCGAGCGGTGCGCCAGGCGGGCGCGACCTGGGCCGAGGCTATGCGCGCGCACACGCTCGCGCCGCCCGACCGGAGCTTCGCCGCGCGCCTGCGGAACCTGGGACAGGCCGCCGAGGGCGAGCAGGTCGCCTGGGAGCATGCGCACGCCGCCGGCCTGCTGTGGCGACCGGTGCCGGGAGCCGAGACAGCCGCTCCGCCCTACGAGCTGAGGCCCGGGACCGGCCGGCGGGGACCGGAGGCGTTGTGGGAGCGCTTCGACGCTGCGGTCACCGGGCTCAACCGGGCCATCGCCGGCTCGGACGCAGCCGCGGTCGCGGACGCCTTTGGGGACATGGCCCAAGCCGCCGGGGCGCTCGCCGACGCGGTGGAGCGTGAGGACGAGGCCGCCGACGCCCAGGCGCGCCCACGCGCGCGCGGTGCTGCGTAGTTCACCGTCCGGCACACTAGCCCGCGATGCCGCCCGTCCCGCGACGCTCCATCCATCTTCCGGCGCCCGGCACCAAGCGGGCGGTGGTGATCGGAGCCGGATCCTTTGGCACAGCCGTCGCGGTGCTGCTGGCCCGCGGCGGCCTGAGGACGACTTTGCAGACCCGCACCGCCGACCAGGCGCGGGCGCTCTCCGAGGAACGGGAGAACCGCGTCTACCTGAGCGGCATCGAGTTTCCGCGTGAGCTGCGCATCGAGCACGTCGAAGCCGGCTTGGCGCGAGCCGACTACGTGTTCCTCGGCGTCCCCTCGAACGGACTCGCCGAGGTGATCGAGGGATTGGAGGGCCATGGCCTACCGCCCAAGGCGGCTGTCGTCTCCCTGGCCAAGGGCCTCGTGCCCCCCACGGGCACGCCCCCCACGTTGCTGCTCACGCGCCGCTTCGGGCCGGCCCGCACCGGCTGCGTCGGCGGACCGGCCCATGCGCGGGAGATGGTCAGCGAGGGCGCGGCCCTGGTCGCGGCCTCCACCGAGGAGTCGCTGGCGACCGCGCTGGCCGGGGTGTTCATCCGTGCGGGCGTGGTCTGCGAGGAGTCAAACGATCCCACCGGCGTGGAGCTCGCCGGCGTGGCCAAGAACGCGGCCGCGCTCGCCTCCGGGGCCACCGAGGCCCAGGGCCTGAACGCCGCCGGCGCCGCGGCCGGGCACATCTTCGCCGAGGTGTGGCGGTGGGCCGAGGGCCATGGGGCGCGACCCGAGTCGATGATCGGCCTCGCCGGCACCGGTGACCTGGTAGCCACGGCGCTGGCGCCCCGGAGCCGCAACCGTCGCGCCGGCGAGCTGCTCGCTCAAGGCGTTCCCGCCGCGGACATTGCCGTGCGGGTGGGTCAGGCGGTGGAGGCGCTGCAGACCGTGCCCCTCCTGGCCCGCGCGCTGGAGCGAGCTGGGACCCAGGCGCCGGTCACCGGAGCACTGGCACAGCTGATCGACGGTCACCTCCCACTGGAGGACTGGATGCAGATCGTGCGGGCCACCGTGCCGCCACCGGCGCGCTGGCGCCCAGCGGTGCGTCCCGGCTTTTGGCGGCGGTTGCGCGAGCGGGCCCGCGGCTGGTTGCACCGCCGCCCCTCAGACGACTTGGACGACGGACACGAGATATTCACCGGCGACACCACGGGCGCTGCCACTCTCCATGGGGAAAGCAACGAGACGGAGAGAGAACATGCCCCAGATCATCGTGATGGCTGACCGCCCGGGCGCCAGCAACGAGGCCCCGGTGATGCTGCGCGAGCGCGTCACCAGCCGCGACTTCGAGAGCGAGCACTTCGCCGCGCAGCTGGTGGAGCGGCTGGGGTGGGCGGTCGAGGACGCCCACGAGGTCCAGCAGGCAGGGCCTCGGAGCTAGCCCCCCGCGAGCGTCGTGACCACGGCCTCGTAGACCCCCGCGCCGTAGCCCTCCTGCGCGATCCGAATGCCGGGCCGTCCGCGCAGCACCTCGGGAAGCGTCGGGTCGCGCTCCAGCGCGTTGGCCACCAGCCAGAAGCTGCCGACCACCGCGGCGGCATCCATGTCCTCCCGGGAATCACCCACCGCGATGCAGTCGCCGGGCTCGTAGCCTCGAGCCTGCATGTGCCGCGCCACCGCCCGGGCCTTGGAGGCACCCGCCGGCACCAGGTGGTAGGCACGCACGACCGGCAGACCCGCCATCTGCTCTGAGGGAGCGCGCAGCACCCCGTTGTCGACCAGGCGCAGCGCCTCGATCCCCGCCTGCGCCAGCACCGCGTGGGCCTCGTCCAGATCGATGGAGCCGCGGAACAGGTGCGAGATGTCGCGATCCACCGACCACGGCGTGTGGTACTCGAGGCGCCCGTGGAAGTGCGAGAGCAGCAGCTCCGGGGCGCCGGTGGCAGAGATCTGCTCGGCGATCGTGCCCCGCTCCGCTGAGGGCTCGACGCCGCCGGTGAGCCACTCCAGCTCACCGTCCACCACCAGCCCGCACCCGATCTCGAAGATGTAGGAGGAGGATCCGATCAGGCGCGCGGACTCAAACACGCTTGTCCGCTTGCGCCCGGAGAACAGCACGACCTCCACCTCGGCGCGCCAGCATGCCTCCAGCGCGCGGATCGACAGCGCCGAGAAGAGTCCGTCGGCGCCCTGGAGCAGCGACGCGTTCGGGCCCAGCAGGGTGCCGTCCAGGTCGACGTAGAGGCAGCGCATGGCGGCCGCGACCGTAGCAGCCCGCGCCATACTGACCTCGGTGGCGATCGCACCTGAAACCGAGCCCTGGGCCGGCCTCCTGGACACGGGCCGAGAGGACGAGCGGCTGGTCCACGAGGATTCTTATGGGGCGCGCAGAGCGCGCCTGGTGTGTCTGCCGGAGGAGCTCAGCCCGGTGGTGCGCAGCGCCCTCGCAGGGGCGGGGATCACGCAGCTCTACGCCCACCAGGAGCAGGCCCTGCAGGCGGCCTTCGACGGTCCGACGATCGTCACCACCGGCACGGCCTCGGGCAAGTCGCTCTGCTTTCAGCTGCCCACGCTCCAGGTCCTCACGGCCGACCGCCAGGCACGCGCCCTTTTTGTTTACCCCACCAAGGCGCTGGCCCAGGACCAGGCCCGCTCGCTGGCCCGCTTCGGCCTCACCAAAGCCATCCGGCCCGCGATCTACGACGGGGACACGCCCCGCAGCGAGCGGGCCTCGATCCGCAAGCGCGGCAACCTCGTCATCACCAACCCCGACATGCTCCACGTCGGGATCCTCCCCCACCACCACAGCTGGGAGCAGCTGTTCGCCAACCTGGCCTTTGTCGTCCTCGACGAGGCGCATGTGTACCGCGGCGTCTTCGGCTCCCATGTGGCCAACGTGCTCCGGCGCCTGCAGCGTGTCGCCGCCATCCACGGCAGCCGGCCGCGCTTTCTGCTGGCCAGCGCGACGATCGCCAACCCGCGCCAACTGGCCGAGGGCCTGACGGGTCTGGAGGGCTTCCGGCTGATCGAGGACGACGGCGCGCCGCTGGCCGCCCGCCGGGTGGCGATGTGGAATCCGCCGCTGCTCGACGCGGACCTCGGCACCCGCGCCTCCGCACTGTACGAGGCCGCCGAGGTGTTCTCGGAGCTGATCGCCTCCGGCGCGCGCACGATCTGCTTCATGAAGTCACGCAAGGGGGTCGAGCTCATCCTCCGCCACGCCGTCGACCGGCTCCCGCCGGAGCTGGCCGAGCGCATCGCCCCTTACAGAGCCGGCTACACCCCGGCTCAGCGCCACGAGCTCGAGCGCCGCCTCAGCGAGGGGGAGCTTCTGGGCGTGGTGGCCACCGACGCGCTGGAGCTGGGGATCGACATCGGCGAGCTCGACGCCGCCATCTGCGTCACCTTCCCCGGCACCGTGGCCAGCCTGCGCCAGATGTGGGGTCGCGCCGGCCGTCGCGGGCGGGGGCTGGCCGTGTACATCGCCGGCGAGGATGCCCTGGATCAGTTCTTCTGTCGCCACCCGGACGAGTTCCTGGCGCGGCCGGTCGAATCCGCGATCCTCGACCCCTGCAACCCCCAGATCCGCGACGAGCACCTGCTGTGCGCCGCGCACGAGGCGCCGTTGACCCCCGAGGACGCCGAGTTCTTCGGCGAGCGTTGGTGGGAGCGCGCCCTCGCCCTCACCGAGGCGGGCCTGCTGCGCCAGCGCACGGGCGGCTTCGTCCTGCGCGACGCGGCCGACTACCCGGCCGGGCGGGTGGCGCTGCGCTCGGCTTCGGCGGACAGCTTCCTGCTGATCGACGCCTCCTCGGGGGAGGTCCTGGGCACAGTCGAGGCCGCCCGCGCCTATGCCACCGTGCACGAGGGGGCGATCTATCTGCACCTCGGGCGCTCCTATCGCGTGACCGAGCTGAACCTGGAGGCCCGGCACGCCCTGCTCGAGCCTTTCAGTGGCGACTACTTCACCCAGACCAAGCGGGAGAGCACCACCCTGATCCAGCGCCTGTACGAGCAGCGCCTCACTCACGGCGTAAAGCTGTCATTCGGCGCGGTGGTCTACTCGGAGACCGTCCTCGGCTACCAGCGCAAGTCGCTGCAGGACCACCAGGTGATCGACTTCCAGACGCTCGACCTGCCCACCGTGGAGTTCGACACGCAGGCGCTGTGGTACGAGCTTCAGGATCTGATGGCCACCGAGCCCTTCCCCTCCGAGCATCTGCTGGGCTCGTTGCACGCGCTCGAGCACGGGCAGATCGCGGTCCTGCCGCTGATCGCCATGTGCGACCGCTGGGATATCGGTGGCCTGTCCACAAACGCCCATCCGCAGACCGGGGGGCCGGCGATCTTCATCTACGATGGCCATCCCGGCGGCGTCGGGATCACCCGTCGAGGCTTTGAGGGCTTCGAGCGCCTGGCGGTGGACGCGCAGCGCCTGATCGGCGAGTGCCCGTGCCGAGCCGGGTGCCCCTCTTGCGTGCAATCCCCCAAGTGCGGCAACCTCAACGAGCCGCTGTCAAAGCGCGGCGCGCTGGAGCTGCTGCGGCGGATGAGCACGGCCGCGTCTACTTGATGGCTAGGCTGGCGTCGCCGTCGATCCCGCTCGGGCTCGCCGAGCTCCAGCCGGTGATGTCGCCGACCGGCTGATGATTGCCTGGATGGGCGCCGACGGGATCCCGCGCAGCCTCACGTGCAGCAGCTGGGTCAGGCTCACCCGGAAGGCGACCGAACCTCGGGCCCCCGACGCCGGCGTTGCCGGCGTCGCCGCGTAGGCGCGCAGCTGCGCCGGCGCTACGTTGCCCGCGACCAGCTGGCTGCCGATCACACCGACGTTGATCGTGCGCCGCCGCTCCTTGATCGCGTAGAAGCCACCGGGGAGCTTGGTGATCTTCTCGGCGTGCGTGAACAGTCCGTGGGGAGTCGAGGCCAGCTTGGTCAGGTCATTGGCGGCAGCGGCCGGGTCGCTGACTCCAATCCGCGCGGTCGTGGTGTGGGTGTCGCTGCCGATGATCAGGTCACCGGTCAGCAGCTTGCCCAGCGCCGTGATGTCGACCCCGGTCTTGGCCCGCAGCGCCGCCTGACGGGTCAGGAAGCGTTGATAGCCGGAGGGGTTCGTTTCCTGCTCGGCCGCCTCGGCGAACTGGAAGATCTGGGCGGGATCGTGAACCGCGGTGCTGATCGGCGAGGAGCTGGCGAGGCTGGCCGCGGCCGAGCCGCCGGCGATCGGCAGCTGCGAGGCGCTCAGGCGCGCGCCGGAGGTGTCGAGGTGGAAGCGGATCGAGAGTCCCGAGTTGCCGGCGTCGATCGAGGCGCCGTACCCGCGCAGCGCCGCGACCCACGGAATGCGGCGGCCCTGGGCGGCACGGGGTGCCGAGAGGACGCCGCTCAGGTCGCCGAAGACCCGGACCAGGCTTCCCTGCGGCAGTCCTGCCGTCTCCCGCGTGTACTGCGCGGCGCCGATCCCGCCGTTTTGAGCGTGGCGATCGAGGGCGGCCTGCAGCAGGCTGCGGTTGGCGGCAAAGACGACCGTGGCCCCCGACACCGTCAGTGCATAGGAGCCCGAGGTGTAGAGCGCGGCGCCGTCGATGGACCCGCTCCGCGACGCGGGGAACAGCTTCTTGATCAGCGTGTTCAGCTTGTCCTGATCCTTGGTCATCCACACGAACAGGAACTCGTTGCCGGCCGCCCCCGACAACCTCGTTCCCCCGGCCGCGATCACGAGGGGGTTGCCGAACAGCGGCCGCACGTCGCTGTTGTAGTTGATGCCGAGCTGTTGGAGCTTGTTGTTCAGCGCCGCCTTGCCAAAGGCGGCGATCGGGAACTGCCCCTCCAGCGCCTGCGCCTGCGTGATCGCGGAGGAGTGCGGATCCGTGGCCACGGTGAGGACCAGCGGCGAGCCCGCGGGAAGGTAGGAGAGCTCGCTGAGCAGGGAGGGGTCAACCGAGGATCCGGACGAGGAGCTGCCGCACCCGGCGAGCGTCACGGCGGTGAGCAGGGCGAGAAGCAGCACTCTGGTGCGCATGGCGGGAGACCCTATAGCCGTCGGTGGCGAACTGCTCGTCACCGAGGCTGTGGCGCAAAGCCCGCCGAGCTAGCCGCGGGTTCTGGTGGACGCGCTAGCGTCAGCATCGATGCTGGCCGAGCAGTTGCGAATCGAGGCCCCGCGCTCGCAGCGTGTCCGCCGCGTCCCCGGTCAGCCAATCGTGTGGGGGGGCGTGGCGATCGTCGTGCTCATCCTGGCCGTGCTCTGGGTCGTGGTCAGCGGGATGCGGCCCGCCTTTGACGCCTATGGGTGGCTGGTGTGGGGCCATCAGGCGCTTCATCTGAGCCTCGACCTGAACGCCGCACCCTCCTGGACCCGAGTCCGACAGTTCGGTCGGCGCCTGGGCACGCAATAGTGTGATTTTCCAGGGCTTTAGGGCATGCGATGGCATCGCACCGTGTGCCTAGAATCGGCGGTCGGTCGCG
>JAABUY010002655.1_pt1 | contig 20901 bp, 24 predicted proteins | sample 5560271 | NCBI WGS metagenome assembly JAABUY01 (sample SAMN10711886, study PRJNA513374) | rock metagenome | isolation source: Antarctica rocks | place: Antarctica: Victoria Land, University Valley | reverse complement strand
TCGCACCCTGAACGTCTATTTCCCATCAGTTTTCCTCGCCGGCTGCGCCGGCCTCCCGGGTAGGGTGAAAACTGCCCGCTGCACCGGAAGTCTGTAAAGCTGGCGGAGGCGCTATTTTCCCACTAGGGGACACCTGCGCTCGTATGACCTGATCGTCCGCCTCGGCGGCGACGAGTTCCTCTGCGTGATGTCGAACATGACGCTCGGCGAAGGACGCCAGCGCTTCAGCGCCATCTCCGCCGCGCTGGCCGACAGTGGCGAGGCCGCGATCCGCGTCGGGTTCGCCGAGTTCGAACGTCACGAGACCGTGACAGAGCTGATCGCGCGCGCCGACAGCCAGCTGATCCACAGCCGCCGCGCCTGAGGACCTGTCAGGTTCCCGATCGTGCATGACCCGTGCGGACTAAACGAGCGCCTGTTCACGGCCGCGCGCTCCGCCTGAGCTGGCCCGGGAGATCGTGCGCATCGTCAGACGGCGATCTGCGAGCCCATCATCACCGTCCGCTCACCAGGCAGACCGAACTGGTCGATAGGGCTGGCGGCATTGCGCGCCATGGCGACGAACAGCTGCTTGCGCCAGCGGTTCATTCCCGCCGACCCGGTGGCGTGGATGGTCATGCGCGAGACGAGGTAGGAGGCATGCTCCAGATCCAGGTTTCGCTCCAGCAGGCCCTGCTTGCGAGCCAGGGCGAGCGCCTCGGGCACGTTGAACTTGTCCCGGTAGCCGACTCGGATCGTGACGTGGACGATCTTGAAGCCGCCGTGGCCCAGCAGCTCCACGGCGAAGCGGCGCTTGGATTCGACGCGCGGAAGGCTGACCTGGTCCAGGGAGACGATCACCACCTTCTCGTGCAGCGCGTGGATTCGATCCACCTCCGCTCGCATAGCCAGCGGCGTCGTCTCACGGCCGGGGTTGAGGAAGACCGCCGTCCCCACCACTCGACGGATCGGAGGGTCTCTCTGAGCCAGACTCTCCAGGAACTCGCCCAGCCGCCCCTCCTCCTCGATGCGGTTGCGGGTCACGATCTCCCGCCCTCGGCGCCAGGTGACCATCAAGAAGGCGAAGGCCAGTCCCACCACCAGGGGGAGCCACGCTCCATTCTGCACCTTGGAGACGTTGGCACTGAAGAACGCCACCTCCACGGTGAGAAACAGCGCCCCCAGCAATGCGAGGCGCCACCTCGGCGTCCGCCACAGCGAGCGGGCGACAGCCAGGAACAGGATGGTGTTGAGGACGAAGGTCCCCGTGACCGCCACCCCATAGATGTCAGCCAGCTTGGCGGAGTGCCTGAAGGCGAGCACCAGCGCGACCACGCCGAAGCCCAGCATCCAGTTGATGATGGGCACGTAGATCTGGCCCTCCAGCTCGGAGGTGTGACGGATGTTCAGGCGCGGGAGCAGTCCCAGCTGCACCGCCTGTCTGGCCACCGAGAACGATCCGGTGATGGCGGCCTGCGAGGCGATGATTGTCGCCGCGGTGGCCAGCACCACCATCGGGACCTGGAAGCTGCTGGGCACCAGCAGGTAGAAGGGATTGCTGACGGTGCGGGGATGGGCGAGGATCAGGGCGCTCTGGCCCAGGTAGGACAGCAGCACCGCGGGCAGGACGATCACGAACCACGTGAGGCGAATCGGGCCGGACCCGAAGTGGCCGCGGTCGGCGTAGAGAGCCTCCGCCCCGGTGACGCACAGCACGACCCCGCCCAGTGCGAGGAACCCCTCCACCCCATGGTCGATCATGAAGCGGACTCCCCAGACGGGGGAGAGGCCCTGGATCACGCCGGGGTGGGAGATCACCTGCCGTGCCCCCAGCACCGCGATCGCGGCGAAGAAGACGAGGATCACCGGCCCGAACAGCCAGCCGACCGCGCCGGTGCCGTACCGCTGGACGGCGAACAAACCGATCAGGATCACCAACGAGATCGGCACCACCAGATGCGCGAGGCTCGGGTCGACGATGTCCAGTCCCTCCACGGCCGAGACAACCGAGATCGCGGGAGTCACCATCCCGTCGCCGAAGAAGAGCCCCGCTCCGAAGACACCCAGGATCACGAGGACGGCGGCGCGCGGCACCTTGCGGCGCTGGACGAGCGCCGTCAGCGCCATGATCCCACCGTCGCCCCGGTTGTGCGCGCGCATGATGAAGCCCGCGTACTTGACCGAGACGACGATGGTGAGCGCCCAGAAGATAAGCGAAACCACGCCGTAGACGCCAGCCGGCGTGGGGCGGGCCGCGTCGGCGTGCGCGGTGAAGATCGTCTGCACGGCGTAGAGCGGGCTCGTGCCCAGGTCGCCGTAGACGATTCCGAGCGCCCCGAGTGCGAGCACCATGCGGCTCGCGTGCGCCACGACGTCCCGATGGTCATCGCTTTCAGCCGGCTCGGAGGTGGCCGGCTCGGCAGCCGGTGCCGGATGCACCGGCCAGTGCCCGAGCTTGTGCGCCGCTTCGTTGAAGCTGCGTCTCACGTTGTCCAGGGCGTCATGTCAGCGTGGCCATGGGCTCGCCGCAGCCGAGCGCGCCGGTCCGGCAGAGGCTAGCGCTCTCAGAGCTCGCGCTCGTAGACGTACATGATAGGCCCGCCCGCACCGCGCTCGTGCCGGGTGAAGCCCAGGCTCTCGTAGAGCCCACGCCGTGTCCGTAGCCATCAACTCCCGCATCCTCCGGCTCAGCCAAGGTGGGCCGGACGAGGGCTCTTCGAACTCGCGGTTGAACTGGTCCAGCAGCCGGGCGACGTCCGGCAGGTCTTCGACCTGCGCGAGACGGACGGACCTGTCGTCGGGCCACATGTTCTCGCCGCATGGACCCGAAGCTAACCACGCGGACCTTGACACAGCTCGCTGCCTGCGGCACGCTCGCGCTCCGGTGGCCGAGCCCCTCCTCTACGACCACGCCAACGCCCTGCAGAAGGTCACGCGACGCTTCGCCGCCAGTGGCCCGGGCTCGTGGGTATTCGCGCGCGTGGCCCACCGCATCGACCGCCCCGTGCACCGTGTCACGAACGGTCGCCACACCTTCTCCAGCCTCGTCTCGGGGATCCCGGTGGTGATGCTGACGAGCACCGGCGCCAAGAGCGGCCGGCCCCGCACCACCCCGGTCCTGGGCATCCCCACCGGCAACGGTGTGGCGATCATCGCCTCCAACTTCGGCCAGGACCGCCACCCCGCCTGGTACCACAACCTCCGTGCCCACCCCGCGGCCGAGGCCGTGATCCACGGCGAGCGCCGGCGGGTGCGCGCTGTGGAGGTTGAGGGCGAGCGCCGGGAGGAGATCTGGCAGGAGGGCCTGCGGGTGTATCCGGGCTTCGACCAGTACCAGCACCGCGCCTCTCACCGCCACATCTCGGTGTTCGAGCTCCAATCGCTCTAGTCACCGAGCAACGATCGCTCTAGTCACCGAGCAAGCCCTTCAGCACTGCCCGTGACGCCGCTGCACGCGCTGGCCATCTTCGTCGCCGGGCTCGTGGCCGGGGCGATCAACACCGTCGTGGGCAGCGGCACGCTCTTCACCTTCCCCGTGCTCCTGGCCTTCGGCTACGCACCGGTGACCGCGAACGTGTCCAACACGATCGGCCTGGTACCAGGGTCGCTCGCGGGAGCCATCGGCTACCGGCACGAGCTGCGCGGCCAGGGCACCCGCACGGTACGCCTGGCGGCTGCGTCCCTGCTGGGCGGAACGTTGGGGGCGATCCTCCTGCTGACGCTGCCGGCGGCGGCCTTCAAGGCCATCGTTCCCGCGTTCATCGTCATCGCCCTGGCGCTGATCTTGGCCCAGTCCCGGCTGACGCGGACGCTGGAGCAGCGGCGGACCCGCCCCCGCCCCGCCGCGGGAGGAGTCTCCGCCCTGGTGGGGGTGTTCGCCAGCGGCGTCTACGGCGGCTACTTCGGGGCCGCCCAGGGAATCCTGCTGCTGGCGATCCTGGGCCTGGCGCTGGAGGAGGAGCTGCAGCGGATCAATGCCCTGAAGGTGGTGCTGGCCGGGCTCGTCAACCTGGTCGCCGGGCTGCTCTTCGTGTTGGCCTGGGACGCGGCCCTGCTGATCGCCGCCGGCTCGACGATCGGGGGGGTCGGCGGCGCGCGTGCCGGACGGCGGCTCTCGCCGCGGGTGCTGCGCGCCGTGATCGTCGCCGTGGGGATCCTGGCGATCGTGCGGCTCGTCTCCTGAGGGACCCTTCCCGGGCGATCGCTACCCGGTCGAGAACGCGCCGGTGGCGGCGACGACCCGCTCGCCGCGACCTCGCTCCTGGCCGCGCATCCGGTCGAGCTGATCCTCCAGGCGGCCGTGCAGATGCCACTCGTTCCCGTGACCGGTGATGATGCCGGCCTGGCCAAGGCGGGCGAGGGCGTGGGTGACCGACGGCCGCTCGGCCCCGATCAGCTGGCCGAGGAGGTGGTGCGTCAGTGGCACCGGCAGCCGGATGCCGTCCGGCTCGACCTTGCCCCAACGGGCCGCGAGGTGCCAGAGCAGCAGGGCCAGGCGCACCTCCAGCCGGGGCTGGGCGGCGATCGTGCGCTGAACGTTCAGGCTCGCCGTCCGGCGGGCGGCTCGTCGCAGCAGCGTCTGGTTGATCTGGGGCCAGAAGCGCATACGTCTGGCGAAGTCGTGGTCCAGCAGGGCAAAGCGGCTCGGCGTCAGCGCCCGCCAACCGACCTCACAGCTCAGGAGCTCGTCGCACTCCCCCACGATCGGCTGGATCAGATCGCCGGTCCCGAGCAGCTCGGCGGCGATCCTCCCGCCGACCTCCACCTCCACGGCCAGCACGCCGTCCAGGACCAGTACTCCCGGGCCCTGGGAGGCGTCCGCCAGCCAAACCGGAACCGGAAGCCATCCCGCATCGGTCGCGAGTGTCTGCGAGATCGCCGCCGCTCGCGCAGCGGGTCGCGCCTGGCTCTCGATCGCCTCGGCAAGCTCGACATCGATGTCCAGGAGGCATTGCGAGGACGACAGCATGTCCGGGTACACCGCCGGCTGCTTCGTGCTAGGCACTGCCGCGATCCCGCGTTTCAGTTCTGTCTCCACTCTCTGGGCTGGTTGCATCGGGATCCAGCCACCGGATCTGCGGCCAGTCTAGACTCAGAATCGTGGCCCTGCGGCAGGTTCTATTCCGGCAACACCTAGTAATCAAGATTACCGTGGCCCGGGTTACCGCCGGCGAGTGGCGTGGAGGAGAGGGTGGTATACCGCTCTCAGCGGGTTGCCGGGTGTCACGCCGAGCGCAGCCTGCGGAGAGAGGAGCGACCCGATGTGCCTGGCGATACCCGGGCAGGTAATCGAGATGGTTGACCCCGTCAACCACATCGCCAAGGTCGATGTCGTCGGCGTGCGGCGCAACATCAACGTCGGCCTGTTCAGCGACGACGACGACGGCGGCATCGGCCCCGGGGACTGGGTCCTGATCCACGTCGGGTTCGCAATCTCCCGGATCGACGAGGAGGAGGCCCGCGCCACGCGGGAGCTCTTGGAGGAGATGGGCCACGAGTACGAGCAGGAGCTCGAGGAGCTGAAGGCGAGCGTGATCGAGTGAGCTACGCCCCTGCCGAGCCGGTCTGTGGCTCGGACCACTGCATCACCTGTGCCGACGAGGGGATCCCGATGACGGTGCGGGCGGTCGACGAGGGGCGCGGCCTGGCGCTTTGCGTCGATGGGCAGGACAGCTCCTCCACGGTGGAGATCGCCCTGGTGGCCCCGGTCACCTGCGGGCAGCGACTGCTCGTGCACGCGGGGACCGCGATCGCGGTGCTCAATGACGAGAACACGGAGGGAGAGCTTTGAAATTCGTAGATGAGTTCCGAGACGCCGAGCTCGGACGGGCCGTATCCGCCGACGTGCTCTCGCTGGTGGAGGCGGGGCGTCACTACAAGTTCATGGAGGTCTGTGGCGGCCACACCCACTCGATCTACAAGTACGGCGTGGACGACCTGCTACCGGCCAACGTCGAGCTGGTGCATGGGCCCGGGTGCCCGGTTTGCGTGATCCCCATGGGACGGGTCGACGACGCCATCGCGCTGGCCCACGAGGACGTGATCTTCACCTGCTTCGGGGACATGATGCGCGTGCCCGGCTCGGGCGGCAGCCTGCTTGATGCCAAGGCCGCCGGTGCTGACGTGAGGATGGTCTACTCCCCGCTCGACGCCCTGCGGATCGCCAAGCTGAACCCCGATCGGGAGGTCGTGTTCTTCGCGATCGGCTTCGAGACCACCGCGCCGTCCACGGCCCTGACGCTCAAGCGCGCTCGCGCCGACGGGGTCCGGAACTTCTCGTGCTTCTGCAACCACGTCACGATCGTCCCGCCGCTGCGAGCGCTGCTGGAGTCACCGGACCTCCGGCTCGACGGCTTCGTCGGACCTGGCCACGTGGCCACCGTGGTCGGAGCGCGGCCGTTCGGGTTCCTGCCGATCGACTACCGCAAGCCGATCGTGATTTCGGGCTTCGAGCCGCTGGACATCCTGCAGTCGATAGGCATGATCCTCCGCCAGCTGGCCGAGGGGCGCTGCGAGGTCGAGAATCAGTACAAGCGGGTCGTCCCCTACGACGGGAACGCGCGCGCCCTGGAGGTAATGGCCGAGGTCTTCGAGCTGCGCCCCCACTTCGAGTGGCGCGGTCTCGGGTTCATCTCGCACAGCGGCCTGAAGCTCTCCGAGGCCTACGCCGACTTCGACGCCGAGCTCCGCTTCGGCGTGCCGGGGATCCGCGTCGCCGATCCCAAGGCATGCCAGTGCGGCGAGGTGCTCAAGGGCGTGATCAAGCCGTGGGAGTGCAAGGTGTTCGGCACCGCGTGCACGCCTGAGCGGCCGATCGGCACCTGCATGGTGTCCTCGGAGGGTGCGTGCGCGGCGTACTACAACTTCGGCCGCTTTGCGCGGGAGCGGGAGGTGGTGTGAATGGGCAGCCGGATGACTCCCGCGGCGTCCGGTCGCGGCGAGCCTGGAGGGCGAGCGGACGCCAGCGGGAGGGACGCCGTCACCGACCGCGAGCAGAAGATCCTTGGGATCATCGAGACCGCCAGGGGCAAGCGGGCGAAGTTCCGTGACGAGCACATCAACATGTCCCACGGCGCGGGTGGCAAGGCCACGCAGAGCCTGATCGAGGGGATGTTCGTGCCGATGCTCGGCGGCGAGGCGCTCACGGAGATGGCCGACGCGGGGACCGTGGAGCTCGGCGGAACCACCCTGGCGATGAGCACCGATTCCTATGTGGTCAAGCCGCTGCGCTTCCCTGGTGGCTCGATCGGCGAGCTGGCGGTCAACGGGACGGTCAACGACCTGGCCATGGCCGGCGCCAGGCCGATCGCCCTCAGCCTGTCGCTGATCCTGGAGGAGGGGCTTCCCGCGCAGACGCTCAGAGAAGAGGTGCAAGCGGTCGCCGACGCCGCCAAGGAGGCGGGAGTCACGATCCTGACCGGCGACACCAAGGTCGTCGAGCGCGGCAAGGCCGATGGCATGTACATCTGCACCGCCGGGATCGGTGCTCGGGACCCCCGCGCGTCGCTCTCGCCCGCCGCGCTGCGGCCGGGCGACCGCATCCTGCTCTCGGGCAGCATCGGCGAGCACGGGACCGCGATCATGCTCGCCCGCAACCAGTTCGAGCTCGACGCGGACGTCGAGTCGGACACCTGCTCGCTGTGGCCGGCGGTCGACGCCATGCTGGAGGCCGCCGGGCCGCATCTGCGCTGCCTGCGGGATGCCACCCGGGGCGGAGTCGCCTCGGTTCTCAACGAGCTCGCGCGAGCCTCCTCGGTGGCGATGCTGGTGCGGGAGGGCGAGGTTCCCGTGCGCCCGGTGGTCGCCGGTGCGGCCGAGATCCTCGGGATCGACCCCATGTACATCGCCAACGAGGGGCGGCTGGTGGCGTTCGTGGCGCCGGAGGCCCGCGACAAGGCGCTGGCGGCGCTGCGCTCGGTGCCGGGATGCGAGGACGCGACGGAGATCGGCGAGGTCCGCACCGACCCTCCCGGGATGGTGCTCGTGCAGACCGCCTTCGGCGGCCGCAGGGTGATGGACCAGCTCGTCGGCGACCCGCTCCCGAGGATCTGCTGAGGCGCCGTGCACGAGCTCTCGCTCGCCGAGGCGGTCCTGGACGTGGCGATCAGGCACGCCCGCGGGCGGCCGGTTCACAAGGTGGAGGTGCGGGTGGGGCATCTGCGCCAGGTGGTGCCCTCCGCGCTGCAGTTCGCCTTTGAGCTGATGGCGGACGGCACGTCGGTGGAGGGGGCCGAGCTGGTGATCGAGGAGGTGCCGGCCAGCGGCGTCTGCCGCGCCTGCGGCATCGAGACGACGATGGCGCAGTTCCCGCTGCAGTGCTCGCGCTGCGGCGGCATGGACATGGAGCTCTTGACCGGCGAAGAGCTGCTGGTCGACGCGCTGCAGCTGGAGGAAGAGACAACGACCGAAGGGATCACGCATGGCGGTTGAAGAGAAGGCATCCGGCGTCGATGAGGTGCACATCCTGTGGATCTCGGAGGGGATGAGCTGCGACGGTGACACCATCTCCATGACCGCGGCGGGGCAGCCGAGCATCGAGGATGTGGTGCTGGGGGCGATCCCCGGCCTGCCGAAGGTGAACCTCCACAACAAGGTGCTCTCGCCCACGCTCGGCGGCGAGGAGTTCCTGCTCCCGTTTCGCCAGGCGGCTGCCGGCGAGCTCGACAAGCCATTCGTGCTGGTGATCGAGGGCTCGATCCCCAACGAGAAGATCAACGGCGAGGGCTACTGGACCTCGTTCGGCAACGACCTGGCCACGGGCGAGCCGCTCACCCTGAACTGGTGGATCGACCAGCTCGCGCACAAGGCCTGGGGCGTCATCGCGATCGGCACCTGCGCCACCTACGGCGGGATCCACGCCATGGCCGGCAACCCCACCGGATGCATGGGGCTGGCCGACTACCTCGGGTGGGACTTCCGCTCCGCTGGAGGGCTGCCGATCGTCAACGTCCCCGGTTGTCCGGTGCAGCCGGAGAACTTCATGGAGGTGCTGGTCTGGCTGCTCTACCAGGCCGCCGGCCTGGCGCCGACGATCCCGCTCGACGAGGCTTTGCGCCCGCAGTGGCTCTTCGGCAAGACCGTCCACGAGGGCTGCGACCGCGCCGGCTACTACGAGCAGGGCGACTTCGCCCAGGACTACAACTCGCCCAAGTGCCAGGTGAAGATCGGCTGCTGGGGCCCGGTGGTCAACTGCAACGTGCCCAAGCGCGGCTGGATGGCGGGCATCGGCGGCTGCCCCAACGTCGGCGGCATCTGCATCGGCTGCACGATGCCGGGCTTCCCGGACAAGTTCATGCCGTTCATGGACGCGCCTCCCGGCGGTGGCGTCTCCACCGCGGTCACCGGTGCCTACGGACCGGTGATCCGCAAGCTGCGGGGAATCACCAACAAGGCGATGAACAAGGAGACGAAGTGGCGCCACAACGGCGCCGAGCTGACGACCGGCTACAAGCCCCGCTGGGGGAACTGACGGGCGTCGCCTGAGCGAGCCCCTGGATTCTGAGAGAGCAGAAGAGGAGACGGACACATGGCAGCAGTTAGGGAGAGCGTCAAGCCGGAGGCCGGCAAGCTTGTCGACATGGCTTGGGATCCGATCACGAGGATCGTCGGTAACCTCGGGATCTACACCAAGATCGACTTCGACAACCGTGAGGTCGTCTCGTGCAAGAGCACGTCCTCGCTGTTCCGCGGCTACAGCGTGTTCATGAAGGGCAAGGACCCGCGCGACGCGCACTTCATCACCAGCCGCATCTGCGGGATCTGCGGTGACAACCACGCCGTCTGCTCGTGCTACGCGCAGCAGATGGCCTACGGCGTCAAGCCGCCGCCGCTGGGCGAGTGGATCGTCAACCTCGGTGAGGCTGCCGAGTACATCTTCGACCACATCATCTTCCAGGACAACCTGGTGTTCGTGGACTTCTGTGAGCAGATGGTCAAGGAGACCAACCCCAGCGTGTGGGACAAGGCGCAGCACACCGACGCCCCGCACGCCGAGATGCACGGCTACCGCACAATCGCCGACATCATGCGCTCCTATAACCCCTTCACCGGGGACACCTACAAGGAAGCGCTGCACATGAGCCGGATCGGGCGGGAGATGATCTGCCTGATGGAGGGACGCCACGTACACCCCTCGACGGTCTATCCCGGTGGCGTGGGGACGATGCCGACGCCGACGCTGTTCACCGACTACCTCAGCCGGTTGCTGCGCACGCTGGACTTCATCAAGAAGGCCGTGGCGATGAACGACGACGTGTTCGACTTCTTCTACGAGGCCCTGCCGGGCTACGAGGAGGTCGGTCGGCGGCGGATCCTGCTCGGTTGCTGGGGCGCGTTCAACAACCCCGATCACGTCGACTACGAGTACAAGAACATGGAGTCGTGGGGCAACGAGATGTTCGTCACCCCCGGCGTGATCGTCGACGGTGAGCTCGTCACCACCAACCTCGTCGACATCAACGTCGGCATCCGGATCATGCTCGGCTCCTCCTACTACGAGGACTGGACCAGCGAGGAGACGTTCGTCTCCCACGACCCGCTCGGCAACCCGATCGACAAGCGCCACCCGTGGAACCAGACCACGCTCCCCAAGCCGCAGAAGCGCGACCTGGAGGGCGGGAACTACTCCTGGGTGATGAGCCCGCGGTGGTTCGACAAGCGCACCGGCGACAACCTCGCGTTGGATACCGGCGGCGGCGCGCTGGCGCGGCTGTGGGCCACGGCGCTGGCGGGCAAGGTCGATACGCCGTTCGTCAAGTCGACCGGCCACAGCGTGCTGATCAACCTGCCCAAGACGCCCAACACTCCCGAGCAGACGCTGGAGTGGAAGGTGCCGCAGTGGTCCAACGCGATCGAGCGTAATCGCGCCCGGATCTACTTCGTGGCCTACTCCGCGGCGATGGCGCTGCACTTCATCGACAGGGCTATGAACGAGCTGCGGGCGGGGCGGACGAAGGTCTTCGAGGACTTCGAGGTCCCCGACGACGCGATCGGGTGCGGCTTCCACGAAGCGGTGCGCGGCGCGCTCTCCCACCACATGGTCATCCGCGACGGGAAGATCGCCAACTACCACCCCTACCCGCCGACGCCGTGGAACGGCAGCCCCACCGACTCCTACGGGACCCCGGGCCCCTACGAGGACGCGGTCATGGGTATGCCGATCTTCGAGGAGAACGGCCAGGACAAGTTCCGCGGCATCGACATCATGCGGGCGGTGCGCTCGTTCGATCCGTGCCTGCCCTGCGGCGTGCACATGTACCTGGGCAACGGCAAGACGGTCAAGACCGTCCACCAGCCGATGTTCGGCGAGCACAGCTAGGGGGCGCGGCAATGGGAGCCGTTGCATCCCGGGACCCGCTCGGCGACGTCGAGCGGCTGCTGGAGGAGCTCGAGAGCGTCTCGGACCCGGTCGCCAGGGACAAGGCGACCGAGGTCGTGCAGGCGCTGCTCGAGCTCTACGGCGAAGGACTCGGCCGGATCGTGCAGGAGATCGCCGCGCGGGACGACGGCGAGCTGGCCCACGCGCTCGCCGAGGACGACTTGGTGGCGCATCTGCTGCTCCTGCACGGGCTCCACCCGATTCCCCTCCAGGAGCGGGTGGTGGAGGCACTGGGTGAGGTCCGGCCGTATCTGGAGTCCCACGGCGGCAACGTCGAGCTCCTGGGCATCGAGGGGACGGCCGTGCATGTGCGGATGCAGGGGAGCTGCAGCGGCTGCCCGTCCTCGGCGATGACGCTCAAGCTGGCGATCGAGAACGCGATCCGTAAGGCGGCGCCCGAGATCGAGAAGGTGATCCCCGAGGAGGAGAGTCCCGCCGTTGCCGGCGAGCCGCTGCTGCAGATCGCGGTCATGCCGGCATCGGGCGGGGACGGGGGCTCGGCGCCACCCGAGCCCGATGACGCCTGGACGATGGCCGGCGGCTTGGCGGAGCTCGCCGGAGGCGGGCTCGTCGTCAAGCAGATAGCCGGTCAGCCGATCCTGTTCCTGAAGCTCTCGGACCGCTTCTACGGCTACCGGCCGCAGTGTCCCGGCTGTGAGCAGTCGCTGGCGGGCGCGGCGCTGCTCGGGGTCGAGCTGGCCTGCCCCCACTGCGCAAACCGCTATGACGTGATGCGCGCGGGGCGGTGCCTGGACGCCCCCCAACTGCATCTGGAGCCGGTCCCGCTGCTGGTCGGCGCTGACGGGCTGGTCAAGGTGGCGCTGCCGGTGGCGGCCTGAAGAACATGACCGCGCGCAGTCCCACGCTGGTCTCGCCCCGCCTGAGCCGGTTGGCCCAGCGCAGTGCCGAGGCCGCCGAAGAGCAGCAGGAGCACTGCGAGCTGTGCGGAGCGGCGGTGCCGGCCGAGCATCGCCACGTCATCGACGTGCAGACGCGGCAGCTGCTGTGTGCCTGCCGGGCCTGCTCGCTGCTGTTCGACCGGCGTGCGGCTGGCGGAGGCCACTTCCGCCTGGTGGGCGACCGCCGCCTGCGACTGGAGGCCTTTGAGCTCAGCGACCCGACCTGGGAGAGGCTGCGGATCCCGGTCGACATGGCCTACTTCTTCAACAGCACCGCGGCGGAGCGGGTGATGGCGTTCTATCCCAGCCCGATGGGGGCGACCGAGTCTCGCCTGGAGTTCGCCACCTGGCAGGAGGTCGAGCAGGCCAACCCCGTACTGGAGACGCTGGAGCCCGACGTGGAGGCCCTGCTGGTCAACCGGGCCAAGGGGGTACGCCGGTACTGGATCGTGCCGGTCGAGGACTGCTACCGGTTGGTGGCGCTGATCCGGACGCGGTGGCGCGGCTTCACCGGCGGCAAGGAGGTCTGGCAGGAGCTTGAGCGGTTCTTCGATGAGCTCGATCGTCGTGCCCGCAACTTCGACAATGTGGGGGCGCAGTCCCTCTCGAAAGGAGCAGGAAATGCCGAACATCAACCTCGGTAAGCCCCAGGTGACCATGGATCTGCCGTCCCATGTGCCCGGGACCAAGCAGGGAAACTCCAGGGGCAACTACGAGAAGATGCCGGGGCACAACCCCGACGGAACCTCGACCGCGTCGCGCTCCACGGGTATCAATCCCAAGACCCAGGGGCCGATCGACCCCAGCATGCCGAACATCTCGCCGGCTTAGCCGGCCAGGAGCGTTGAGGCCCGCCGTGTCGGCGATCGAGAAGGCGATGCGCAGCGTGGGCTCGGTTCCCGAGCTGCGCTTCGCTGTCCTCGGAGCCAGCAGCCTGGAGTACGCGGCGGTGCCGACGTTGAAGTTCGAGCTGCAGATCGATGCCGATGGCGGCCTGCCGATTCGCTCGATCCTGCTCGACGTCCAGATCCAGATCGCGGCCCGCCAGCGCGGCTATGACCCGGGCGTCCAGGATCGGCTGCTGGAGCTGTTCGGCACGCCCGAGCGCTGGAGCACGACGCTGCGCACGTTGCCGTGGCTGCGTACGACGCTCGTCGTGCCTCAATTCACCGATCGCACGACCGTCGACCTGCTCGTTCCCTGCACCTACGACCTGGAGGTGACCGCGTCGCGCTACTTCGCGGCGCTGAAGGACGGCGTCGTGCCCCTGGAGCTCCTGTTCAGCGGCTCGGTGTTCTTCTCGACTCCTGCGGGGGCGCTCCAAACCACGCGGATCGCCTGGGATCACGAGGTCGACTACCGGTTGCCGGTGGCGGTCTGGCGGGAGACGATGGATCGCCACTTCCGCGGCAGCGCCTGGCTGCGGCTGGGTGATGAGAGCTTCGACCGTCTGTGCTCCTACAAGGCCCGCCACGCGTTCGAGAGCTGGGAAGCCACGATCGACGCGCTGCTCGAGAGCGAGGCGGGATCGTGAAGCCGGACCCGATCCGGGCGATCGCCGACGCGGTTCTCTACGAGGGCTACATCCTCTGGCCCTACCGTCGCTCGGCGCTCAAGAACCAGCGGCGATTCACCTTCGGCGGTGTCTATCCAGCCGCCCACAGCGAGCGGCATCCTGACGACGCGCACACGATGCAGAGCGAGGTCCTGCTCCGCGCCGACCCACCGGTGCAGGTGCAGGTGTCGGTGCGGTTCCTGCACGTGGTGGCTCGGACCGTCGCTCGCCAGCGTGGTGAGGAGATGGAGCCGGTCGACGAGCTCGTCGTGAACGGCGAGCGCCACCAGAGCTGGGAGGAGGCGGTCGAGCGGACGGTGGAGCCTGGTCCGATCGCCTTGGAGAAGCTGCGCGCCGGTCACACCGAGCGCATCGCCGTCCCCGCCGGGTCGGAGCTCGAGTCGCTCCGGGAGCCAACCGGAGAGATCACCGGGGCTCTGATCCGAAGCTGGCAGCAGCTTCAGGGTGAGCTGCGTCTGAGCGCGACACCGCTGGCCGATGACCTTTGGCGGCTCCGCGCGACGATCGTCAACACGACGCCATTTGACTCCGAGGACCGCCAGCGGGCGCTGGAGCAGACCTTCTGCTCCACGCACACGCTGCTCCAGGCCCCGCAGGGAAGCTTCGTATCGCTCACCGATCCGCCCGAGGACCTGCAGGCCGAGGCCGCCGCCTGCCGCAACATCGGCACCTGGCCGGTGCTCGTGGGCGAGGACTCGGAGCACGGCACGATGCTGTCCTCGCCGATCATCCTGGAGGACCATCCGCGCATCGCCCCGGAGAGTCCGGGCGACCTGTTCGACGGCGGCGAGATCGACCAGCTGCTGATCCTCAGCATCCTCTCCATGACCGAGGAGGAGCGGGCGGAGATGGCCGCCTCGGATCCGCGGGCGCGCGAGATCCTGGAGCGGACCGAGGCGCTGACACCCGATCAGTTGATGGCGCTGCACGGAACCGTTCGTGAGCTCGGGATGGTGCGCTGAGCATGCCCGGCTATTGGGAGGAGCTGGAGCGCCCGGCACCGGACTCCGTGTCGGTGACCGGCACCGAGCTGCGCGCCGGCAGCCGCGTGCGGCTGTGCCCGCGCCCGGGAGGAGACATTTTCGATCTCGCGCTGGCCGGCCGCGTGGCGGTGATCGAGGGCATCGATCAGGATCTGGAGGGCAACGTCACGCTCGCGGTGGTGGTCGAGGACGATCCCGGCCGTGACCTCGGCTTCGCGCGGCAGCCTGGGCACCGCTTCTTCTTCTCCACCGCGGAGGTGGAGCCGCTGGCGGACGAATCGGCGGGGTCCGAGCCCCCGGCGAACCGAATCCTGGTCGCCGGGATCGGCAACGTGTTCCTCGGCGACGACGGCTTCGGCGTGGCCGTGGCCGACCGCCTCTGGCGGCGAGAGCTGCCGGCCGGGGTGGAGGTGGTGGACTTCGGGATCCGCGGCATGGATCTGGCCTTTGCCATGCAGGAGGGCTACAGCGCCGTGGTGCTGGTCGACGCCGTGCCGCGGGGCCAACCGGCCGGCACGCTGTACGTGATCGAGGTCGATCCCGAGGACGAGGACGCGGATGTCGCCGTCGACGCCCACGGCATGGACCCGGTCCAGGTGATGGGCCTCGTGCGCAGCCTCGGCGGCCGTGCCCCACGAACCCTTCTCGTCGGCTGCGAGCCGCAGACGCGCATGAGCGCCGAGGACGAGGACATCGTCGCGCAGCTCTCAGAGCCCGTACTGGCGGCGATCGATCCGGCGGTGAAGCTGGTCGAGTCCTTGCTCCAGCAGATCACAACGCAAACCCCACAGGAGGTGCCCCCAGCATGACCGAGATCCGCATTAGCCCCACCGTTCAGGTGGTCACGCTGCTGGCGAGCGCCGCGGCAATCACCGCGGCGGTCGCTGCCCAGCTACCTGAGATCCGGAGATACCTGAAACTCGAGTCGATGTAGGAGCGAATGATGAACGAGAGCGAGAAGAACGCACAGGAGTCACAGCAGCGGCCGGTGGACCAGCCGACCGATTCGCCCAAGGAGGGTGAGCACCTGGAGTCCCCGGAGGCGGGCTACCCCACGAAGGAGACACAGCCGTACGGGGGTCTCCCCGATGAGCCGCACCAGCATCCGGAGGACATCGACGACACTACGCCCGACAAGCAATCCAGCCCCTGACACCGGAGCCGGCGGAGGGGAGCCAACGAACAGGAGCTTGAATGCACCGCACCAGAGTCAGGGTCGTCGAGGACGCGCTCGATGCCAACAACACGATCGCGCGCGCCAACCGCGACGACTTCGACCGCCACGACGTGAGCGTCGTGAACCTGATGAGCGCGCCCGGTGCGGGGAAGACGTCGCTGCTGGAGCGCGCGCTGGGGGAGCCGCTGCAGGATCTGCGCGTGGGCGTGCTGGAGGGGGACGTGCAGGGCTCCTTCGATGCCGACCGCCTCGCCAGCCTGCACGTGCCCGTGACGCAGCTGAACACCGGCTCGGGCTTCGGAGGGGAATGCCACCTCGACGCCAACATGGTCCGCTCGGCGATGCCCGCGCTGCCGTTGCACGACATCGATCTGCTGGTGATCGAGAACGTCGGCAACCTCGTTTGCCCGGCCGAGTTCCGGGTCGGGGAGGACGTCCGAGCGATGGTCTGCTCGGTCACCGAGGGTGAGGAGAAGCCGATCAAGTACCCGCTGATGTTCCGCGCCTGCGAGCTCGTGGTGATCAACAAGATCGACCTCCTGCCCCACCTGGACTTCGACCTGGACAAGTTCCTCTACCACCTGGACCAGGTCAATCCCGACGCCGAGCGGATGCTCGTCAGTGCCCGCACCGGCGAGGGGGTGGCACAGTGGCGCGAGTGGCTGCTGAAGATCGCCCAGCGCCAGCGGGCGATCGCTTGAGCGCCGGCACGGCCACGGGCGGCCTGCCGGTCAGCCTCCAGGCGCCGCTGGCCGAGCGCACCGACGCCGGCGCGCGTTTCTTCGGCGCCGAGGCCGAGCGGCTGGCGCAGCTGTGCCATCTGATGGCGGAGCGATTTGCCCGCGGCGGGCGACTGATCGCGTTCGGCCGCTCGCCCGCGGCTCGCTCCGACGCACGGCACGTGGCGGTGGAGTTCGTGCACCCGGTGATCGTCGGCAAGCGCGCGCTGCCCGCGATCGCGCTCACGGGAGAGGGCGGCGACCTGCGCGCGCAGGCGGCACTGCTGGTGGAGGAACCGGACATCGCCATCGCGTTTGGGGCGGGAGAGCCGGACGGCGAGGCCGCTGCCGCGCTCGCCCTCGCGCGCGAGCGGGGGGCGCTGACGCTCGCCTTTGATGGGGTCGGGGCAGAGTGGGAGCTCCGCCCGCCCGCAGAGGACCCCGGCATTCGTCAGGAACTGGTGGAGACGCTGTACCACGTGCTCTGGGAGCTGGTGCACGTGTTCTTTGACCATCGCGGGCTGCTCAGCGGACGCCAGGGCCGCACCGGCCACGACCCCGGCCCGTCCAGCTTTCTCTACCCTTTCCTGGACGAGCGCGAGGACGACCTTCAGCGGGTGCTGGACGACGTGGCCGGCTCGGTGCGGATGAAGGCCCAGGAGATCGGTCAGCTGCGGGCGCAGACCGTCGCCGAGAACGCACCGACCCTGATGGTGGCGGCGGATGCCCTGCGAGGCAGGCTGCAGGCCGGAGGGCAGCTGCTGGCCTTTGGCAACGGAGGCTCGGCCACCGACGCGATGGACGTCGTCGCCGACTTCCGCGCCGCTCACGGATCGGCGTCGGGGTGGCCGGCGATCGACCTGACCGAGGATCCCGGGATCATCACGGCGATCGCCAACGACATTGGCGCCGAGGCGATCTTCTCCCGTCAGGTGATCGCGCTGGGTCGCTCCGGTGACGTCCTGCTGGCGCTCTCGACCTCGGGAAACTCCGCCAACGTCATCGCCGCGCTGGCCGAGGCCAGGCGGCGCGGCCTGCTCAGCATCGCGCTGGTCGGCTACGACGGCGGCCGCGTGGCCGCCGAGGCTCTGGCCGACCACGTGATCGTCACCCGCTCGGAGCACATCCCCCGGATCCAGGAGGCGCAGGCCACCGCCTATCACGTGCTGCGGGAGCTCGTCGGTTGAGCGTCGCCGCCGGCCGCGCCTCATACAGCCGGCTACGGGTGCGGGTGCGGGGCACCGTGCAGGGGGTCGGCTTCCGGCCTCACGTGTTCCGCCTGGCCTCCGAGCTGCAGCTGGGCGGCTATGTGCTCAACGACGCGCACGGAGTGCTGCTGGAGATAGAGGGCGACGATCGCGCGCTGGGCGACTTCCTCGTCCGCCTGGTATCAGAGGCGCCCCCGCTGGCGATCGTGGAGCAGGTCGCCCACGAGCCGGTTGAGAGGTGCGGCGAGCGCGGCTTCCGGATCGCGAGCAGTCCCCGGGGCGAGACCCCCGATGCTCCGGTCAGCGCCGACACCGTGACCTGCGATGACTGTCTGCACGAGCTGTTCGACCCTCGGGACCGCCGCTTCCGCTATCCCTTCGTCAACTGCACGAACTGCGGGCCCCGGTTCACGATCATCCGGGGGGTTCCCTACGACCGGCCGCTGACGACGATGGCCGGCTTCCAGATGTGCGAGCGGTGTCGGCGGGAGTACGAGGACCCGGCTGACCGGCGCTTCCACGCCCAGCCCAACGCGTGCCCTGACTGTGGGCCGGCAGTCTCGCTGCTGGGGCCCGGCGGGGGCGCAGTGGCCGGTGCGCCGGGTGCGGATCCGCTCCGGGAGGCGGCCGCGGCCCTGGCGGAGGGGCTGATCCTGGCCGTCAAGGGGATCGGCGGCTATCACCTGGCCTGCCGGGCCGACGACGAGTCGGTGGTGGCCCGCCTGCGAGCCCGCAAGCACCGCGAGGAGAAGCCCTTCGCCCTGATGGCCCCGGACCTACTGGGCGCGGAGCAGCTCGGAGAGCTCGACTGCGCCGCACGTGAGCTGCTGAGCTCGCGCCAGCGCCCGATCGTGCTCGTTCCCCGCCGACCCGGGGCGCCGGTGGCGGCCTCGGTGGCGCCCAGGAGCAGCGAGCTCGGGCTGATGCTGCCCTACTCGCCGCTTCACTACCTGCTGCTGGCCGATGTCGGGACCACCGTAGTGCTGACCAGCGGCAACCTGGCCGGGGAGCCGATCGCGTTCGGCGATGCGCAGGCGATGCAGCAGCTGGGCGACCTCGCCGACCTGTTCCTGATCCACGATCGTCCGATCCACACCCGGACCGACGACTCGGTGGCGCGGATCGTCACGGTCGCCGGCCAGCGGCGCCCGGCCTTCCTACGCCGCTCGCGAGGATACGTTCCCGGTGCTCTGACCCTGCCCGATGCCTGTGCGGCCCCGCCGCTGCTGGGCTGCGGCGCCGAGCTGAAGAGCACCTTCTGCGTAGCCAAGCAGCGGCACGCCTGGGTCAGCCATCACATCGGCGACCTGCAGAACTTCGAGACGCTGCAGTCCTTTGCGCAGGGCGTCGAGCACTTCGAGCGGCTGTTCGCCGTCACACCTGAGCTCGTCGCCCACGACCTCCACCCGGAGTATCTCTCGACCAAGTACGCCCTGCGGCGCGAGGGCGTCGAGCTGATCGCCGTGCAGCATCACCACGCGCACCTGGCCGCGGTCCTGGCCGAGCACGGCGAGGTCGGCCGGGCCGTCGGCGTGATCTTCGACGGCACCGGCCTCGGGGAGGACGGGACGATCTGGGGCGGCGAGCTGCTGGTGGGGGACATCGGCAGCTCTGCTCGCGCCGGGTCGCTGCATCCGGTGACCCTTCCCGGGGGCGATCGCGCGGTACGCCAGCCGTGGCGGATGGCCTGCGCCTGGCTGCAGGAGGCGACCGGCGAGGAGCCGGCGATCCCCGCCCCCCTGCTGAGCTACGTGGAGCCGGAGCGCTGGCGCACGATCGCGCAGCTGGCACGCACGGGCGTCTCGGCACCGGTGAGCACCAGCGCCGGCCGTCTCTTCGACGCCGTCGCGGCGATCTGCGGCGTCTGCGCCGAGATCAGCTACGAGGGTCAGGCGGCGATCGAGCTGGAGGCGCTCTGCGACCCCCACGAGCGCGGTAGCTACCCGGTGGCGCTCCGTCGTGAGCTGGGGTTTCAGATCCTCGACCCCCGCCCCGCCGTAGCCGCCGTCGCCCGCGACGTGCGTGTCGGTGAATCCCCGGCGCGAATAGCCGCGCGCTTCCACGCGGGGCTGGCTGAGGGCACGGTGGCAGCCTGCGCGGAGCTGGCGGCCGAGCACGGCACCGAGATCGTGGTCCTCGGCGGCGGCGTCTTTGCCAACCTGAGGCTGCTGGAGTCGGTGAGCGCCGGTCTGGCCGGACGCGGATTGCGGGTGCTGGCGCCGGCGGCGCTGCCCCCGGGGGACGGCGCGATCTCCTACGGCCAGGTCGCCGCGGCGGCATGGAGGGCGGAGGTGTGACCCGCTGGGGACGGATGCGGGCGGCGCTGGACCCCGGTCAGTGGCGGACGCTGGCGTTGATGGCGGCCGTCGTGCTCGGTCTCCACGTGCTTGGCTTCTTCCTGCTGCTCGTCGTGATCGTGCCCCGCCACCTACCCCTCGGTGGGACCGGGGCGTTCGCTGTGGGCACCGGGGTCACCGCCTACACGCTCGGTCTGCGCCACGCCTTCGATGCCGATCACATCTCCGCCATCGACAACACCACCCGCAAGCTGATGGCCGACGGGAAGCGTCCGATGAGCGTGGGCCTGTTCTTCTCGCTCGGGCACTCGACGATCGTGTTCGTGCTGGCGTTCCTGTTCGCGATCGGGGTCAAGGCGCTGGGCGGCCCGGTCCGGCATGGCGGCTCGACGTTGCACAACGTCACCAACTGGATCGGAACCGGGGTCTCAGGCACGTTCCTGTACCTGATCGCCGCGATCAACGTCGTGATCCTCTGGGGGATCGTCAAGGTGTTCCTGCAGATGCGCACCCGGCGCTTCGACGAGGCGGCGCTGGAGGCAAAGCTCCAGCAACGGGGCCTGATGAAGTAGCCGTTCAGTCCCCCTGGTCCTTGGGGGCATCGGCTCAGAATCAGAGTAGGGCGGGGAGTGCGCCGCCGGTTTGGTTGGCGGTGAGCAGTTCGCGGAGGTAGGCGAACAGGGAGC